>Ga0172381_10001037_pt1 | contig 34339 bp, 41 predicted proteins | sample Leawel6488metaG_FD_119754 | JGI IMG/M metagenome (GOLD analysis project Ga0172381, IMG submission 119754) | Leachate microbial communities from a municipal landfill in Southern Ontario, Canada - Leachate well 64-88 metaG | ecosystem: Engineered > Solid waste > Landfill > Unclassified | place... | reverse complement strand
GAATTCCCGGGCCAAGGAATATATTTCTTTGGGTTTGAATGAGGTTTTGCGCATATGGTAATGATTAGGGTAGTAAAATTACCATATGGGCGGTTAAATGGGGATTAATTTAGAACACCCCCAGTATTTGGGTATTAAAAAAGCCCCGGTTTGGAGGCTTTTTTATAAGTTAGATTTGTTAATTCGGGATGGGCGCGCCGTTGTTTGTGGGCGGATGGATCGGGGCACTTCCCGCTCCCGGGTCTCCGGCGCCGGGATTTGTCATGCCGGCGGGCGGCGTTGTGTTGCTTGGCGCGATTGCGCCGTCCGGAACCATAAGCCCGGTGCAGCGCCAGTTGATTTCCGAGGTTTTTGTTTCAACATTGACCACGCAGGCCGGATTGCACCCGGGTTTTTGGATATCCATATCGATCCACCAGGTTTTGGTGCCCTCGTTGCAAAAATGGGTTTCCCGCAATCCCCCGGTTTGGCCGCATTCGCCCGCCAGAGCAATCGTTTTTGCGTCTTCGTAGCTCATCAAAGCGCAGGTATCTGCCTGGCCATCCGTCCCGTCGGGAGATGGCGCTAAATTTTTATCGGCGGCATCTTTTTCCTTGGCGTCATTATTTCCCAGGCTGCGATCCAACGCCGTCGGAGATATCTTTCGCGCTTCGTCTTCAATGCTGATTTTGTCCTGTGAAATCTTGTAATTCACAACGCCAAATGCCGCGAAAGTAAGAACAACCATGGCCGCTAAAAAAGCTTTTGACATATTATATTTTAAAAATTTCCTACATACTCAGAATACCACGGGCATAAAAAGAAAAGAATATCCCTAAATGTGCTCTATTTGCGACATGACGATTAAATTTCAATTAGATGCTTGGGTGTTTTGCTTATTGTTGCGCACTTATCGTTTCCCATTACGCAAAGATCCTCGATGCGGATGCCTCCCCATCCGGGATAATAAAGGCCGGGTTCCACGGTAAAGACCATGCCGTTTTCAAAATTGCCGTCTCCCCCGGGACTTAGCGACGGTTCTTCGTGAATTTCGATGCCGGTGCCATGCCCTAAACCGTGGGTGAAATATTCGTCCTGGCCGTATTTTTTAAGATTTGCCACGCAGTTGTCGTAGGCGCGTTTTACCGGGGCGCCAATAACGCAGTCTTTGAGCGCCAGTTCCTGGGTCCGGGCGACAATTTCGTACATTTTCCTGTATTTGGCGGGGGCGTGGCCCACAAATACCATGCGCGTCATGTCGGCATCGTAATTTTTGTAACGGGCACCCATGTCGATTAATACCATTTCACCCTTTTTTATTTTTTTGTTGGCGCCTTCGTAGTGCGGGTCGGCGGCAAATTTGCCGCTGGCAACAATCGGGTCAAACGAACCTCCCGTCGCGCCCATATCCTGCATCATTTCAACGATCCGGCGTTTCAGGCCGATTTCGGTGATTCCCGGTTTTATGATATTGAGTGCCTGGGCGAAGGCTTTATCGGTAATGGCCGCCGCTTTTTTGATGAGGGCAATTTCAGCCACGCTTTTTATTTGTCGCATTTGCTCGACCAATCCTCCAGAGGGGATGAGCTTCTTTTTGCGCATGGCCTTCCGGAAAACTTCAAATTGCGCGTAGGTGACATTTTCTTTTTCAAAGCCGATATTTTGCAAGTTTTCCAAAAAACGTGCCGCGTTTTCCGACATCGATTGGCCTTTTTCGACGTAAATTACGTTTTGGCGGCCAATCGCGGCGTCCACGCGGTTTTGGTAAAACCGGGACGTGATGATTTTCCAGCCATCGGCGCCAACCGCCAGCAAAAACCCCTTTTCGGAGTCGAAATTGTTGATGCCGGTCAGATAAAATATGTTTGCCGGATTGGTGACGATCAGCGCATCTAAGCCCGCAAGCTTGAGCGTTTTTTGCAACTCCAAAATTTTTTGTTCCATTTTTTTGACTTTCTTGCATTTTAGCACAAACCGGCTTGCGAGTTTTACTTTTGGCTTAATTTGGGTTAGTTTTAACAAAAGTGGCGTTTTGCGCCTTAATAACGGATTGCGCCTTATTTTTTAAATTATAATTCCAAGATTATGGCACAAAAAGACAATGAGGAGAAAAAAGGCCCGGATTTCGGATTTGAGAAGAAGTTTTCGTTCGATATATGGGATGATGCCCAGACAAAAAAAGCATTTGATTTTTCCGAAGGATATAAGGATTTCCTGACGCAGGCTAAGACCGAACGCCTGGCGGTGAAACTGGCGGAAGCGGCGGCGATCGAGAACGGATTTTCCAAACTGGAACACATCGGGGAAAGCAGCGTGGCCAAGTTCCCGGCCCCTCTTTATTCGATAAACCGCGGCCGGACAGTAGTTTTGTTTTCGCCCGGGAAAAGGAAAGTGCGCGAGGGTTTGCGGTTGGTTTTGGCACACATTGATTCTCCCCGCCTTGATTTGAAAGTAAAGCCGCTTTACGAAAGCGAACATTTGGCGTTTTGGAAAACCCATTATTACGGCGGGATTAAAAAATTTCACTGGCTGGCCATGCCTCTGGCGTTGTTTGGCATGGTTGCGAAAACCGACGGCACCAAGGTGGAAATTGCATTGGGCGACGACCCCAAGGACCCGGTTTTTATGATCAGCGACCTTTTACCCCATCTGGATAAAATGCAGGCGGAAAAGAAATTGGATGACGCTATCCCCGCCGAAACTTTAAACGTGATCATTGGCAGTACGGGTACGAAAGTTAAAGATGACAAGGACCCGGTGAAGAAAAACCTTTTAAAGCTCCTAAATGAAAAATACGGCATAACCGAGGAGGATTTTGTTTCCGCGGACCTGGAAATTGTGCCGCAGGGTGCCGCCCGCGACCTTGGTTTTGACCGCAGCCTGGTGGCCGGTTACGGCCAGGATGACCGCGTTTGCGCTTATGCGGCATTAAAGGCATTGATTGAATCCCAAGACCGGGAATACGGTTCCATGGTGATGTTGGTTGATAAGGAAGAAATAGGAAGTGTCGGGGCAACAAGCGCGATGTCGGATTTTATATTCGATTTTGTCAGTGAACTTATCTATCTGGAGACCGGGACTCACAATGAGAATTACACCCGGGATACACTTTTCCTTTCCAAGGCGGTTTCGGCTGACGTTACTTCCGGATATGATCCGGATTACGCCGAGGTTTTTGACTCGTTAAATACGGCGCGTCTGGGTGCGGGCGTTGCGCTGGAAACTTATACCGGGTGGGGCGGCAAATATTCCGGCAGCGAGGCGACGGCGGAATTTACCGCCCAAATTCGCAAAATGTTTAATGACGCGGGCGTCCATTGGCAAACCGGCGGCTTGGGCAAAGTTGACCAGGGCGGCGGCGGAACTTTGGCAAAGTATATTTCCCACATGAACGTGGATGTGATCGATATTGGCGTGCCGCTGTTTTCGATGCACGCGCCCTTTGAGATCGCCAGTAAAGCCGATATTTATTCGGCCTATCTGGCTTGCAAAGCGTTTTTTGAAGCCAAGTGATTTTTGTAAAAGAAAAGAACACCGATTGTGTTCCATTGTTCAAAAAAGAAAAAAGGGTGGTGATTCAAAGCAACAACACGGTGCCGTTATCGTAGGCTCTAAGCGGCTTGTTGTCGTAGCTGCTATCCCAGTTGATCTTTGCGACCACCACATTGTCTCGTTTGATGGTTATGGTCATGCCGTCGGGATTCACGAATTGAATCCCGGCGCATAGCTTGCTCACCCTTACTTGGTTTACCCACTCCCAATGGGTAAAGCCGATTGTTATCAACGGGCCAACCCAGGTTAATGGGTAGAACGTTGAATCTGTCTCCTTCCAGTCGGTGTAGCCGATTTCTTCCCAATTAGGGGTTTCCCTGAACTGGATCTCGGCAATATCTCCCCTATTTATACCATCGACGCCGATTATAAAGACGTCGTATACCGCTCGATATTCAATCAAATCCACATTGATCTTTAGATCGGCGGACTGTTGGTTCGGATTGAATATATCGCAACCAGCAGCGGCTGCGGGTGCCATAGACCCCAACATGATAATTAGGGCGGCCAAAATTCCGTAGTTCATTTATTTCACGTCCAGCAGACTTTAGTCTGACTACCAATTATATAACACATATTAATTAAATTGTCAATATATGTCGATAAACTTTGTCAAAACTGTTGGTTGGCTATTGCTGTTCGCGGGTTTGGGTTTAATCGTACATTCAGTTACGGTGTCGTATGATTACTTTACCAAAAAGGCCGCATTCCCGGCCTTGATCGAAGCACCCGTTGCCCTTGATCAAATAGCGTCCGCTCCCGGTGCGACGGTGGATTTGGCGGATCCCAAAGCGGTCCAAGCGATGATGCAAGCGCAAGTACAGAACTCGGTTAACCAGACTATCAACAACCTGGTTCCCGGCGGTTCGGTGGTAAAATTGCTCAACGCCGCGATCTGGTCGGTTTTTGCCACTTTTTTGGTGTATGCGGGAGCCAAAATTTCCCAAATTGGCGCTAGTATGTTGGTCACAAAAGAAAAACACCCCGATTAACCAAAAAATATGGCATTGGTTGATGGTCTGATAAAAACCGGGTATCTCAAAACTGGGCGGATTATCAAAGCGTTCCGCGCGATTCGTCGCGCGGATTTTTTATCGCCCATGCCGGAAATTTCGGACCGGGAAAATCGAGTAATAAACCAACTAGCCGAGCTTAATGAGGCCTTACCCATCGGATTCGGCCAGACGATCTCACAACCCGCCGTGGTGGCGTTCATGCTGGAATTACTCGACCCTTATCCCGGGCAAAAAATCCTTGATGTTGGTTCCGGATCGGGATGGACGACGGCGCTTTTGGCCGAAATTGTTGCCGCCGGAAAAAAGAATGGCAAAGTGGTCGCGATTGAAAGAATACCAGCGCTTCGGGATTTTGGCCGGAACAATGTTGCCCGATACGGTTTTATCGCATCGGGAGTTGTCAGTTACGAATTGGGCGATGGCCGATTGGGATTTCCCAAGGAGGCCTCTTTTGACCGGATCTTGGCATCCGCCGCCGGGGAGGCGTTGTCTGTTGCCTGGAAAGACCAATTAAATCCCGGCGGGATTATTGTGGCGCCTCTGCGGCATTCAATATGGAAATTCACTAAAGTCGAAGATGGGTCGCTCTTGGCGGTTGAGTATCCCGGTTTTGCTTTTGTTCCACTAGTCTGACTTTTGTAACAAAAAAACCACACTAAGGTGGTTTTTTTGTTACAAACCGACTACTTGGTCGGGTCGTTGACTTTACCCATGAACAAGATGCTGCCGGTTTCGTTGTGGACGATTGCGAAGATGAACGGATGGTCGGCGTTGAAAATCTCGGGCTGCTCCGGTTCCATGATGGAGGTAGCGGCAAACATTGCCACTCCGGTTGCGGCCGCGGCCTCGGTCCCTTCTTCATTCACGTCAACATAGGCTTTATGGACCACCAAGCCAATGTAAAGATTCTCACTATTGGCGGAATTTTTGTCGTACATTCCCGTAAAATCGGCATTGTCCGGGTCAAAAGCGGTGGACATCCCCATCTGGGACAGGGTTTGGTTCATGTTGTACGAGGTGTCGAATTTGAATTTCGGTAAGAATAAGTCGGTCAGTTTCGAGTCCATCGATTGTATTATTGACGCGACGCCGTTAGCGGCCAGCAAACTTTCAACCGCGGCGGTTTTACCGTCCCGGGGAAGGATCACAACCATCGAAAGATCGTTATTCTCATAGGGGATTTCGATTGCTTGGTAGTCCGCGGTTTCGACATAATCAAAACTGTCCTGGCGGTTCATCATTTGCGCTTTTACTTTAGTCCCCGCCGCCGTTGAGAAATCTTTTTCCTGAGTGGCCGTTTTTTCAAACGGAGTTGCCCATTTCCCCTTAAAATAAATTGCGTTTGTTAGCACTAACCGCGTATTTTTATCAAGAGAATCTTTTGCGAAAAGTTCCGGGATCTTGGCGTTGGTTTTTGCGCTTACCCAGCTGTTTATTGTTTGGCGCGAGCCTTCGGCGTTAGCAATAAAATCCAGGTTAGTCGCGTTGCCCCCGTAATATGTTTCCACGGTTTTAAGATATCCGGAGTAAAACGGATAATCTTTTTGCGCCCACAGGGCGTTTGCCGTCGACAGCTGGTAACTGGCGTTTTGAGGGTTTATTTGCGAATACAATCCGGCAAACGACCCGAGACGCGTGGCGTTATCGGCGTCAAAATGGAATACCGAACGAATTTCGTCGGCAGTTTTTCCGCGCGCGCCCTCGTAGGTCATTTCCAGGGCGGAAAAGATGCTGTAGGGCGAGAAAAATATATTCTTGGAAGTTTCGTTACCCCACTTTGAATAAAGGCCCGTGGCAAAAGTATTGGCCGCGATCACCGCGGATGACGAGTTGGCACTAGCCTCATATTGAGTAAATTCAATCGGGGGCAAGGCGTTTGCTGCGTTAGTATCGACCGGATTTAAATTTTCGGTTTTTTCCGGTTTGCCGGCAAGTGATGTTGGGCCATTGGCTTTTTCGCCGGTTGGGTTTTGGGTTGAGGTTGCTGCGGGTTCGGTTGTAATGGATACCTCGGGTGTCGCCAGCGGCGGGTTTATAGGTGGTTCGGCGGCGGTAAACATTCGGTAGGCAACCACTGCGATCCCGGCAGTGATCGCGCCAATGATGGCGGCAAATACCAGCATGTTTCCTTTTTGATAGGTTTTCATAAAGTTTTAATATTTCTTTATCCAGAGGTAGACCCCGGGCTTGCCCGGGGGAACCGATGGATGAGGATTCCTTAGGGTAATCCCGAAAGCATTAATATGCTTCAAGGATACCTCCTTGATGCCGCATTAGCGGCATTCGCTTCGCTAAGGTCGACGCCCGTGGGTTTGTTCCACGGGAGGCGAAATTTCAAATGGGAAATATATAATCGATTGGCCAAAATACCTGAGATTTTGTGGGTTCGAGTACGAACCGTTCCGCGGCGCCACCGCCACGGGGTAGTTTATTTAAAATAACTTATTTCCAGGAGAATTCGCGTCCAAAATGGCCCCAGGCCGCGGTTTGGGAATATTTTACCTTTTTTAGCTCAAGAAATTCATAGATACCCCGCGGGGTAAGGTCATAACCGGTGATCAACTCGGTTGCCCCGTCGATTTCCGCCGCCGCCATTACCGGTTCGCTTTTCCCGATTGCGTAGGCCAGTTTGGCGCGCACGGTACCGGCGTTTCTTTTTTGCAACAAATCGACTGCGATCCGGCGGGCCATGTAGGCCCCCGACCGGTCAACTTTGGTGTAGTCTTTTCCGGAGAAGGATCCACCGCCGATACCGATTTCCGGGCCGTAGTTGTCAATCACAATTTTTCGTCCCGACAAACCGGTGTCGGCCTCAAATCCGCCCTGTTCCCATTCCCCGGCCGGGTTTATTAAATACTCTTCGGCCTTTATTATGTCTTTTACCAAGGCCAGCAGGATATCGTTTTTTGTTTTCTGGAAGCTGGCCACCACTGCGGTTACCCGGCCGTCTTCGATCGTTACCTGGGTTTTTCCGTCGTAGGGGAATTTATCGTAAATTTTTTGGCACAGGCCGCGGGCCATTTGGTACTCCGCGGGCATAAAATTCGGGGTTTCGCGGGTGGCGTAGCCAATCATTATCCCCTGGTCGCCCGCGCCGCCAGCTTCGACTCCTTGCGCGATGAATGAGCTTTGCCGCGTAATGCGCACGGAAACGTCATAGTCCTGCCCTACAATATTCCGGATAATTTTTGGGATATCGACATCGGCGGCACTGGCCACTTCCCCGCTTACCCCGACGTGTTTATGGCCGCCCATAATTTCGATGGCTACCCGGCTTTTTGGGTCTTGCGCCAGATACTCGTCAAGCAGGCTGTCGGCCAGGCGGTCGCATATTTTGTCGGGATGCATGGGCGAAACGAATTCGCATGTTTTTATGTTTCGCATATTATTTTTTTATACTTTTACGATGTAAAAAATAACGGCTACCAGCTCCCCCCGCCTCCGCCGCCTCCCCCGCCGCCAACACTGCCCGCGCCGCCGGCGCCCGAAACAGTGCCGATATTTTGGGCGATGCTGGCCGACATGCTGTTTATCTGCGAGGTGAAGCTGTCGGCATTAAAATTTGCCATTGCGATTCCCGAATACCAGCCGGGGTGGTAGTTGTCGAAATATTTTTTACCGTAAATGTCTTCCATTTTCCGGATCCACAACTTGGTCATGCCAAATACCATTGCATAGGGCAGGAATTTTTCAAAGATGTTTTCCTTTTCGTTGAATTGCTGGCGGTAAAGCTCCGCAGTTTTCATATAAAGCCGGAATCCCTGGATTTGCCAATAAATTTGGGCGCCTTTTGCGGTGCGTTTTGGCATTACCAGTGCAAACCCGATGAAAATCGCGCCCGCGCCTAAAAATGAGGCGACCGCAATCCAGCCTGAGGCCATAAAAAAGGCCGCCAGCCACGCAATTAAGAATCCGACCACCAGGAATGCTTTTTTAAATGACAACCCGCCGGAACAGATATAGCCGTCGGCAATCAGTTTTTTGACCGCGGCGCGGCGGATCTTGGGAATCGCCAGGTAAAAATTACTTTTCAATTCCGACAAAGTGATTTGGTTTTGGCCGCCAAAAATTTCCGCCACCAGGGTTGACTCCGGTTCGGACAAACCATCAACTTGCGATTTTGATCCGGTCAATTCCAAGCGGTAATCGTTTTTCCCCAGGGTCCAGGTTTTTTTGATCTCGTCAATCTTGATTACTTTGCAAACCGCTAGGCCGATTAGCGCCGCCGGCAATAATTTATCGCTAAAGACTCCGTTACTTTCCAATAATCCCAGTTGCATGGGGGTCAGGTTGCCGGGAATGTCGAATTCCGGGATCACAGTCTTTCCCAGAGACGGATCCTTTCCGTATTTAGCCCATAGCCAAAACGCGACAATGAATGCCAGTAAGGGTAGGATGAGCCATAAATAATTTCCGTAAAGCTCCAAGGCGCTTGGCCGGTAAGCGCGGATGATTCCGGCCGGAAAAACTACCGATGCGGTAATCCCGGTGCGGGGTTTGATTGTTTTGGCGGAGTTTATTTCAAATACCTTGCCGTTTATCCAATGTGACGTAGCGCCGCTGCCATCTTTATTGCCTGTGCCGTCATAAAGATAACTCCGGCTATTGTTTTCGTTGATTCCATCGGGAAACGTTATCCGGGCCGAAAAATTGTCGATTTCCATATCCCAAAAATTTCCCAGCAGATTCCAGTAGAATTCATCGCTGTCCTTTCCGGCGCGCACCGCGCGCGCGACCGTATAGGTGACAATGTAGGTATTTTTACCGGTAATTTTGGCGTTTGGGTCGCCAATTTTCCAGCTTAATGTATGGTTAAGTTCATCGAGGGCGGCCGTGTAAGTCCGGGGGTTGCCGTTTTCGTCGGTGATACTGACCAACTCCGCCGGCGCCTCCCAGTCGCCGCCCTGGGTCCTGATCCGGGTCGGTACCACGCGAAAAATCCCATGTTTTTCCGGCAGGTTGCCGCAATCGGCGACAATTTTCTCTTTTATGAGCAGCGACGCGTCGGGAAGGGCGTTAACGCCGGTTTCAAGGCTTTCGACATAACAATCGGCCAAATCCGTTCCGGTGCGGGCCGATACTTCGCCAGTCGCAAATACCGCAAAAAAAGCAATAAGCACAATTTGAAAATATTTTATTACTCTAGGCATATTATTGATTGGCAATGTAGGGATTGATTAGTAATTATTTCCAAATCTCCAGAATGGCGCAATCGTAGGTTGCTTCCGCTAAAAACATGGACTCGATAAGCCGGTCGGATTTTACTTTATATCGCCCGGATTTGGAAAACGGAATGGAATGGTATGGATCGATTACGGAAAACTTATCGGTTTTTTGGTCATAGCTTTCCAAGACCACGAAATGGCCGTCGCGATAATTGGCCGCGGCGTTGGCGGGTCGGGCTATACCATAAAGGTAAGTTGAACATAATCCGATCAAAACCGGGTGTTTTTTAAATTTTTCAACCAATAATTTAACGGAAAGTGTTTTAAAGTCTATTTTTCCGCCCATTTCCAGAAAGCCGATGTAGCCCGTTAGCGAAAGTTTTAAGCCCTTATTTTTGGTGATTTCTTTGAATTCGCGCAATTTAGCGACCAAATCGCGGTTTGCCAAGCCGGTCCAGGTCGGGTCAAAAACAAAAAGATTTTGCGGGGTTATTCTGGTTTTATAGCCATACTTAATCGCGGCTTGGCCCAAAAATCCGTCCAAAGTGCCGATTTCCGCCATGGCAATCCTTTTTTCGATGTCTTGCGGGTCAACGTTGTTGCCGTAAAAGCTAAATAATTGCGCCAGGGCGGTGGGGCCGCAGTTGGTTTCGGTGGTTTGGCAAAGGCGATTGACTCGTGCGGTTTTCATTGCCTCATTATATCAAAAAACCGCCCCAAAAAAAATGGGCGGCTCAGAGTTTATCATAAGCGCCCATGTGTCGCAGGACATAGCCCGGTTCTTTGGTGATGACATTGATCCTATTTTCCAGGGGGGTTTCACAAGTCGAAATTTCGGTGCCGGTAAAAGCCCAAAGTTCCATTGAGCCGCCGCCGGCACGCAGGTTTTTAGCTAAATCGATTATTTCCTGGAACAGGTAATAATCGTAATCGATCGCAAGGTGTTGGCATCCAAGCCGGTTTAACATACCGATGGGGTTCCTAAGCTCGCTGATTTTTGTGAGATCGCCCGGGAGATACCGGCAGGTCTCAACCTCCAGGTTGTTCTCTTTGATTTTGGTAAGAAGCGCCAAATCTTGCGTCAGAATAACCAGCCTTATGCACTTGCTGGCTAGCATTATGGCGCATTTTTTGGCACAATCGAATGCCCGCGTGTAGCCGTCAAAATAGTCTGGCCGGATCAATGCGTCTTGTTGCAATGACGCCAAGCGTGGTCAGCGCGTCATGCAGGCTCAAGGCAGTGGTATCGTTATGCGTTACGCCCAGGATCCCGCCTCGTCCGATGTGGACGTTGAGGAATGCCGGAAGCCGATATTTTTCGCACAAGCTCAGCATTTTATAAAGATCGGGCCGTTCCAACCCCGTCGTGTCTCCGAATATCCTTTTTGTGGTTCTCTTTTTTTCTGCCACTTTTATCACATCCCGTATGTCTGTATCAAACTTTCGTTAACGCTATTTACGATTCTTTCGGTTCATCCTGCCTCATCATCCGAGAAATATCCAGATGGAGGTGTAAACATTGGACCAGAAGGGCAATTATGCAAACCAAAGGCAAAGCCCACAATCCGATTCCTACCCAATGGTTTACGGCTAGTGATGATTATGGCCACCGCCAGCGATGGAAAGATTCGCGTTATAAATTCTAAAAGGACATCTTCCCAGTGTTCCCGGCTAAGACCGGGGCGTAATACCAGTGGTAACGAATCCGGTTCGATTTGCTCGTCTTCCATTGTGGATCACCTCGCCAATTCTATACTATAATCCGGGGTTGGCGTCAACTTTTCAGGGGTTGAGTTGCCAAAGGGCAAAGTTGAGGAAGCCGGCAAAGCTGACCCAGAGAATATAAGGTATCAAAAGATAGGCGGCAAGTTTTGAGACGCGCGCAAAATTGAAGAGCGTATAGGATACCGCCACCCAGAGCATGAGTAACTCAAAGAATGCCAGCCCCGGCAGATGCCTGGTAAAAAATATAAATGACCACAAAATGTTTAAAAAAAGCTGGATCGCAAAAATAACAATAATATTTACCTTCCGCCAGTCGCCCCAAAGCAGTTTGTCCGAGAAACGGTTCCAGGTTTTTCGGTTTTGGGGCGGCAAAGTTTTTACTTCCCAATTATTTTTCCAGACCAAATAAAAAGAAATTCCCATTAATACATACAATACCGTCCAAACCGCGCCGATTACTGCGCCCGGGGGCGTAAAGGAGGGTTTGTTGAGGCCGGCGTACCAATTATTGATTTCCGGCGTTGTAAAAATTGAGCCGATACCGCCAGCTCCCATGCAGACCAACAAGCTGATTGCGAGTTTGAGTATATTTTTCATAATTGTACGCAAAAGACCCAATTTTCGCGCCAGGATTATTGTGTGGATTTATAAGTGCCAACTACCGGATATCCGGCCAGCATCGATTTTAGATGTTGCGTAAAAAAACCGGCCGTGACGTCTTTTCCTGCCAAACATCCGTGATGGCGGCCGTTAACAAACAAGTTACTGACGTCGTAAACCAAGCCGTCGATTGCAACATAGGCCTTTGCGCCGTTTTTACCGTTATATTGTGCCAGCTCTTGGGCGGTAAAAATTGGTTGGGTCTGAGGTTGGGTTTCTGTGTTGGTATCCCGACTTTCCGCTTCCGCACCGATCGGGTTGACGAGGTTAATATCGGGAGCGGTTTTGCCGGATTCCACTGGAATTATAACCGGGGTTTGATAAATGTAGGTGTAATAAGTGAAACTTCCGGCAATTACCAGATAAACGATGATCAGCGCGGTTTTAGTCGTTTTGTTCCATAATCTCCACCGCATCAGCGCCATTCTGACCGCCAGGTTTGTGTGCATCATGAAACCCATAATCCCGGCCGCGGGTAAAATTTCAGTGTGCAAAAATCGGGCAATATCCGGGTTAAATATTCCTTTTTCCATCCCATAGCTGGTCGCAAAAAAAAGGACTACCGATAGCATGAGAAGCCACGCGCCGGCCCGGTCGATTTTTACCAGCCACCATTGTAAATTTTTTTCCATAATGTATTTACGATTTTTGCGAGTGTCTATTGAATAATATTTGCCGCGGGATAAAAAAAGATTCTTGATCGAAACTGTCCATCAAGAAATCATGATTGCGGCAAAGCCTTCGGGTACGGTCACATTGATATCGGCAATGTATTCGACTGGCCAATAGTCATCTCCCAGATGGTTGTAGCCCATCACTATTTGCCACTTAAAGCCATCCTTGTCGCCATATAAATTCAGCTGTTCGCAAAGGGGCATCATCGACAGATACCAGGAGTTTGCGATTAGGCCGGTATTGGTGACGCGGCAAGCGGTATCATTGCACAGTGCGGTAAGGTTGGTGCGATTAGCGGAAAATACGGTTTGGGTCCCGATAATTTTAAGCCCGGGGTTTGCATGCTTTACTCCGGTCAGGAATTCCGCCGCGGATTTTATTTGATCCTTACTCGGGCTTTCGTTGATTCCCACTATGAATCCGATTCCGAATAATCTCAAATTGAGATTTTCTTCGACACCGTTCCCGAATATTGCTCCTTTCCCGGCATGGTAAGAGACCGGTATGAAATCGTAATTATAGGCAGTGATTCTGTAATCGCGGGGCGCGTAGCGCTCCCTCGTCCCATTTTCGTATATCCGGACGCCGTATTCCAGACCCCGTTTTTCCATCTCGTCGGGTGCGGCATTCGAGTGCAATTCCGCTCCGGTCAGATTCATAGTTTGGCTGGTGTTGAATCCGTAGTCAACGACCCTTACCGTTTCATTGTAATCGGCGGCACCGCAAACCATGGCGCCGGCCAGATACAGCAATAACATCATCCATTTTTGCAAAAATATCAGTCCTAGCCCGTTTGTGTATTGATTGAGCTGATCAATAAATAACAAATCGCCGGCGTTTGTCAATAAAGGCCATTTTCAAAAACAATCAGCCTGAATTTTTGTTATCGGGGTAAACGGTGGCAACCCGAATGCCGCGGAATTTAAAGATATTTGACAACTGCGAGTAGAGTTTGCCGCCGTAGAATTCATTTTCGTCTTTATAGCCGGAATACCAGGAAGGGCGCAGCTGCAAGAAAAAATTTAATCCGTAAGCCCGATGTGCTTGACCGTCAAGGATGTCTGCCATTCCGAGTGCCATTGCCGCCGGTAAAAGCCTCTCAAATTCTTCCAGATTTTTCTTAATTCCTGCTTTGCCATTTCCAAAATTTTGGATGTTATTTTGCAGTTGCTTGATTTTTTCGATCGTTTCTTCGCCGGCGGCGGTCGTGGCGCGGGTTGTCAGGAAAAATAAAATCGTAATCAGTCCCGAAATCGCTAAAGAAAAACGCCAAACCGGGTCCAAACCGATAATCAGGATTCCCAGTACCAAAAAGATTGTTCCAATCGTCAAAAAAAGGCTTTTTAGCGCCGCGGCTTCCGGCGAAAGCAATCCTTTCCTAAAAAGACTGAGCCGCACCATTTCGCCGATTCCCGGGATTTTGGCCGCAAGATATTCGCGATTTAGGAAAAGATTGGTCTTTCTGTCGGACGGAAAAATAATTGCCATCACTGTTTGGCTAAGCGGATTAAGCTTTGCAAATTCGGCTTGCGTGATCGTCGTCGCGACACTAAATATATATTCAATATGGTAGCCTCCGCGCGGAATCCATAAAAGCGCATGCCCGGATTTTTCTATGGATATCTTTTTTTTGACAGCCAGATCTAGGATCTCCGCCCAGATAAATTCCGTTCGGAAATTACCCCCGGCATACAGTGCGGCTATTTCGGCCGGATGAAAAGTTTGCAGCGTCGGGGCGGATTTTGCTGTCGGCAACCCGCCGATCGTTTTCCGGCGGTTGCGGTCGCAAACAATAAAAACGACCAGTGGGAAGATTATTGCAAAAAGGATCGATAAAATCGGGGAAAACTGGTTAATAAATAATGATTGCATAAGGAAATTACCTGATGAATCCGCCCGCTTGCAGAGTCCAAAGCTGTTTGTAAAGGCTGTTTTTCTTTCGGATAAGCGCTTGGTGGGTGCCGGTTTCGGCAATACCGCCGTTTTCCATGACGATTATCCGGTCCATTCGCCGGATCGTGGAAAGACGATGCGCGATGGCGATCGTGGTGCAGTTGTCCATGAGCTTGGCCAGCGCGTCCTGGATCAGAATCTCGGACCTTGAATCAAGGCTGGAAGTGGCTTCGTCTAAAACCAATATTGGGGCGCGTTTCAAAATCGCGCGGGCGATGGCGATCCGCTGGCGTTCGCCGCCGGATAACTTAACTCCCCGTTCGCCCACGTACGTCTCGTATTTTTGCGGCATAAGGTCCACAAATTCGTCGCAATGCGCCCCGCGCGCCGCCTGGATAACTTCTTCTTCGGAGGCGTCCGGGCGTCCGTAGCGGATATTTTCCATAATGGTGCGGTGGAACAGGACCGGGTCCTGTGGGACCAGGCTGATGTTTTCGCGCAAACTTTCCAAGGTTACGGTTTTAATATCTTGTCCGTCGATACGGACACTGCCGCGGGCCGGATCATGGATTCGCAAAAGCAGGCCTACCAGGGTGGTTTTCCCGGTTCCGGACGGCCCAACCAAAGCCAATTTTTCGCCCGCCTTGATTGAAAGATTGAGATTGTCGAGTACCATGCGGGTTTCGTTGAAGCAAAAGCAAGTTTCTCGGAATTCGATCGCCCCTTGCACGTTTTTAAGGTCAAATGCTTCGGGTTTGTCGATTATTTCATGAGGAAGCGTTAAAATTTCCATCATTTCCTTGGAATCGGCCAGGCTTTCGTAAATTTCGCGGATGATCCGGTTCATGCTCCATAATTGGTGCGATACGCCGACGATATAAATTTGAATGAGCGAAAATGTCCCCAAGGTGATGGCGCCTTTTTGCCAGAAAATTATTCCATAATAAAATATCAGGAATTCCACCAGATAGGTCGAGCCGACCTGGACCATGTTTATGATGCTCCACAGGTCCCAGGTAAACTGCATTTTACGCGCTTGGTCGTTGGAGGTTTGCCGGAATCGTTTTGATTCGTGGCGGTATCCGTTAAAAAGCGTTATCGAGCTGTAGTTTGAAATATCGTCGGCTAGCAAGCCGGTTGTTTTTGAATCCGCCGCGGCCGCGATAATATCATATTTGACTTTAAGGCGCGAAAAAACCAAATTAAAAACTGTAAAAAATCCGATCCAAACCGCGATGATAATTGATATTTTGGGCGCGATGAACGCGGTGACAATGATCGCGCCGCCGGTCGTAATAACCAATTGCATCAGGTCGAAAAGCACCACGTCGGTAATGCGGATAAACGCGCGCGAAAAGCGGTTTGTTCGTTGGACCAGGCTGCCGGAAAAATTATTCGCAAAAAAATCCCGCGAGTGCAACATCATATAATCGAAGGAATTCTGTTTCAGGCGCGCGCCCACTTTGGATTGCATGGCGTTGGCGCAAAAAATCCCGATCCGGCCGAATATCCAGGCAACGGCGTGCAAAGCCGCGATTACGGCGATAATGTCGAAAAGCCTTTGCATGGCCAGGCCGCTTGGCCCTCCCGCCAGCTCATCGAAAAAATCTTTGTAAAAGATCGGCACAAAAACATTGGCGATGAACCCCGCCGCAAAACAAATAAAGCTGCTCCAGAGTAGCACTTTATGTTCCCGCGCGGCGCGCCAGAATTCCCGGAAAATTATCTTGGTGTCGATATTTTTGTCGTCAGCCATTTTTACTCGTTCGCCGCGCTAATGCAGCGGCGTCATGCGGATAACTTCATCTAGCGATATTTCCCCTTTTATGGCCAGGGATAGCGCGATTTCGCGCAAGGTCATAAGGCCGTTGCGCTTGGCTTCGGTCTCGATTTGAGAGAACGGCACCCCTTCAATAATGAGGCGTTGGATTTCTTCGGTGACAAACAGGAACTCGTAGATTCCCCGCCGCCCTTGGTAGCCGGTGCCAAAACATTTTTCACAGCCCTTTCCGGTGTAAAAATTGTTTTGGTATTCGGAAGGGATTCGGCAAAATTCCATGATGCGCGGGCTGGGAGTTTTTTGTTCCTTGCAATACGGGCAAATATTGCGTACCAGGCGCTGGGCAATGACGACGCGCAGGGCTGAGGCGACCAGTGAGCGCGCGATGCCAAACTCGATAAAGCGCACGATCGCGCCGATCGAGTTGGTGGTGTGGATGGTCGAGAAGAACAAAATGCCGGTAAGCGCCGCGCGGATCGAAATTTCGGCCGTATCGTTATCGCGGATTTCGCCAACCATGACTACGTTGGCGTCCTGGCGCAATATTGAGCGCAGGCCGTGCGCAAAATCGTAACCGATTTCAGGATGTATTTGCGACTGCCGGGTTCCTTTTAACTGTAGTTCGACCGGATCCTCCAGCGTAATGATATTGCGCTGGCTCGTTTGCATCGAGTTTAAAATCGTATACAGACTTGTAGTTTTGCCACTGCCTCCTGGACCGGTTATTAAAATCATTCCTTCCGATTGTTGGAGTACGAATTCCAGCCGTTCCAGGTCAACTGTGGCCATTCCCAAATTTTTCAAGTCTTCAAATATCAAGTCTTTCCGGTTTTGGATGCGCAATACCACGGCTTCGCCAAATATTGTGGGAAATATCGAAAGGCGCATGTCGATAGATTGCGAGCCGGCCGGACCGCTCATGTTAAAAAGGATATGGCCGTCCTGCGGATGGCGCGTCTCGGTAATGTTTAGTCCCGACATCACCTTAAGGCACGAGGTGATCGGATTCAAATAAGAAATGTCCAGCTGGTCGACTACGCGCAATATGCCGTCAATGCGCGCCCGGACGATCATGTTGAACGCGGTCGGTTCGATATGGATATCGGAAGCGTTTGCCTTGATGGCGGTTTCCAATGTTTCCTGGATCCAATCCGCCGGCGTCACCTGGGAGGTTTCCTTATTATTGTTGTTGAACATGTGATTATTATACTTAAATCCATTATAACAAAGATAGCGCATTTGTTTAATTTCCAGGATTGCAACTTGTATCTCTTGCAATCGTTTTTGTTTGCGCCCCCCGATACCTGGTTGGATTTTTGATTATGGTGGTTTAAAAAGACCCCGGAATCCCAAAAACGTTCATTAAAAAACCGGAAATTCCATTCCGGTTTTTTAAACGTTTAGCGGTACGAACCCACGGAGGCGAAATTCCAAATACTAAATATCTAACCGATTACGGCAGCGGCAACATATATTTTTCCCCTTCGCTTAAAGTATAATTTACCGGTGGGGCGATATCTTGTATGTCGAGGGGCTTTACCGCGGCCGCGGCATTTGATTTTACGATATAAAAACTGAAGAGCGCGGTGCCGATCAAAAAATTCACCACAACAACCCAAACCAGGTTTAATTGTTTTTTTCCGTTTCCCATTCTGGCGTCCATGGGTTGAATCGTAGCCGGCCGCCCCGAATCGGTTTGAGGCCGGTCAAAGAATTTACTCAAGTCGACGTCATTGTTTTGATCTTTTTGGCTGCTCATTTTTGCGATTATAGTATCATTTCGGTTACTGCTCCCACCTTCCCCAGCGAGAATAATTTGCTCCCGTGCTTTCCAGCAGGCTGGCCTTGATCGTATATTCGCAACAACCCTTATCGATGCACGATCTGCCGCCGCCGCAATCCTGGTCGCAACAGGGTTCGTATGAATAGTGGTACGTTTCGTTATTCATCGGGTCTATTGGTAATGACGCCATGATCTTTTTATCGACCACGATCCCTTGCCACATCGTCCCGGTTTTGCACCAATCGGTTCCCGTACATCCTGTCGGGCCTCCCGTTGCCGGACAATTGCAGCTATCGCTGCCGATGCTGCCGTCAAATCCCACTTCGTCCGGGAATTGGCCCGTTCGCTCCCAATATTGCACCAGCGCTTTTTCCAACTGGACTATGTCGCGTTTGCGCGTAGTATCGCGCGCCGTAATCTTTAGCTGCTGCATGCTGACCAGCGAGACGCCTGCCAAAATTCCGATGATCGATATAACTACCAGCAATTCAATTAGAGTAAAGCCTTTTTTACTGGATTTCATTTGTTTGGGGAAATTTCTGCTCCCTGTCACCATTATCGCCAAGTCTGAATTTAATGTCAATTTTTTTGTCGGACCTGGGGGTATCTTTTTAAATAATTACGGCCGCGGTTTTGCTTCCTAAAGATTTGCCGATAACTTATCTTTTACTTTTTTCCACCCAGTCTTTTTGCTTGCATATTTGGACCAAAGTTCGTTAAAGTCCGGAGATGAAGCCTTTAATTCCTCGAATGATCCCGAAGCGACAATGGCACCTTCCTTAATGTAGTATATCTTGTCGAAAATTGGTAAAAGATAAAGCCGATGCACTGCCGAGATAATCGTTTTTTCGCCAAACGATTCGAAAATGTTTTCGTAAATCAGCAGTTCGTTGTGAAAATCAACGCTACTGGTGGGTTCGTCCAGCAGGACTAATTCCTTATCGGAGGATGCCAGCAACCCGCGTGCCAGTGCGAGGCGCTGTTTTTCCCCGCCGGAAAGGTTCACCCCTTTTTCGACAACTAATGATTCCAAACCTTTGGGAAGCCGCCAGATCACCTCGGAGAACACCGCCATATCGGCAAACTTATTTATTTCCGCTTTCGGGTAATCGACCCCTAGGGTGATATTTTCGCGAATGGTCGAAGCGAATATTTCCGGTTCCTGGGGAATCAACGAAATCGAATCGCTGATAGCTGCAAAGCCTCGGCCGGACGCCGCGCCGTCTACCGAAAGTTTAAGTTCTGCCGGATGGTGCAAATCGCGGATGACTTTTAACAACGTGCTTTTTCCGGCGCCGCTGGGGCCGATCAAAGCAATATGTTCGCCTTTTTTTATTGTCATTTTGAGGTGTCGCAAGCCAAAGCTGGTTTTTCCGTCCGGGTTTTGGTGGCAAAATGACAAATTTTCAACCTCGATGGACTTCCAGTTTGCAGGAAGCTGCATTTGTGCGTGCCGGCCGCCAGTTGCCGGTTCAAGGGGCAACTCTTCGGCGTTTGCCACGGAAGCACGCTGGTTGACGATGTCGTGGTAAGAATACGCAAATTGGTAGAAAACCTCGCGAATCCGGTTGGAGTAATTAAAAAGGATGTAGACTGTGCCGGCCAGCACTGTACCCGCATCAAGGTTCAAAGCCAGATAGATGCCGATTGCCGTGACCACGGTCAGCCGCCCCATCATGGAGGCGGCAAACCATTTCCATTCATTAAGGACAATGTTGGTGCAGTACTGCTTGTATGGCTTTTCGATCTCTTTTTCCAGCGAGCCCAAAACCAATCTTTGGACTCGCAAAACAATGATCGTGGAAATATTACTGAGCGCGTCGTAGACTTTCGCCGCTATCCGGTTTTCCGCGCGGTTGACTGCTTCGTAACCGGGAATCAATCTCCGGTCAAACCGCGTCAAAATATAAAATGTGACCGCGCTTAATATTAGCGCCGCCAGTGCCGCCGGGACGCTGAAAAACAACAGGGCGCCCAAGGATACCGCCAGCATAATGACGCTTTGTTCAAGTTCAAAGGTTTTACCCGAAAAAATAAAAACCGCGTTCGTCCCTTTCTCGATTTTATCGATAGTATCGCCGGAATGGTGGTCGGTATGCCATTCTATTGGCAATCCGAATGTTCCGCCAAGGAGCCGGTTTTTATAATTGGCGCGCACCCGGAAGGCGTTAAAATTTTCAAGCACCCGCGCCGGGCCGTGCATCGACCAAAAAAACGCCTCCAAAACAAATATCGCCGATATCAGTACTATAAGCTGGGCGAAATTGGCGCGGTTGACACCTTCAGTTTGGACTGCGTTAAGGAATAATCCGACCGCCAGCGGTTCCAGCGAAATAGCGATATTCGCACCAAAAAATAATATCGCATATAAAACAACATGACTCCGGTTTTTTTCGGATAGGTCCCACATTTTGCCAAGCAAGTAAGCGAGGGGGTTTTTCATACAAAAAAATCATCAATAAGATGCTCTTAAATGGATTCTATCCCAGTTGGGCCATTTTTCAAAAAAAACAGACCGGGATATCTATCTCGGTCTGCCTGTTTTGGGGGTACGTTTCTTGATTTCGTACTCGATGGCACTGGTTAAACGGCTATTTAGTAATCTAGCGTTTTCCAGGGCGGCCATTGATGTAAATGTTTGGCATTTGTACTCCATTCCGGCCAGGATTGCCGCCAAAGCTTTTTGCGGCCATTGGGCTCCCCGCAAAAAGATTACGCCGCCCGATTCGAGGTCTTTTTTGAGCGGATCGACAAAGTCAAAGCGGCATTTTGCCAGTCCCTGGTAAAGTTTTTTGGAAATTTGCAATGTTGTCTGTCCGGGATGATTCCCGGAAATCGTCACCACTGTCCAGGCGGTTTCACTGTAAAGCGTTTCTTCGGGTTCTTTTGGAAGCGCCGCGGGCAGATCCGATAAGGCAACCGCATCCGGTTCTGTTTTGGTGTTCCCTGCCCCGGTATTTTTCCAGGCGATCTTTATCCGTCCGGTTTCTTTGGGCGGTTGATGATTTTTTTCTTTGACGTTTTCGCCCGCGGGCTTTTCTGGTTCTTTTTTTGCTTCGACCTGGACTATCGGGCCGGTAACGATGGTGGCCGTGATACGGTTGGATTGGTCATCATTTTCCCCTGGTGGCAAATTGTTCTTTGTTTCGTTGTCGCCGCCGTTTTTTGGCTCCGGGCGAGCCGAGATCGCCGCGGCTTCTTTGGCCGATCCCGGCAGGCCGGCTCCGGATGAGGAATTTATATCCGCCGACATTAGGGCTTTAATTCCGGGTAAATCATTTATGTCTGCCGCCGCGCCATCGAATTTTACCGCATCGGTCGCGGGTGGGTTGGGCGTCGGGACAACCAGATTTTTTTTATCCCGGAGAGCCTGCGCTCTTCGAGCCCGTTTGAAAAAAATCAATAACAGCTTCTCGTTATACCCTCGTCTTGTTAAGGGGCTTACCGGACTTCCGACCGGCTCCATATCCTTTCCTTGATCCATATTTATGCCTCCTTTTGTCCAATCGCCAATATTATCTTAAAACCGGTTAAAATTCAATGCGGTTGTCCTAACTATGGCCATATGATTAAATTTTTGTTAACTAAGCCGGATTCCGTTTCATTGACAATTTATTTATTGGGCGCATAATAATTTGTGTGACCAAGGGTAGGTTACCCGGGTTGAAGGTGGAACGATGAAGAAAGAGTACTTTAAGTATCTATTGGCCGTCGCGATGCTGCTAAGCATCATGGCGATGCCGCATTGGCAAGCAGCGCTTGCGACTGCGGGGCCCCGGAAATAGCCCCCGGATGCGAAGTCGAGTGCAAAGAAACATGTACCAACGGCACTTTAGTGGACACCCAGGTAGATGAAGATTTGAATTGTAAACTGGTGCCCAAAAAAGAGCTGATCCCGATTGAAGAAACTGTCGGCGTTCTTGAGCCATTCGAGTATACCAACACGACCCAGCATTGTGTCTTGACAAATGTGACCAAGCAGCCTTCGGTCGAACTGGTTGAGGTGAAAGTTGGCAACACGGCGTCTCCAGAATGCGGTAAGTTTGAGCCTGGTGGAAATTGTGAACCATTGATCCCGGCAACCCCCATCGGGAATGTCCCGGTCGATGAGACTGTCCAGTACGGCGAGCCAACTACCGTGGTTGATATGACTTGCTACAAGGAGGTCAGCAGCAAGATAACAGAGGAGATTGTTTACCGAGATGGCCACGCGTTTCAGGTAGTGGAGAAAGTATATCGGGTATGCACCAATACGACTGAAACGGTCCAGGATTTTGCCGGAGAGATGGTAACTACCAAGAAAGCACTCGGTAATCCTTGCCCCAACAATTGCGCCGATAAACAGCCAGGCTGCATCCCCTGCGCCGCCTGAATCTGAAGGATCGAGATACGAACAATGCCATGGAGGCCCCTTGCCCCTATGGTCTTTTTTTTAGACGCAAGCATATTTTAAAAACAAAAAAGCCGCCCGAAATTGGCGGCTTTTTTGTGGCCAGACCTACCGTTATATTTCCGACATTCCTAGGGATTTTGCCGCGTTGACCCGGCCGTATTGCCAATAGCTTCCGGTGCCGGCGATCGCGTCGGTATTAGATTCGATTTGCGCGCGGACAACTTCGTCCTCGGTGTTGTTTCCGAGACTTCCGAATACCAGTCCGGCAACTCCCGCGACCATGGGGCTGGCCATGGAGGTGCCCGACAAATAAGCGTAATTCTTGGGATAACCGCTCCGGTTTAATGTTGAGGTGTGGTTCGGTGTCGTGGAATAGATGTATTCGCCGGGTGCGGCGATGTCCACCCAGGTCGAGCCGTAATTTGAGAAAGTCGATTTAATATCTTTGTTATTGGTTGAAGCCACCGCAATGCATTGTGCGTATGCCGCCGGATAATTGAGGGCGTTCCTGCCGTTGTTGCCGGCCGCGGCAACGATTACCACGCCTTTGTTTGCCGCATAGGCGATTGCATCGGCCAAGGTTTGCGAACCGGCGGTGCCGCCAAGACTCATGTTTATCACTTTGGCGCCGTTGTCCGCGGCGTATTTAATTCCATTGGCAATCCACGAATACTGCCCAGAACCTTTGTCGTCCAAAACTTTGACGTTCATTATTTTGCAGTTTGGGCACACTCCGGCAACCCCGGTACCGTTCCCGGTTTTCGCGGCGATGATGCCCGCGACATGCGTCCCATGGCCGTAGTTGTCATCAACCGTCCGAGAAGTTGTAAAATTTTTATTGAGGGTGATCTTTCCGGCAAGGTCAACGTGATTCTGATCCACACCAGTATCCAGGACTGCGACCAAGACGCTGTTCGTGCCGGCGGCGCTCCAGGCTTCGGGTGCGTCAATATCGGCGTCAATCGTGCCTACAGCTTTATTGATCGTTTGTCCGGTATTATTTAATCCCCACTGATTGGCAAAGTAGGTGTCATTTGTAAAAACCGTGGCAATGTAGTCCGGTTCGGCATATTCCACGTTGGGATTGTTGGCTAACTGCTTGAGAATTTCAGCTTTTTTAGCTTCGGGCACATCCACTATATATGTTCCCAAGCCGGCGATATCGCCGGACTTGCTGGCGCCAAAATTATTCTTAAGCTTATCCAGCCCCGCGGCATCAGCGCCTGATTTGAATTTGACCAATATTTGGCCTTTCGCCTGGTCGGGCTTGGCGGCCAAGGCCGCATTGGCAACCAATAAACCGCATGCAATAAGTATCCCGATGCCGCCAAAAAATTTTCTGTGCATATTAGTTTTATTATTAGTTATATGTTAATAATATTCCAATAAATTTGCTTGTCAAAGTGACGAACCATTACTTGCCAATCTTAAAAAATTAATGTAAATAAAAAAACAGAAAAAGGAGATGGTAATATTTCTGACGAAAAAAAGAGTCCCAAGCGCGAGGGTAAAGACGGTGAAGGATTAATTGCGACATTTCCCCTTATTCGAGAAAAGCCAAGCCGAGGTGAAGCTGGTAGCGATGCTGGTAGCTATTTGTAATGTTTCTACTATGTTGCCAAAAGGCAACTTGAGCGTTCATGGAGCGCTCTTTTTGTTTGAAATGCCAAAGTGTCGGCATTATGCCGACCCTTTGTTGGTTTACACCTATTGGTTGTCGATATTGCCACCGGCGCTTCCCATGTTGTGTTGATCCATTCCTAAGCCGCCGCCTCTGCCTCGCCCATTTCCAAGTATGGGTAAATACTCTTCGGAAATTTTGTTTTCGCTTGCCCAGGCTTTTAGCTCCTCCATTTGAGTTTTCATTTCTTCGCGCCAGGCCTTACGTTCTTCACTTGTCATCGCTTTAATTTCTTTACGTTCCGCGATCCGGGCCTCTTTTAAGTCAGCTCTTTTAGCGGTGATCATGTCCGCCTGTGCCTGAGTCAGCTCGCCAGCCGTCACTGCCCCTTCTAGGTGGGCGGCAAACTCCTGCTCCCGTTTTTGCTCCATTTTGGCCATTTGTGCTTGGCGCTCAACTTTCGTGGCGGTTAATTGCTTGTCAAACACCGCCTGAACTTCGTCTTTATTGAGATTAAAATTATCGGCGATAGCTTGAACCAAGGCGCTCATCGGGTTATCCTTATTGCTTTCGTCGGTGGCAGCATTGACTGCGCCGACACTCGCGCCCGCAAGCGCCAAGGCGATCGCAACCGTCGCCAGATACTGTTTTTTACTGATTTTCATAAGGTTTATTATTTATTTTCCGGTTACGCCGGAATACTTAACTGCCCCCGGGGTTCATATAGTTACTACAAACCGCAAACTCCAATCTTTCATTTTAAGAGAAGTTGCATGTATAAAAAAAGACGACCCGATGATGTCCTATCGGATCGTAATGGTTTGGTCCCGTCTTGCCGCGGTGATTTTTCCGCCGGATGCTTCGCAAACCTTTTGTACAGCCGCTTTGTGTCTTCGTCGCGTATGCCCCACGATCATGCCCTTAAAGTCGCCCGCTTGCATAATTTTTTTGGCACCCTTGATGTCGATATGCCATTCATTGTTTGGCTCGGTGGCTTCCGCAATGATCGTGTGCGGCTCAAGCGAGGTTCTAATTATCGCCTCCAGATTATTGGGACTTTTGTTTATGTCCCCGGTGTACATAATTTCTCTGTTGCCCCGCAGAACAACCGCAAGCGATTCGATTGGGCCGTGCTCGATACGGAACATGGTCGCATCACCGTATGTCCCCGGTCCTTCGCGCACAGTTATGTTTGGAATGAATCCCGGCTCTCCAGCCAATCCCAGGGCAAGGGTGATTACTTCCCCGATCCCGCCCGGGCCGAGGATTTCGATATTTTCGCAATATCCGTATTGTTTTTCGTGCAGTTTCTGGATTCCGTGCACAAAAGCGATAATATCGGCAATATGATCAAAATGGCCGTGCGTAATAACAATCCGGCGGCAATTTTTCAGATCCCAACCCTTCATTCTCTTCGCGGTGGTGTAGGTGTTGTATCCTGTATCAAATATGGTCAAAGGGCCTTCTTGATTGATCAGGAAACAACTCCCCGGAAGGGAGGGATTGGAATAAATAAATCCGCCTTGTCCGGCTATGCCAATTCTTGTTTCGCTCATCACTTCATTAACCTCCTTTGCTAAATTTAAACTGTCGTTTGGGCGTCATTATCTTAAAACTAAAAACTAAATTAGTCAATGGTATCGGGTAAAAATAAATCGGCAACCGATTTTTTTGGTTGCCGAGATTGCTCACTTAAGTTTCGCTTGCCGGGGGCATACGCTGGGCCAGTATGGTCGCCGCCGATGCCACGGCGGCGGTCAGTTCCTCGAATTCGTTGATACCGTTATCGGTCGCGTACCGTATTGCCTGGTTGCGAATCCGTTGTACCTTGCGGTCGGTTTGGACGTCGAAAGCAACTTCGGCCCAGATGCCGGATCGGTTGATAAAAACATCCAGCAGATGCATGGTTGCTGCCAGTTTCAGGCATCTTTGTTCGAGCTCGCTTGTGACGCAGTCGCTGATTAGTACTGTAATTTTTCCGGCGATCAGTCCGCCGGCAAAATCCGCCGGGCAAATCGATCCGATAATTTCGGCCGCGGTCATCAATACGGCCATGTTGATAATTTCGGGGTCGGATTCTGCGTCGGTTACAATCGATTCCAGGGCTTTCGTTGCCGCATTTTCGGCAATAGACGATATGTCGTCGCTTTGCCTGATCCGGATGGATATCCCGTGGTTGACATCGTAGTGGCTAATTGGATAGATCAGCAGCCGTTGCGCAATTGCCATGACTAAACATTTTCCTTGTGTTGTCGTGAGGCGTAAGTTTGTTTCGTCTGCGAGGACTATCCGCGCTTTTTGGCTTGCTTCGGCCGCGAGCCTTACCGCATCTTCCCACGTAATTGTTTTCGTTTCGTTTTCTTTCAATCCAATCACCTTTAACCTGGTTTATTCGTGTTTTCTATAACACGGATTGAAATAATAAGCAATCGGCGGGAGAAAATAAAATGGGACTCATTGGTCCCATGGTTGCGGCAGTTGTCGCCTATTCGGTTTTTATATCCCGCTTCCAGATTGCCAGCATAAGTTCCGGTTTTATGCTTTCCAGCAGGATGCGGCAGGTTTCGATGAGTGCCAGATAGAGTGCCTCGGGGTCTTTTAATCCCACGATATCCTGCGATCTTTCGATCGCGACTTTGGCCATCCGGAATGGGACTATCGCGTCACTTTCGATGCCTGATTTTTTGGCCACCCCAAGAGTCGATCCGCCATGGAAGTTGATGATGGGTCGTCCGTGAATTCGTCGACAATCTCATTTGCGGCCGCGGCCGCGCTCCGGGCCGCCATTTCGGCAGATGTTATTGTACTGCCGTCGGAAATGTCTGGTTGTTTGTCGGTTTCCTTCATTTAATGCCTCCGGGGAGAATTACCATTCTTTTTTTATCAGTTCGCTGTATAGTTTCAGCGTTTTTTCATCATAGGCTACCAACACCACTTTATCGATGGTATCCGGGTAAAGATGTTCAAATTGGATTATGGCGTTAACCGCAATTTTTGCGGCATCCCATTTTGGATACCTGAATGCTCCCGTAGAAATTGCCGGGAACGCCACGGATTTAATGCCTCCATGCTCCATGGCGACAATTAGGCTACTCATATAACAACTTATAAGCAACAGCTCTTCATTGCCGTCTTCTTCTCCGTATATCGGGCCGACGGTGTGGATAATATATCGGGCCGGCAGATTGTAGCCTTCTGTAATTTTTGCCTGTCCCGTCGCGCAACCGCTAAGCGCGGCGCATTCCGCGTCCAGTTTTGGCCCGGCGGCCGCGTGGATCGCACCGTCAACGCCGCCGCCTCCTATTAAGGCGGAATTGGCCGCATTTACTATTGCATCTACTTTAAGCGTGGTTATATCTCCGCGCCAAGCTTCGATCATCATATTGTTAACCTCCGTGCTGTACCGAAATTAGCACTTATTGTTAAAAAATCAATCTTTCGGGTTTATTGAACAAAGAAGATACCCCGTCGCGTAAGTCTGGGGGGAACTTCATTTTGCTTTTTTCAGCATTTCCCAAAAAGTTTCTTTGGCGGCGATTTCTTGAAATAGGTTTTCAAAAAAAGACACCATGAAATTATGCCGCTCCAAAGCCAGTTCCCGTCCCGGTTCGGTTATCATTTTGTCTTTCAAGTGCCGCACGCTCAGGTAAAATTCGCGGAAAGCCGTGTCTTCTTGGGAATAAGCGCGAGTTTTGGCCAGGTCGCTTTCCTGGTTGTGTATTCCCGCCCCGACTTCGTTGGCAAACAAAAACAGGCGCACGATCCCGATCGCCCCCAGCGCGTCAAGTTTATCTGCGTCAAACAGCACCTTGGCTTCAATAGACACTGGTTTTTTCTCATCCTTGGAGCGGTGGCATTCGACGCAATGGATTACCGCATCGGCCAGATTTTTCTCGCACCCAAGTTTTGCCAGTATTTTACGCGCCGCTTGGGCGCCTTTTTGGGCGTGGCAAACGCGGCCGCCGGTTTTAACTTCTTCCTTGCGGCCGATATCGTGCAAATAAGTGGCCAATTCCAGTACAAAAAGATCGGCACCTAGTTTATTACCCAGGATTTTGCAATTTTCGAGCACTCGGACTGAGTGATCCCAATCGTGACTGCCGCTCTTTCCGCCAAAAAACTTTCGGGCGGCGCTTTTTACCGCCGCCGCCAGTTCTTCGTTGGTTAAAATTTTCTTTTTTCCGGCAAACATTGGTTATATCTTAATTACAATTTTTGAATATTTGGCCACTTTGGCCGCGGCGATGAAATTGATTATTCCGATAGCGACCAGCGAGATGCTTACCAGGATCGTGAGAAGCTGCGGGTAAACCAGGATTGTTAGGCCGCAGATCAGCGAAATTACCCCGTTCCAAATCAAAGTTTTCATCAAGTGGCGCAGCGATTTTATTACCAGTTCGATTTGTTCCATTTTTTTTTGCTTTTCGGGCAATTTTTTAGATGTTAATATATTGTACCAAATTTAATCGCCCCTTTTTAGATATAGCTCGATATTTTGCAAATGTTCTTCATAGGTCGCGGCACAATGCGTTTGGCCGTCATTACCGTGCAGATAATAAAAACAAGTAGTGGTTTGTGGATTCAGGGTCGCTTCGATGGCATTGACGCCGGGACTGCAGATCGGGTGCGGCGGCAAGCCTTTATTGGTATAGGTATTAAAAGGAGATTCAATTGATTTATCGGCCACGGTGGCTGCGCTCCACCAGCCGGATCCGTTGTTGCCTCGCGCGTATTGCAGGGTCGCGTCGGCGTTTAAAGCCATACCCTGTTCCAGTCGGTTCCACAAAATGCCGGCGATCAGCGGCATGTCGGCGGCGTTTTTGGCTTCGCGTTGGACGACCGAGGCAAAGGTTAGTCCGGTAGTCCACTTAATGTTTTGCCGGTTGAACTCCGGTAAATAAGCGGCAAACGCTTCGTTGAACCTTGCCTGCATGCGCTCGGCCACTTTGGCCGGGCTTTCGTCAACCGGGATCAGGTAAGTGTCCGGGAAATAAACTCCTTCGGCATATTCCGGTTTGGTTTGGGTATCGATTTCGAGCCAGGTTTTTTGTTGCGCCGCGGTCCAGCCAAGTTCGGTACCCATCATTTGGGCAACTTCTTCCTTGCGCAAGCCTTCGGCAACGACTACCCATTGCATATAGGGTTTTTCCTGCAGGGCGGCGGCAACTTCGGCTTCGTCCATATCTCTTGACAATTTATAGCCGCCGGCAACCAACGCCAAAATCCCGGGCTTGATCCTATTTTTAAAAGTTTCCGTATCCTTGATGAAGCCTTGAGTGAGCAAATCGGCGGCAACCGTGTCCACCGCGCTTTGGCCGATCGCGATCGTGAACCGTTCAAAATTTTCTGCGGCCGGTTTGCTATTGGCCTCGGGTTTTGACTCGTCGGCGATTGCGGTGGTCTCGGTTTTTATTGCGTCCGGATCATTGGTGACGCTGGCTTGCGGTTCGTTGACAATCTCAGATTCGCTAACGACCGCCGATGTTGCCGCGGTTTGTTCATTTGCGACCGGCACGGTTTGGGCCGGCGCCGGTTTGTCATTTTTCCCAAAATAAAAACCCGCCGCCAGTCCGGCCGCGATCCCCGCCACCCATATTATCATTGAAGCGACTTTATTACGGTTCATTTTTTAAAAAAGGGAACCGGAATTGTAGTAAAACATCCGGCTTATCCACCATCCATCGCGCTAGGTTTGCAACTTAGTTTGATAATCCGTGGACAATTATTTCCTATTTCGGTAGTAGTCAGAAAAACGCAACCTCTTTTTTGGCATTCATCCAACAAAATTCCGAAAACTAATAAATGATCTATTAAACAAATTTCAAGGCTAGCCATAAGTTACCTCCATTTTTTCTCGGATTTGCCTGCCCAATTCCAACGTATATCTTTTGCGCAAAAAATCAAGTTTGTCGCTGTGAGGTGAATTTGTATAAAAAAAACCTAGGAACTGATTTCCATTGGTCAGGCCATTTCGGCCACATATATTGCGACAACTTCGTCGATCATTCTTTCTTCCCAGGCAGTATTATCTTGGCCAAATATCTCCACTAAAGCAAACGGTATATGGCTCAAGACAGAATCCTTTATTATCTGGGAGGCGTAATTGCGGATCTGCCGCGGCGTATGGAAGGCGCTAAACTCTTTTGCAAGCTCCTCTTTTTGCCAGTCCGGATCCAGCTTTACTAAAGCATCTAGAAACGCCCCCAGTAATGTCGCAATCTCCAGGTCGATCGTTTGCCGGGTTTGTTCCAGTGTGTTGGTGTGGGCCAGATTGCATTGGGCATTGTCTCTGACGATACCGGCTTGGCGGCTTATTTCCTCGAGCTGTCGCCAATTTTTTCCGCCCCGTATCCATTTCTCCGCGGCCTCGATTGCTGTTTCGGTCGTTACGGGTAACGGCAAATTTTCCCGTATCAAGCAATCTCGAACCCACTTGATTGCTTTTAGGTGCAGTTCCGAAAAAATCAGGGCGTATTGTTGCCAAGGGTCATCGTCATTCATTACTATTAGTCGTAGCCAGACATCTTCTACCATATGCCGAAGTTCTTTCCTTATTTCCTTGCGATCTTTACGGTCAATTCCTTTTTTTGTTATTACTTGGATTTCCCGAATTATAATCCCTCCATTTTTATTTGTTTATATATAATAATAAAAAAATCAATTTGTCAATATAGTGCGGTAATAAAAACCGGCCGTTGTTGTTGGCCGGAGCCGCTTTATGGAGCTGCTATCCACTGATTTGATTCTCGGGTTTGACCTTCATAAATATGGTCGAAACTTTCGATTTTCGTATCACTACGGTATCGTCGGGGTTAAGCTTTAAACCCTTTACTTGGTGGCCGTCGACTTCGATGGCCAAGACATTTCCCCGAGGAGCCATAAAGATGATTTTGTGGCTGCCATCGATCAATGCCGAGCCGCCCACGCCGCCCGCGGGACAAATTACGATTGCCGCCAGCCCATCCTTGCGCCGGATCATTTTTCCGCCGGCCGATAGTGCGTAAGCCTTGCTGCCGGTATATGTGGCCACGATGAGACCATCGCCTTTTGGCAGGTTGAGCGGGATGTCGTTGTCGGTAACCTCGATTGCAACGGCGCGTTCCTTTCTTCGGTTGAACGCAAACTCATTCAGTGCGTGGGCCGAAAGAATCGCTTTACCCTTGCGCATAACGGTCATTTCGATGCGCAACCGCCTGTCAGTTGTGTATTTGCCTTTCGCCGCACAGTCCAAGGCTTTTAAAAGCTGGTTTTTTTGGGCAGTACAGAGGGCGCCCACGCTGCCAAAATTTACTGCCAAAACCGGCGCCTCAAAACCAAGCTGGGCTAGTATTTTTGCAGTCCACAATGCGGTGCCGTCGCCGCCAAGTGAAACGGCAAAATCGATTTTTGACTTTTTATGCAGCTGCCGTATAACCCGGATATTTTGCCTCTCCAGGTAAATCTGGGCCCGCTGTGACGCTTTGATCGCCTCTTCGTTTAATGGATTGTAAACGATTAAGGCAGTTTTTTTAGCCACTTTTCGCACCTCCCTTTTTAAATGGCTGTTTGCCCGCGAGCACCTCGTTTTTAAAACACTTTTGTGTTTTTGTCAAAAAAAACAGGACATTATGCCCCTTGAGCGTCCGCGGTTGGTTTATCGGCGGATTTCGATATTCCATCGAGGATCCGTTGGAACAAAGTCCCCCGGGCTAGGCTGCTAATGTTTTCCGCTTCGGACAACGCCATTAATCCAATATCGAAGAGGAATTCGGTCCATACTGCCAGCGCTTCCATGTCGCCTGGATCGTCGCTATCGATGAACATTTCAAGCAGGTCTTTTGGGGCCGATTCCGGATCGTTATCGTCATTGGCCGCGGCTTCGATTTTGGCACAAAGCCGCATGACCGGCTCCTTGGTTTCCTCCTCAAACACCAGTATAAAGAGCTGGGCAAGCGCCCACGGCATAGTCATTACTTCAGGTGGCATGATTGAACCTCCATTTTCCCAATACTCTGTTTTGTCTTAAATTGCAAATAAGAACCCATGACGGGCAAGTCGATGGATTTTCAAATTGTTGATTCGGTGGTTTTAAAGCAATTGTGCCGCATAGCCTACGGCGACGCTTATTCCCAGGAGCAGGCCGATCACCAGGAAAATATTCTTTTTTTGTTTTTCTTCCCGGACCAAAACCAGCAGTCCCAGGCCGCCGCTGGCACAGAGGCCGGCCAATGCCGCGCCGTAGGTAATGGAACCCTCAAGATAAAGCTCGGTGATTGCCACTGAGGCGGCGCAATTCGGGATGAGGCCAATTAAGGCCGCGACCAGGGGCTGCCAGGCGATGGTGGCCGCAAACCAGGCCGTCAGCGCGTCCTTGCCGATTGATTCGATAACCAATCCCAATGCGGCCGAGATTATAAATATGAAAAGAAATATTTTTGCCGTGTGTATGAGCGGATGGAGCAAAATTTCCCGCGGATTGAATTTTTTTGACGTCGTATCGGCCAGGTGGCCGCAGCAGGCAAGTTCGTCGGCGATGTTTTCATGGTGGTGTCCCGCCGCATCGCGGCCGTTTTTTATCGATTCAATATGCGCCAGAGTTTGGCGGTTGGTTTTTTTGAAAGCCAAATCGATTGCGTATCCGGCCAGTCCGCCAATTAATATTTTTACCAGGATAAACGGCACCAACAGCGCAATGCCGTTTATATTGGCCATCATGATCGGGATCGCTTCGTCCGAGGTTGAAAGATATACCGCCAGCAAAGTCCCGATCGTGGCCAGGCGCTGGGTGTAAAGCGCGGTGACGATTACCGAAAAACCGCATTGGGGAAATGCCCCGGCGACTGCGCCAAATAAAGGGCCGGATTTCGATGCCGCAATGACGCGTTTTTTTATTTCACTTCCATATTTAAACTCGAAAAGCTCGATGCCGATGTAGATCGTCAATAACAACGGGGCCATTTTGGCCGTATCTATGAGCGCTTCGAGCAGGATTTCTTTAATCATTGGATATAATTAGATTTCGTTTTTTGGCATTGGGCGCACAGGCCGAAGAGTTCAATTGAATGGCCCAACACGCGAAAACCCGGCGCGGCGGTTACCGATTCCAAGCTGCATGCCGGCGTTTCCAGTTTTATCGGGCTTATCCCCTTACATTTAACGCAAAACAAGTGATGGTGGTGCTTTAAGGCGGCCGGTTCGTAGCGGGTTTCGCCGTCGGCCAGCCGCACCTTGGCAATGATATTTTCCTTTTCCAGAAAATCAAGTTCGCGGTAAACCGTAGTTTTGTTTATTTTTGATTTCTTGGAATTTAAGCTTTCGATCACTTCGCCGGCGGTCAGGGGCCTTGCCGAATCCAAAAAGACTCCGACCATGGATTGGCGGATTTTGGTGATGCGGGCTCCCCTTTCTTTCAATCGGGCAATAATTTCTTTAGTTTCCATTATCAAATTATTGCAACTTAGTTGCGTTTAGTCAAATCGGAAAATAGGGCAAACAAAAAAAAGGTGCAATATCTCTATTGCACCTTGCAGTGGAAGCTGCCATCGCCGTTTCGCCACACAATGAAACTGTTGGCGCTATTGATCGGTGATGGTGTGCTCACTGCCTTCCAATCTGCGCTGACCGCGGTTCCAGCACTATCGGTTATCCCGATCTTACTGATTGCGGTCGTTCCATCATTGTCCCTGATTTCCAGTTGGACAACGACGTTGTTTGCGCTGGCGCCGGATAGCGCCGTAGGGTACCAGGTAATCCCATCTTTTTCCGGGGCAATGCCTTTTGTTGCTAGTTGGCCCTGCAGGGCCGCGATTTTTGCGTCCTGCGCACGGTCATTTTCATAATGACCATGTATTCCGTTGGCTGTCAGGCCTATTACAATAACGGTGATCATGAGTGCAACCGGATTCATTTTCATGATTATTCCTGTAATTGTCTTGCTGCTCATCGTAACTCACTAATTTATTTTAACATAATTATAATAATTTGTCAATAATCGTAGGGGGGTGTTCTAAATTAATCCCCATTTAACCGCCCATATGGTAATTTTATTGCCCTAATCATTACCATATGCGCAAAACCTCATTCAAACCCAAAGAAATATATTCCTTGGCCCGGGAATT
>Ga0172381_10001036_pt1 | contig 34381 bp, 37 predicted proteins | sample Leawel6488metaG_FD_119754 | JGI IMG/M metagenome (GOLD analysis project Ga0172381, IMG submission 119754) | Leachate microbial communities from a municipal landfill in Southern Ontario, Canada - Leachate well 64-88 metaG | ecosystem: Engineered > Solid waste > Landfill > Unclassified | place... | reverse complement strand
TGAAATGCCAGTTGAAATAAGGGATAAATATCAGTATTTTACTCAAGCTAGTATGAATAAACTGTATTCCTGTGGATGTAAGTATAAATTTAGTACGCTGGAAGAAGCAATAAAAGATTACTCGGCCTACCTGGTTTCAAAAACATATATTTGACAGAGAAGCTTTTTCTTGTTATAAATATAGAAAATCGTTTTAAAATACACAGCTACATTCTTACCGGGGTATTAAATCTAAGATAATGGAAGATAACTTGGTTTTGAGGGAGACATCTCTTGTTGAGCAGCATAGAAAATTAGGCGCAAAACTTGCTCCTTTTGGCGGATGGCTGATGCCTATTCAATATGAGGGCATATTAGTTGAGCATGCGCATACCCGAAAGGCAGTTTCAGTGTTTGATATCTGCCACATGGGTGAGTTTTTGCTTGAAGCTGATCCTGTTGCCAGCGGTTTTGATCGTATTGTTACTCAGAATGTAGTTTTGATGCCGGTTGGCAGCTGCCGTTATGGTTTTATGCTTAACGAGCAGGCAGGTGTTTTAGATGATTTGGTTGTTTACCGGATTAGTCAAAATAATTGGATGTTAGTGGTTAATGCCGCAACTACCTTAAATGATTATGAACATTTAAAGAGAAATCTTTTGCCAGTATGCCGTCTACAAAATATTTCGGATAAAACTGGTAAGCTTGATGTTCAGGGGCCGCAGTCGTTGGATATACTTAAAGGTATTTTTGGCCAGGGTGTAGAGAGGCTTAAATATTATACATTTTCTGAATTTTCTTTTGAAAACGAATGCTGTACAATAAGCAGGACCGGTTATACCGGCGAACTTGGATTTGAAATTTATATTTCAAATGATTATGTGCTAAAATTATGGCAAACTTTGCTTAAAGATGTAAAGGTTAGGCCTGCAGGATTAGGCAGCCGTGATACTTTGCGCCTGGAAATGGGTTATCCTCTTTATGGCCACGATCTGGACACAGCCCATACTCCGCAAGAAGCAGGGTTAGCTAAGTTTGTAGATTTTTCTAAAGATTTTATTGGCAAAGAGGCTTTGTTAAAAGAACAGAGCGATGGCTTGAAGAAGCATCTTGTTTGTTTTCAAGCTGATTCCCGCCGGTCGATTCGGCATGGTTTTGCGATATTTGAAAAGGACAGGCAAATTGGCATGGTAACTAGCGGTTCATTTTCCCCTAGTTTATCAGTGGGAATCGGGATGGGGTATGTTGCCGGAAACTATGGTGTTGGTTCGGAGCTGGTTGTTAAAGATAACTTAACAGAAATTCCCGTAAAAATTGTCAAGAAACCTTTTTTAAATAAAACGTCGTTATAATCGAGGGAGGGTTAATGAATATACCAAAAAATCTTTTATACACTAAGGATCATGAATGGGTGCGTGTTGAAGGAAAAAATGCTTATGTCGGTATTACTGATTATGCTCAGGGATCTTTAGGGGATATTACTTTTGCGGAGTTGCCTAAAATAGACGCAGTATTAGTGCAGGCTAAGCATTGTGCTACAGTTGAATCAGTTAAAGCTGCTTCTGAGGTATATGCGCCTTTATCGGGGAAAGTCTTATCGGTTAATGTGGAATTAAGCGCGCATCCGGAATTAATTAATCAACAACCGTATCAGCAGGGTTATTTTTTCTTAATGGAATTCTCAAATGATTCTGAGAGATCAGTTCTTATGGATGCTGCTAGTTACGAAAGTTATGTCGAGGGAATCTCTAAATGAGTTTTATCCCGCACACCAAAGAAGATATTAAAGAAATGCTCGAGGTTATCGGGGTAAAAAGCATTGATGAGCTTTTTAGCGATATTCCGAAAGCGCTTAAGCCGCAATCATTTAATATTCCTTATGGAAAATCGGAATTTCAGGTAACGCAAGCTTTACATAATCTTTCCTTGAAGAATTCAACCGGCCTGGTAAATTTTGTCGGAGCGGGTTTCTACGATCATTTTATCCCTGCTTCAGTGGATGCCATTGTCAGCCGTTCTGAATTTTATACCGCTTATACTCCTTATCAGCCGGAATGTTCTCAGGGTTGGCTGCAGGCAATTTATGAATATCAGAGTATTATCTGTCAATTAACCGGTTTGGATGTTTCAAATGCTTCTTTATATGACGGCGGTACTGCTTTGTTTGAAGCGATGATGATGGCAATAAGGCAGACTGGCCGGAATAAAATTATTATTGATAGCGGAGTAAATTTAATTTACCGTACCATGCTTTATACCTATACTTCAAATCTTTCCGTTGAATTTGTAGAGATTCCGGTTGTGCATGGACAGTCCAGCAGGGGAGAGCTGTTTAAATGTGTGGATGATAAAACTGCTGCGGTAATTTTACAAAATCCGAATTTTTTTGGAGCAATTGATGATTATGGCGATGTAGTTTCCCGGGTGCATAAGTTTGGTGCTTTGGCAATTGCTTCGGTGTACCCGGTTTCTTTAGGGATGTTAAAAACTCCGGGTGAAATGGGGTTTGATATTGCAACCGGTGAAGGCCAGAGTTTAGGGATCCCGCTTTCTTTTGGCGGGCCGTATCTTGGGTTTATGTCGGTCAGGAAAGAATTAGTGCGTCAAATGCCCGGAAGAATTGTTGGTGCTACAGTTGATAGTGATGGAAAAAAAGGGTTTGTTTTAACCCTGCAGACTCGCGAACAGCATATCCGGCGCCAGCATGCAACTTCAAATATTTGTTCAAATGAAGCGCTTTGCGCTTTACGCGCCGCAGTATTTGTTTCGCTTTTAGGCAAAGATGGTTTGAAAGAATTAGCCGAACATAACTATCAGAAGGCAGAATTTGCTAAAGAGCAATTAGCTTGTCTTCAGGGTGTAGAAGTAAAGCGATCGTCTCCGACCTTTAATGAATTTACAATTCTCTTGCCGCGTAATGCGGATAAGGTAGTGCAGCAGATGATCGAAAAAGGTTTTGCTTGCGGTTTTCCGTTAGGAAGATTTTATAAAGGCATGGATAATTATTTATTAATTGCGGTTACTGAAAAAAGAACTCAAGAAGAGATTCTTAAATTTGTTGCTAGCTTAAAGGAAGTATTAGCATGCTAATTTTTGAAAAGCATAAAGAGGGCAGAAGAGGATTTTCGTATGGAGTTTTGGATGTTGCTGCAAGCAAAGCTTTACCGGCAAAATATTGCCGAGCTGCTGCAGCATGCTTACCTTGCTTATCCGAGTTAGATGTAGTCCGTCATTATACTAATCTTTCCCGTCTTAACTTCTCCGTTGATACGAACTTTTATCCGCTTGGTTCATGTACGATGAAATACAATCCAAAATTCACCGAGAAGGTGGCTGGTTTTGATGGGTTTTCGCAGTTACATCCTTTATTGCCGCAGCTTTCAGGCGGAGGAGCGCTTGCTCAAGGATCGTTAGAAGTTCTTTATGAAGCAGAGAAGCTTCTTTGTGAAATTACCGGTATGAGTGCCTTTACTCTGCAGCCAATGGCTGGGGCTCATGGTGAGTTAACCGGCGTAATGCTTATTGCTGCTTATCATAAAGATAAAGGATCGCGCCGTAAATATATTATTGTTCCTGATTCTTCGCATGGCACTAATCCGTCTAGTGCGACAATTGCCGGTTATGAAGTTAAAGTTATTCCCACGGGTGCAGATGGTTACATGGATTTAGTTGAATATGAGAAGCAGTTAACGGCTGATGTGGCAGCGGTAATGTTAACTTGTCCGGATACCTTGGGAATTTTTAATCCAAAAATCAAAGAGATTACGGATATGGCGCATAAGGTTGGCGCTCTAATGTATTATGATGGAGCAAACCTTAATGCTATGTTGGGGAAATGCCGGCCAGGCGATATTGGTTTTGATGTTGTACATTTGAATTTACATAAAACTTTTGCTACTCCGCATGGCGGAGGCGGTCCGGGTGCAGGGCCGGTAGGGGTAAGTGCGGGATTAGTTGAATTTTTGCCCATTTCCAGGGTAATTTTACGCGGTGATGGGACATATGCGCTTAATTATAATTATCCTAAATCAATTGGTTATATCGCTCCTTTTTATGGGAATTTCGGTGTAATTCTTAAAGCTTATGCTTATATTTTACTTTTAGGTAAAGAAGGTTTAATCAGGGCAGCTGAAATTGCGGTGTTAAATGCTAATTATTGCCAAGCCAAGCTTAAAAATTATTATGATTTGGCTTTTGATAAAAAATGTATGCATGAATGTGTTTTCTCGGCAATGCGCCAAGTGAAAAATGGGGTACATGCCTTAGATATTGCTAAATATTTAATTGATAAAGGTTATCACCCTCCGACGATATATTTTCCTTTAATTGTTAAAGAGGCCTTAATGATCGAGCCTACGGAAACCGAGTCAAAAGAAACTATTGATGCTTTTGTTGACACAATGATTGAGATTGCCCGTCTGGCAGTTGAAAATCCTTTATTAGTTAAACAAGCACCAGTGAGTATGCCGATTAAACGCCTGGATGAGGTAAGGGCAGCGCGCCAGCCGGATCTTTGTTGGAAACCTTAAGATTTAATTAAATGAAATTATTCAAACTTATCCGTTCAGAAGCATCCAGTGCTGATTACAATATGAAGCTGGATGAAGAAATTTTTAAGCAATATCTGGATGATGGTATCGGAGTCTTGCGTATTTATCGGTGGAAAGGCCCGTCTTTAACTTATGGTTTTTCTCAAGATCCTGAAAAAGAAATTGATTTGGTTCGTTGTGCAGCTGATGGAGTTGTAGTTGCTCCAAGAATGACCGGCGGCGGAATCTTATTTCATGATGATGAAATAACTTATAGTTTTGTTTGTAGTAAATCCGATGTCGCCGAACCGGAAGGGGTGTTAGTTTCTTATCGTAATATTTGTTCATTTCTCGTTCAATTTTATAAATCACTAGGGCTTAATCCTGCTTTTGCGCTCCAGGATGCCAATTTTAAAGATCGAAGCACTCCGCATGAGCTTTGCAGCGCTTCATATGAAAAATACGATATTGTAATCGGGGGTAAAAAAATTGGCGGTAATGCTCAAAAAAGGAAGAGGCAGGTTATTTTTCAGCACGGTTCCATTCCTTGCAGCATTAATTGGAATTTTGTGCGTAGGTACCTTAAGTCTTTGCCGGTAGATATATCCGCGCAGGTTACAACGCTTAGCGATGAATTAAAAGTTGTGCCCGAGAAAAATATTTTAGAGGAAAAATTAATCGAGGCTTTTATAAATTCTTTTAATGTTCAATTTTATGAAACCTGCTTGGCTTAATAAAAAAATTAATCTTAAGAGTTGTTCGGGGTTAAAAGAACTCTTAAGAGATTTACAGGTAAATACAGTTTGCGAGCAGGCAATGTGCCCGAATATGGGTGAATGTTTTTCGCGCAATGAAGCGACATTTTTGATTCTTGGGGCTAATTGTACGCGGATGTGCAGTTTTTGCAATATTAAAAAATCAAAGCCTTTAGAGCTTGATTTAGGCGAGCCGAACCGGGTCGCGCAGGCAGTGAGCAGGCTTAATTTAAGACATGTAGTAATTACCAGCGTCACCAGGGATGATCTAGCCGACGGCGGGGCAGGAATTTTTGCGCAAACCGTCCGCTTAATTAATCAGGAATGTTTAGGCGTAACTGTTGAGGTTTTAATTCCTGATTTTAAACTTTCTTTGGATGCTTTGGCTGCTGTTGTAAAATCTAATCCGCAGATTATTGCGCATAATGTTGAAACAGTGCCGTCCCTTTATCAAGCAGTGCGTCAGGGATCTGATTATCTGCGTTCACTTAAAGTTCTGAGTAGTTTAAAAGAAATATCTCCGTTGATTAAAACAAAATCCGGCCTGATGCTGGGGTTAGGAGAGAAAAAAGAGGAAGTTATCTCGGTAATGAGAAATTTACGATCTGCCGGTTGTGATTTTTTAAGCCTCGGCCAATATCTCGCGCCAAGTCAAAAACATTATCCAGTTAAAGAATATGTTGCTCCGGAACAATTTGATTTTTATAAAGAAGAAGGAAAGCGGTTAGGATTTTTATATATTCAAAGCAGCCCCTATGTGCGTAGCTCCTATATGGCAGCTGACTATTTATCCAGCGGCATTTTGGGTTAGTAAGTATTTTGCGAGTGAAAGGAGAATTAATATATGTCTAGAGTTAATCTGAATGTTAAATTATTGGAATTAAGCCAGAATCCTGTTTCGCTAATCTATGCTGCCTGCCGGCAGTGCTATTCTGAGAAATTTGCCGGGGATGTTTTTTCTGATGCAGCAATATCGATTGAAAAGCAGGAAGAATTTGTAAAAAATATTGTTGCCTCAGGGCATACCAGTCCGCTTGAACATGTTAAGTTTACTTTTGCCATTGAGGGGGTTTCCCGGGCACTGACCCATCAGTTGGTGCGCCATCGTTTGGCTTCTTATTCACAGCAAAGCCAGCGTTATGTTAAGGAGAAAGATTTTGATTATATTCTTCCTCCGGCAATTGAGCGCAACCCGGAAGCAAAGGATGAATTCGAAAAATTAATGGTTCAGATTCAGCAGAGTTATACTAAGTTAATTGCATTTTTGGGTAATGATAATATCCGCGGGGAGCTAGCGAATCAGGATGCGCGCTTTGCACTTCCTCAGGCTGCAGAAACTAAAATTGTCGTGACCATGAATTGCCGGGAGTTGTTGCATTTTTTCGAACATCGCTGTTGTACCCGGGCGCAATGGGAGATTCGTAAGTTAGCTAACCGGATGCTGGATATCTGCCGGGAAAAGTTACCGGTAGTTTTTCTCGATGCCGGAGCTAAATGCGAAGCGTTAGGATATTGCCCTGAAGGCGAGAAATTTAATTGTGGGAAGTATCCGATAAAATCTAAAAATGGGAAATAGTAATTTCATCCAACGCTCAATTATCCAAGCGTTAACGTTTTTAAAGGATTCGGTTTTTTCACAAGAGTACGCTATTTGCCCGGGATTTTTACAATCGTTAGACCCCAGGATAAAAGTAATTACCTTCCTGGTATTTGTTATGCAGGTCTTATTTACCCGCAGTATTCAGGTATTAATTTCTCTTTATGTTTTATGCCTGCTGTTGGCATTAATTTCTAAGATAAATTTAAGATTTTTTCTCATCCGGACTTTAGTTTTTATCCCGCTGTTCTCGTTGTTTATCGCTGTGCCGGCAATTTTCAGTTTTTTCTCTCCCGGAGAGGCATTAATTAGCTGGGGTATCTTAGGCTTAAAATTTACGATTACCCGCCAGGGTTTAGCTGGGGCGCTGTTTTTTGTTATGCGCGTCTTGGTTAGCGTATCCCTGATTGTGCTTTTAAATATTACTACTAAACATTTTGAATTACTTAAAGTGCTTAGGATCTTTAGAATACCGCAGGTTTTTGTAATGACTCTGGGGATGTGCTATCGTTATATTTATCTTTTTGTGGGCATAATCCAGAATACCTATTTGGCAATTAAAAGCCGGGTTGGCATATTAGTGCATTATAAAAGCGGGCAGAATATTGTTGCCTGGAGTATTGTTTCTCTTTGGAATAGGTCGGTTCTTCTTAATGAGGAAGTATACCGAGCCATGCTTTCCCGGGGCTATCAGGGGGAGGCTTTAGCTTGGGACGATTTTAAAATTAAAACCAAAGATTGGTTTTGGCTGCTCCTAGTGGTAATTTTTAATTTCGGGACGTTTCTATTTATTGCAAAATAATTATGGATAATATAATTTTTGAATTAAATGATGTTTATTTTTCTTATCTTGGAAAATTTCTTGCTTTGTCTGGGATTAATCTTAAGGTTATTCAGGGGCAGAAGATTGGTATTATCGGCGCAAATGGAAGCGGTAAGTCTAGTTTCTTGCAGATACTTAATGGGCTTATTTTTGCCGATTCAGGCAAGGTTAATTTTTGCGGCCAGGAATTAAACGAAAAGATTTTTAGAGAGAATAAATTTTCTCAGGATTTTAGGAGACGAGTGGGATTTGTTTTTCAAAATCCGGATGTCCAGTTATTTTGTCCGACAGTTAAAGATGATATTGTTTTTGGGCCCCTGCAGCTTGGTTTTGAAAAAAGCCAAATAGAGAAGCGTCTGGAGAAGATTGTTGTTACTCTGGGTATTCAAGAATTACTTAATCGCTGTCCGTATCAATTAAGTATTGGGGAAAAGCGTAAGGTGGCTATTGCTTCAACTTTAATTATTGAGCCGGAAATACTTATTTTAGATGAACCAACGGCCGGGCTTGATCCGTTAACTACCCGGCAGATAATTGATCTGTTAATTAAGGCTAATGCTGATGGGAAAACAATTATAACTGCTACGCATGATTTGCATATTGTTGAAGAGATAGCGGATGTAGTTTATGTTTTCAATCATGAAAAGAAAGTAGCCAAATTCGGGCATGCGGAAGATATTTTAAATGATTTGGAGTTGCTTAAGGCGAATAACCTGGTTCATATCCATAGCCATAAGCATAAAGCTATGGCGCATGTCCATCCACATGTTCACTTAGACCACCACACAGAGGAAAATTAGAATGGGAATAAATAATTCCGGTAAAAAAGTTTTCTGTATGCAGCTTAAAGGCAAGCAAAGATTTTTACGTTTGTTTGGCGAGTCAAGTAAGGCAAGCGGTTTAGTTTCAGGTTTTGTGGTTTTAAAGCCTGAAGAATCAGTTGGTGTGCACAATACTAAGGATAAGGAAGAGGCTTTAATAATTCTGCAGGGGCAGGCCAAAATTTCTTATTCCAAGCGTTCGAGTATCGAGGTTAAGAAGAATTCTTTCGTTTATATCCCTCCAAAGATGGATCACGATGTTAGAAACACAGGTAAAAGTCTTTTAAAATATGTCTACCTGACTGCCAATGTTTGAAATAAATCGGGGACGCTCCTATTTATTGTTAAATATGTTTAAATAAATAGGAGCGTCCCCGATTTAAATCTTGAAGGGGCGCCCGCGCTTAAGAGGTACGCATCTTATATTATAAACTCCTTGTAATTTTTGAATAAAATTATTATTTCCAATAAACTTCTGTTTTACTAGGCGTTGAGTGTTTATTTCATTTTTATTAATTAGGAAATTAATATAATTATCTCTACGTCTGCTTGTGGATTCAGCTAGGGCAAGATAGGTTGGGCTAGCTGTGATTAATTTATCATTAGTTCCGGCAGCATAATAATTGTAGCTACTGAATTTATAATCTTGTGGAAATCTGACAATTCCTGCGCGTATAGGGTTAAGTTCGATGTATTTACCACACTGTAATAAGTAGGAATCGGTATCAATGATATTGCTTTTGAATCTACCTTGCCACAAATGACCAGAGTAATCGTTTAGTGTTTTGAAATATTTTGAATATGAAAGGTTCACTTGTTTCATAAATCTGCCGAGTTTAGTTTGGCTATTTGGCATTATAAGGAGATGAGTGTGGTTATCCATAATACAGTAATGCAGAATATCAACCATGTTTTCATTTTTTAGGTTTAGTAATAATGAATAATATCGGAGTTTATCGGTATCACTATTAAAGATGACTTGTTTATTATTGCTTCTGCTCATAATGTGCATAGGTAGGTCAGTTGGTACTAAACGTTTTGTTCGTGGCATATGCTCTCCTTTACTGTCAATAGACGAGACTGGGCTCATAATCTAACTGAAATAAATAGGAGCGTCCCCGATTTATTTATATTGCAATACGTTGGTTATTTGATAAACTATTAATAGGTAGTTTGCTGCAGGGAAAGGTTAAGGGTGATTTATACGAGCAGGGCAAAGCATCCTTGTGTGCCTCATTAGTTTAGAACTCAAGCTTTTTGTGCTTAAGCGCGCAAGAGGGCTTGGGTTTTTTTGTCTCCAATAAAAAGGGGTCTTGGTTCATGGAAAAGAAAATCGAAGCTCAAGCTCGGCAATTGGCTGAGGAAATAAGAAATTTGAATTTGCGTTTAAAAAAAATTCAGAAAAAAGGATTTGTTTATTCTGAGCTGGAACTAATTATTCAGGATAAATTTGAGTATGCTGAAGGCATTGTTAATACAATACATGAACCTTTAGTGATTCTAGATGTAGATTTAAAAGTTATTTCAATCAATAAGTCTTTTGAGGATCTTTTTAAAGTACCTGAAAATATGGCCCAAGGGAAATTTATTTATGATTTAGGGGACAAGCAATGGGATATCCCGGAACTGCGTAATTTATTAAGCGAGGTTTTGCCAAAACATAAAATTATTTCTGATTTTGAAGTCCAGTATTTATTTTCTGATATTGGAAAATGCTCGATATTGGTTAATGCCCAATGGATACCCCGGGATGTAGCTAAACCGCAGTTGATTCTTTTAGCATTTGAAGATATAACTAAGCGTAAGAATCTGGAAGAGAAACTTAAAAATTCATACGCGGAACTTGAGCTGCGCGTTAAAGTGCGCACGGCTGAACTTTCCAAGGCTAATGAAGAATTACAGAAAGAGATTGTCCAGCGCCGGAAGGTTGAAAGGGAGCTGGGGGCCCGTATGCACGATTTAGAAGAATTTACTAAAATCGTCGTGGATAGGGAGCTGAAGATGGAAGAGCTAGAGATTAAAATAAAGGAACTTGAGGAAAAAATAAAAGGAAAATGAATTTGCCCAAGGTTAGCATAAAACAGAAAATTGTTATTTTTATCAGCTTAACGAGCTTATTCCTTGTGGCTATTGGCCTGGTCTCAGGATATTTTGCTGCTTATGATTTGATGAAGAAAAGTATCTTTAGCGACTACGAGAAAATTTCCTATGTTTTAGCTTCCAATGTCAGCGAAAGATTCAATGAGGAAATAGATTATCTTGAAGGATTAACTTTAAGCAGTAATTATTTGGATACGGTTAAAGAAATTAATTTGCGTTATCAGGGCATGGATCAGGACAGTATTCAGAAATTTATGGCGGATATGGATAGGGATTGGGTTAGTGCCGGTAAAGATAGCTTTTTAGTTGGGCAGTACTTAAAAAAATCCGGAAGCCTGGAGTTAGAGAAAAGATACAGGGATAATGAAGAGGCTGGAGAGATATTTATTACTGATGGATTCGGAGGGATAGCTCTTGCTTCGGGAAAAACTACTGATTTTTATCAGGCTGATGAGTTATGGTGGCAGAGAGCTTTCAATGAAGGCAAAGGAGGTGTGTTTGTAGGAGATATCGGATTTGATGAATCAAGCAGTACTTTAGGAATAACTTTTGCGCTGCCGATAAAGAATGACGATAATAAAGTAATCGGTGTGGTTAAAATGGTGGTGAATGCCAATAATTTTTTTGCTTTTTTGCGAGATTTTAAAATCGGTAAAACCGGACATGCGCACATTATGAATGAGAAGGGCGAGATTATATTTTATCCCGGAATTATCCCGTTAAGCAGGAAACTTTTGTTGCCGGAAGACCTGCAAGAAGTTTTAAATGGTGAAACTAACCAATTTATTAATAACAGCCCGGGTATACACCCAAAAGATTTTTTCAGTATTTTTATTAAAATTAAAACCCCTTTATTTTTAGATCAAGGAATAATTTGGTACGTTGGAGTGGAGCAGGACGTCCAGGAAATATTTGCCCCGCTTAAACGGCTTACTTTTTATGCTCAATTATTAGCGGGATTTTTAATTCTCATAATTTCAGGGTTAGGTTTTATTTTTGCCCGGGTATTTATCCGCCCGATAGCAAAGCTTAAGCAAGTAAGCCAGCATATTTCTAATGGTGTGTTTGATTATTCGGTAGACATTAGAACCGGAGATGAATTTGAGGATTTAGCCGGTTCATTCCGCATTATGTCATTAAAGATAAAGGAAAGGGAAGAGCAGATTATTGTTCAGAAAGAGTATATTGAAAAGATAATTTCTTCGATGACCGATGCGCTGGTGGTAATTAATTTTGATGCTACGATCAGATTGGTAAATAAATCCGCTTTGGACTTATTAGGTTATTGCGAAAATGAACTTATCGGCCAACCGATACAAACAATTTTTTTACAAGAAGAAGATGTGTCCAGAGAGGGAGAAAGTATATTGAATAAATATTTTAAGAATATTATTGATCAAGGTTCAGCACATAATATCGCTTTAACCTTATTGACTAAGAAAGGTAAGAGAATTCCCATCAATTTTAGCGGTGCAGTAATCCGGGAAGCTGATAAGATGACCGGTATTGTCGGCGTGGCCAGGGATATGCGCCAGATTATGGGAATTATCAGCGACTTAAAAGAAAAAGAAAGGTCGCTTACCGAAAATGCCGAGAACTTAACGCGGATGCAGAGGGCGATGGTGCATATAATGGGAGATTTAAAAAATGCCAAAGAAGAATTAGAAAAGGCCTTAAGTGTTAAATCCGAAATTACTGAGATGGTTTCTCATGAATTAAGAACACCGCTTTCCGCTATTAAGGAGGGGATAAGTTTAGTTTTAGATAAATTAGTCGGAGGCATTAATGCCGAGCAGGAGAAATATTTAGTAATTGTCAAGAGGAACGTCGATCGTCTTGCCCGGCTTATTGACGGTGTACTGGATTTTCAGCAGCTTGATTCCGGGAAGATGGAATTCAGGATGGAGGAAAACGAAATAAGCGAATTAATTAAAGAAACATATCAAACAATGCTTCCTTTAGCTGAGAAGAAAAATTTAGGTTTTATGCTTAATTTGGATAAAGAAATCCCTAAAGTAAAATTTGACCAGGATAAAATTAATCAAGTTCTAGTTAATTTGATTAATAACGCTATTAAATTTACTGAAGTTGGCACTATCACTATTGATTTGGTCAATAAGGAAACCTTTATTCAGGTTAGCGTTGTCGATACGGGTATTGGTATAAAAACTGAAGATCTGCCCAAGCTGTTTAAGCAGTTTACGCAATTGCAAAGAAGAATTGGCGGGGCAGGATTAGGTTTGTCGATTTGTAAGAAAATAATTGAAGCGCATAAGGGGAAGATTTGGGAGGAACCCGGGATTGGCGGCCGAGGTTCAATTTTCCATTTTACCCTGCCAATCATTGAGCGCAGAGTTTAGCATGGCAAAAAGGCTCGTGGTTGGTAATGAAACGGGTGAGTTTAATAAGTAATTTAAATTGGATTGACAGGATTAACTTTCTGTTTTAATATAAGTTAACATATTGATAATGCTAAAGTTCGGCTAATTTAGGAGCTTCAGTTTTTCCATCAAATGACGGAATTTTTTAGATTCCAGATTGATTATATCTATTTTATCTATGGGTTAAGTTTTTTTGTCCTATCTGGAAGCGCCCTCCTTTTATCTAAAAACAAAAAACAAAATCTTCCTTGGATATCTTTAGCTTTATTCGGGATTGTCCACGCGGTAAATGAATGGTTAGACTTATTGTCGCTAAGCGTTGGTGATAACTATGGATTTAGGCTGGTACGCTTAGGAATATTAGTTTTTTCATTTATATTTCTTTTTGATTTTTTTTGGGTAAGTTTGAAATTACGTATTAACCGCTGGGTCTTTATTCCGGTACTATTTTTAGTTTATTCGGGATGGCAGTGGGGAAGGGCTGATGGCTTAAATTTTACCGCCCGGTATTATTTAGGTTTTTTGGGTGGATTTGGTTCAGCAGTAGTTTTAATTACTAATGCTTTTAAATTAAAAGGAGTAGAAAGGCGTTATCTAGGTTTTGCCGGATTAGCGCTAGTATTTTATTCTTTCACCCAATTAGTTATAGTTAACCCCCCATTTTTTAATAAAACTTTATTTAATCAGGAAATTTTTTTTAATACTCTTGGTTTTCCCATCCAGCTTCTACGTTGTGTATTGGCATTTAATTTGGCATTTATGCTTTTAGGGTTTTGGTATCATTCAAAAATTCATTTGGGTGGTACGGTAGGGAGCAAGAGAAAGAAGTACTGGGTTTTAACGGTTACCTCTTCTTGTGTTATATTAATTGTCATAGGTTGGTTGATTACGGAACTAGTACATATTACCCAATACAAAAATTACCAGGATGATTTTTTAACTAAGATAAATACTGCTGCAGGCCCTATAAATTCCCGCCGTATTGAGGCTCTTACAGGTTCTCTACTAGATTTGAAATCACCGGATTTTATTCGTTTAAAAGAAGAGGTAGAGGCCTTTGACAGGACGAATAAGGATATAAGCTATGTTTATCTTTTGCGTTTTAAAGATAATAAAATAATTTTTTTAGTTGATTCTGAGCAACCGGATTCTCCTAACTATTCGCCTCCCGGCCAGGTTTATAAGGAAGCGTCTGAAGAGTTAAAGAACAATTTTTTTAAACGGGAAGCTTTTATTGTTGGGCCTTATGTTGACCGGTGGGGGACCTGGATTTCCGCTTTTGCTCCAATTTTTGATACTCAAACTAATGAAGTTGTTGCCTTAATCGGCATGGATGAAAATTATAAGTTCTGGATGCAAGAGATGTTTTATCATCGCTTATTAGGTATTTTATCAAGCTTTGTGCTTTTTATGTTTTTTATAAGTATTTTTGTAATTATTCAGATAAATAGCGCGGCTAGAGAAGATATAATTGCTCAACAAAAGAATTTGCAGGTCATTCTTGACTCTATAAGTGCTTGGATCTTCTATAAGAATAAGTATAACTGTTTTGTTCGGGTAAATAGGGCATACTCTGCTGCAATGCAGATAGCTAAAGAGGATCTTGAGGGAAGGTGCCTTTCGGAGATTTATTCAAAAGAGCTTGCTGATGCCCATTGGAATGATGACTTAGAGGTTATTTCCTCGGGTAAGCCAAAATTGAATATTATTGAAACCGCGGATACATCCAAGGGAAGATTGTGGATGCAAACAGATAAATACCCTTATAAAGATGATGAGGGGAATATAATCGGGGTAATCGGTTTTTCTATGGATATCACCCAGCTTAGGAAATATCAGCATGAATTAGAGGATAAAAACAAGGAATTAGAGAAGCTGGACCAATTAAAAACGGATTTCGTCTCGATTGTATCTCATGAATTGCGTACTCCGCTCTCAATAACTAAAGAAGGTATTAGTTTGGTTTTAGACGGGATAGCGGGCAGCCTTAATCCTAAGCAGGATAAAATTCTTACTACTGCCAGGAATAGTATTGACCGCCTGGCAAGAATTATTAATAGCCTTCTGGATATTTCTAAAATTGAATCCGGCAGGGTGGAATTGAAAAAGAAAGTTGTTGACTTGGGAGACTTAATAAAAAATGTGGTTTCTTCATTTGATGCTAAGGCCAAAGAAAAAGGCCTGGAGTTAAGAGTTGATTTGCCCAAGGGGCAGAATTTAAGTTTGTGTGTTGATGAAGATAGGATAATTCAGGTTTTTACTAATCTGATTAGCAATTCTATTAAATTTACTGATAAGGGATTTATTGATATATCGTTGATTAACCGGGAAAATGAAGTAGAAATTGCTGTTAGTGATACCGGCATTGGTATTGCCGAAGAAAATCTGCCTAAGGTATTTGGTAAATTTTTACAATTTGGCCGAACTGCCGGAACTGGGGAAAAAGGTACTGGTTTGGGCCTGTCCATTGCTAAAGGGTTAATCGAGCTGCACCGGGGCCATATCCGGGTAGAAAGCCAGATAGATAAGGGCAGTAAATTTATTTTTACTTTGCCTAGATATTTTGCCAGTCAAAATGGCCGAAGACATATTGAGGATGCTATTGAGGAAGCAAATAAGACGAGCGCGAATTTTTCTTTAGTTATTGTAACTCTTGCCTATTCTGATAAAATAAAATCAGGTTACCTTGAAGGAACTCTATCGGCATTAGAAGAAATTATCGGAGCTCAATTAAACAAAAGTAGAGATTTAGTTTTAAGATATCCTGAAGAATTCATTATTATTCTAAAAGATTGCTATAAAGAAAAGGCTCTCATCGCGCAAGGTAGAATCGAACAGGCATTAAGAAGTTACTTTAGTAGCAATAATCTTAATCAGGATATCAAGTTAGGTTTTAGCTGTGTTGCTTATCCTGGCGAAGCCAGCAAGTATCAGGAATTGATCGATAGGGCAAGGTTAGTTTAAAGATATCCCGGAGGAGCCCATGGGCAAAATATTAGTTTTGTTTGTTGATGATGAAGCTGATTATTTAAGTTTAATGAAGGAGCGTGTTGAATCTTGGGATTATGAAGTGATCTTAGCTCAAAGCGGCAAAGAAGCTCTGCCTTTAATTAAAGAAAAACATCCGGATATTGTGGTTCTCGATTATCTTATGCCGGGGATGGATGGGACTGCGGTATTAAAGGAGATAAGAAGGTTTAATCGGGATCTGCCGGTGATTATGTTTACTGCTCACGCGAATGTTAAGAATATAAAAGGCGCTTCAGATTTAGGAGTAAGTGCATTTGTTCCTAAGATAAGTATTTATTCTTCGGATATACAAGCGACTTTGCGCCCGGCGCTTGATATCGTGAGCAAGAAAATAAAAGAATCTAAGGGGTAATAATTATGGATAGAAAGAAAATACTTGTGGTTGATGATGAATTGGATTTAGTCGTCATGCTTTCAATGCGCCTGGAGGCAAATGAATATCAGGTTAGTACTGCTTTTGATGGGCAGGATGCTTTAGATAAAGCTCGTACAGAAAAGCCGGATTTAATTATTCTTGACCTGATGCTCCCTAAGATCGACGGTTATAAAGTCTGCCGGATGCTTAAATTTGATGAGAAATATAAGTATATACCGATAATACTTTTTACTGCCCGTACCCAGGAATCTGATATTAAGCTGGGCCAAGAGGTGGGAGCTGATGCCTACCTTACTAAACCGTTTGAGCCGCAGGTTTTGTTAGAAAAAATTAAAGAGCTGATTAAATGATAAATAAAATTCGCCAATTTTGGGAGGTTGAATGGAAATAGTTGATTTATTGTTAAAGAGTTCATTGGTTACTGCCGACCAGATTGATAAAGCCCGGGAAGAGGTTAAGCGTACGGGAATGAAAATCGAAAAGGCTTTAGAGAAATTAGGTTTTATCACTGAAGAGGAAATCACTAAAGCACGTGCCGATGCAACCGGTGTGCCGTATATGAATTTAGAGGATTATGTGATTGATGCCAATCTTACCGGGCTTATTTCAGAAAGTGTTGCCAATAAATATAAAGCAGTCCCGTTATTTAGAATTATGGATACTTTAACCATCGCTATGCTTGATCCTAAGGATATTGAAGCTTTGGATCATATCCGCAGGCTGGCTAAAGTAAGTAATGTTGAGCCGGTGCTGGTTTCGCAAAAAAGTATTGATATTGTTTTGAATGCTTACTATGGCGCAGGGAACTCGGTTGGAGAAATCATTAAATGCATTGAGCATAAGAAACCTTTCGATGAAAAAGGCGCTTTAACCGAGATGGCTGAAGAACCGCCGATAATCAAGTTAGTAAATATTCTGATTAGTGATGCAGTTAAGGACCGGGTTTCGGATATCCACATTGAGCCGGAAGCGGAATTAGTGCGTGTGCGTTATCGTATCGACGGTATTTTGCATGAGGTGCATACTTTGCCCAAAAAATTACAAAGCGCGATCATTTCCAGGATTAAAATTCTTTCTGACATGGATATTGCCGAAAGCAGGCGCCCGCAGGACGGGAAAATCAGCTTAAAGCTTGAAAACAAGGATTTAGATATCAGGGTCTCGATATTCCCTACGGTGCATGGTGAAAATGTAGTTATGCGTTTACTTGACCGGGCCAGTATACTTTTAGGGCTAAAAGATTTAGGTTTTACCAAAGAAAATCTTGAGATATTTGAAAAAATGATCCAACAGCCAAATGGTATTATTTTAGTTACCGGTCCAACCGGTAGCGGAAAAACTACTACTCTTTATTCTGCTTTAAGTACAATTAGCTCGATGGAGAAAAATATTATTACAATCGAAGATCCTGTGGAATATGAGCTTCCTTTAATCCGGCAGACTCAGGTGAATGTTAAAGCTGATGTAACATTTGCTAATGGTTTGCGCTCTATTTTGCGCCAGGATCCCGATGTTATTATGGTCGGAGAAATCCGTGATAAGGAAACTGCGGAAGTAGCCATTCAAGCATCTTTAACCGGGCATCTGGTTTTTTCAACACTGCATACCAATGATGCACCAAGTTCGCTGACGCGTTTAATCGATATGGGTTTGGAACCATTTTTAATTTCAAGCTCGGTGATTTTAATTGTTGCCCAGCGGTTAGTGCGCCAGATTTGCCCTAAATGTAAAGATGAACATTCGCCGTCGGAAGCAACCTTGAAAGATTTAGGGTTGGATATAAAAGAAAAATTTTACCACGGGAAAGGTTGTAACCTTTGCAAAAACTCCGGATTTATCGGCCGGATTGGTATTTTTGAAATATTGGTGCTTAATGAAACTATGCGTAAAATGGTTGAAGAAAAAAATTCTGCGGATGAGATTAAGAGGCGGGCTATTGAATCTGGAATGAAAATTTTGCGTGATGACGGATTAAAAAAAGCCAGGCAGGGTTTAACTACTATTGAAGAGATCTTAAGAGTTACTGAGATAAATTGATTTATGCCTAATTATAAATATAAAGCTCGGGATAAATTTGGAAAACCGGCTAGTGGAGTAATGGCTGGTGATACTGAGAATGCTGTAGCAACAAAGTTATCTCAGCTGGGTTTTGTTCCGATATCAATTGTCGAGGAAAAAGAGGCCTCTCCGGTTACAAAAATATTCAGTTCAAATATTAAAGTAAAATTTCAGGATGTAAATATGTTTACCCGGCAACTGGCTACTTTGCAAAAAGCCGGGCTGCCAATATTACTTTCTTTAAATGCTTTGCGTGAGCAAACGGAGAATAAGATATTTAAAGAGCTGATTGCTCAAATTTCCCGGGATATTGAATCTGGTTTAAGCTTGTCCAAAGCGTTAGAAAAATACCCGCAAGTATTTAATTCGCTTTATATTAATATGGTAGCTAGTGGTGAAGAGAGCGGGAGGCTGGACCAGGTTTTAGAGAGGTTAGCTGTTTTAAGCGAGCATGACCAGACTATCCGTTTGCGTATTAAATCAGCTACGCGTTATCCGATAATTGTAGTTGCGGCGATGATTATCGGTTTCATTGTTTTAACTATTTTAGTTATACCGCGTTATGCCAAGATTTATGCGCAATATACTACTGCCTTGCCTTTGCCTACTCAGGCTTTATTACTGATTAATTATGCTTTTACTAAGTTTTGGTGGTTGATAATCGCAATAGGGGCAACTGTTTATTTTCTTTTTAGGCAGTATATCAATACAAAAATTGGCAGATTTACCTGGGATGTTTTTAAATTAAAAGTCCCGGTTTTCGGTCCGTTAATTTTAAAGCTATCTATCTCACGTTTTACGCGCATTACCGGCACACTTATGCGCAGTGGTATCCCGATATTGAGAATTATGGATATTTCTGCAGGTTCAACTGGAAATGCCGTATTAGCAAAAGCTATTCTTGATATCAAAAGCAATATTATGGAAGGTAAAGGCATCGCTGAGCCGATGAAGTTTAGCGGGTTATTCCCGCCGATAGTTGTTCAGATGGTTGCTGTCGGTGAAGAGACGGGAAAACTTGATGAGCTGCTTATCCATGTTTCAAATTATTACGATGAGCAAGTTGATTATACAATTAGTAATCTTACTTCGCTGATTGAGCCGATTTTGATTTTTGTTTTAGGTTTAGGTGTTTTGTTTATGGCTCTGGGTATATTCTTGCCGATGTGGAATTTAATGAGTATCTTTAAGCGATAATGCGCTTGACTTTTAAAAAAAATAAGGGTATGCTGATTTTAGATTTAATTACCTCTTTGATAATAATTTGGTTTTTGATCTGGGTATTTGGCGGTATCTTTTTTACTTTAGTTCGTAATACTAAAGAGACTGCTCTAAGGTATCAGCTGAACAATTTTCGTATGTCGGTGTTTTTGTATAAGCAGCTTAAGGGCAGTAACCCGAAAGATTTAAAAGTGCTTGTTCAATCAAGCCATCGGTTTAGTGGCTCGGATGAATTAATTTTTGGCCAAAAGTTTTTAGGTTCACTAGAACAAGATGAGCACGGAGCGCCGTTGGATGTATTTGGCAATTATTTGAGTTATGATCCTAAAAGCGGGTCAATAAATTCAACGACCAAGGGTTACCAGAACTGGTAGGAAATAAAACAGGAGGATACAAATGAAAAAAGGCTTTACTTTAATCGAGTTAATCATGATCATCGTGATTCTCGGAATTCTGGCAGCGGTTGCGGTTCCTAAGTATTTTGATTTACAGGCTTCAGCAAAAGTGGCGGCAGAGAAGGGTGTGGTTGGCGGTGTTCGCGCCGGCATTTACACATATTTTGCGAATAATAAACTTTATCCGGGAACTTTGGATTCAGCTGTTCTTGCTTGTAGCGCAGCTACTCCATGTTTTGATACAGTTTTACAGCAGGGTGGAATTACTTCTGATTGGACTAAATCAGGATTGACTTATACCGGGCCAGCAGGGACTGTTTATACTTATACTCCAGCAACCGGTGATTTTAAATAATTTATTTTAGCATAAATTAAGCGCAAGGTGCTTAAGGCGGGTCTTAAGTACTTTGCGTTTATAATTTTACGGTTAAAGTTAAGTATGCTAAATAGAAAAAGAGGCTTAGCCCTAATTGCCGCAGTAATGCTGATTGTTTTTGTAAGCATTGCGGTGTTAGGGCTTTCTGTTTTTATAGTGCAATGGATTGGTCAAATTAATGCTGATCAAATCTCAAGCCGCTGCGTTTATAATGCTTTAGCCGGCGTTAATTATTCTATCTATCAATACCGCAATAGCACGTCTCTTATTAACGGGACGATAAATATTAATGTAAATAATAGCTTCCGGCTTTCTACTGTTTTGGCAGGAGGTGGAGGCGGAGCTTCTTCAGCGATGGTTCTTAATGCTACGGCAGCTAGATTAGGGAATAATAATAGGCGTTTATTAGGAGTAACCGTTAGAAACTCTTCAGCCAACGCAGTAACTATTGACCGAATGATAGTTAGTTGGAGTATTAATAACAGGACGATGTCTCAAATCCGGATTAATGGCAATACTGTTTGGTCTGGAATCATGATTTTAACCCCAGCTAATGTTAATATAACCAATACCGTTATACCTGCTAATACTACCTATCCTATCGATTTAATTCAATTCAATAGTTCGATGATTGGTGCTACTATAACTATATCGTTTGTCATGACTGATGGGACCACCACTTCTGCTTGTGTTGCTTATCCAGTTCAGGGGTCTGTTTGCACGCAACCTGCCGGAAGCTTAACTATAAATAGTATGGGTAAGGTTTCAGGGTCTAATATTTATCGCACTGTTTCGGCCACTTACAACATCGCGGGTAATAACATAGCTGATTGGAGCGGAATTAATGCAGTCGTTCCGTAATAAGAAATCTTTTACTTTAATTGAATTGATTATAACTATAGTTGTCGTCGGTATTGTTGCTTTTCCGATATCAATTACTTTGGCTAAACAGGTGCAAAGCGTATTTGTTTCGCAGGATTATATTTTTGCTACTAATTTAGCCCGCCTTGATATGGATACTAGCCTGAACACTGCTTATGCCAGCTTGGTTAGTGCAAGTTTTACTAATTACAAAGGTTATCCTTATAATTTGACTCGCACAGTTGTTTATGTTCCGCCGAGTACAGCATTGACCGGGGAGAGCTTAAAATCCATAACTGTGAGTGTAACCAAATCTGGCAGCACCATAATTTTAATTACTTTAGTTAGCTATGTCGCAAAAAATATTACTATTGGTTTATGAAAATTAATAAGGCAGTTACTCTTATTGAAGTGCTTATGGTAATGGCAATTATTGGTGTTTTAGCAGGGGCAGGCTCCTGGATAATGGCTTATACTGTAAAGAATTCTGTGTTTATCCCCAATCAGATGGGAGTGGATAAGTTAGCAGATGATGCTTTGGATATAATGATTGAAGGCGATAGCCAGGCACATGGATTACGTTTTAGCCGTACTATTACTGCAATTAGCGCTTTACGTGTGGATTTTATTAATCAGGATGGGCAGTTTGTTTATTATCGGTGGAATAATCTGACCAATAAACTTTTTCGTTCAATTAACGGGGGGGTTGAAGTGAATATGCCAGCTTATTCATCAGCCGCCGGATTGACTATAAGCGGTAAGCTTAGCAGTATGTTTGCTTACTATGATGCAGCTGGGGCAATTACAGTTATTCCGGCTAATGTGCGCAGGATTGAGATTATTTTGATTGCTAAAAGTGGAACAGGTTTGTATAATGATTGGCAAGGTTCTTCAGAGCAGGCGTCATCAATTGCCGTAGATAGGTTACAGTAAAAACAGCCTGGAGGGCTGTAATTTGGCCTTCCTATAATGGAAACCAAGGAGGCAAATATGTGGTTTTTGATCTTAGCGGGAGTAGTGGCATTATTAGGCGGAATTTTATTCTTGTTTGCACCTCAAACCTTAAAGGAACTTAATAATAAAGTCAATGCTACGATTAATAAAATAACAGTCCCGATTGATGAAAAAGTTTATAAGTTAAGAGTAGGGGTAGGAATATCATTGTTACTGGTCTCCGGGTTGATTTTTTTTACTATTTATTATTTAACTAAGAAATATTCTCTATAAATTGCACCTTATGGAGTTTCCCGGGTTTTTAAAATTTAAAGAAAGCAATAAAAGGATTCTTTCAATTGATTTTGGGGGATCTTTTATTAAAGTAGCATATCTAGAGGCTAATGGCGGAAAATATACTCTTTTAGCCTGTGCTTCGAAAGCATTTAATTCCAGTCAAAAATCTTCCGAAGAATTAACTTTTGAACTTAAAACAATACTTAAAAGTAATTTAATTTCCGGCCAGGCAGCATATTTAAGCATTGCTGATCCGGAATGGATTTTTATTAAAAAACTTATTCTTCCACAAATGCCGAAGGATGAGCTTTTATCAGCAGTTAAATGGCAGCTTAAGGATGAGTTTCCATTTAGCCCGGAAGAAAGCGTAGCTGAGTTGGAGGTGGTTAGGGAGTATTCGGATAGCGAGGGAGTTAAGAAAGTAGAGCTTTTCTGTGTTTTTGCCAAGAAGGATGTAGTAGATAAATATTTGCGCGCAGTTAATGCCTGCGGGATTTATCCGCAAAAGATATCGATTAGTGCTTTTAATTATTGCAATACCCTTGCCTCATTTTCTGCTCATTCCAAAGTTAGTGCTATTCTGGATATTGGGCAAACTCATTCGCAAATTGCCATTTATCAGGATAGTAAATTGAATTTTCTGCGCAGCCTTAATTTTTCTACTTCTGAATTTGCTCAAGCATTAGTTGGGACATTGGTAACCGGACAGGGCAAAGTTGAAATTAATTTGGATAAAGCCGGGGAATTGATGCAGCAGCAAGGCATACCTCTTGATGATTCAGTTAAGCTTAATGATGATGTTCGAAGCGGGCAGATTATTCCGCTGGTGCGGCCTTTACTTGAAACAGTTGTTAAGGAGCTAGAGAGATCCTTTGATTATTTTAAATCTGAATCTAGCGTTGATGGCCCGGGAATCTTGTATATTACCGGAGGAGGGGCTAATTTAAAGAATCTCGATGATTATCTTGCGGGCCAGCTTAAGATTGAGGTAGTGAAGCTGCCTCTGCCTGATTCTTTGGATATTAAGAGTGTAGATTTAGAAAAATCTTCTTTTGAGGCTAATCAATTCTCTAGTGCTTTGGGGCTAGGCGTGTCTGTTTCCGGAATCAATTTATTGCCGCGTGAAATAAAAAGCCAGAAAATCGAACTCTTGCAGGAGAGTACTTTACGTATTGCGGCCATAGTTATTAGTGCAGTATTTATTTTTTCCTGGTTGGCAGTTAATTTTCAGATTCGGGATTATAGAAGTCGCTTAAAAATTGCTAAATTGCATTTACAAAGCGTAGAGGAGATTAAGTCTTTAAAGCAAACAGTAGATTTAAGGGAGAACCTGGTGAGTAATATTCGTTTAGGAAAGGTTCCTTCGGGAGGGTTGTTGAAGTTAGCCGGCGCGGTTATTCCGATTAGCATTATACTTAATGAATTTGATTTTGATCAAGCTAGCCATTCAATGCATCTCTACGGCATAGTTTTATCCAGCCGGGAATCAGTTGAGAAAGTACTTACAGATTTTATGAATAGCCTGGAAAAATCTAAATTTGTTCAGGATGCTAATTTAGTTAATTCTAGAGAAGAGCAAGGTATAAATAATTTTGAGATTGAATGCAAATTAGCCAGATAAAATGAATATGCTTAAAATCGACGTAACTCGAAGCCAGAAAAAAATAATTATTATAAGTTGCTCAGTTCTTTTAATATTTGTATTATTCTGGGTATTTTTATATTTTCCGGCAGCCAGAGAAATAAGCAGCTTAAGAAGTGAGCTGGCTTCAACAGATACTCAGATCCAGGGAATTGAAATGCTTCTATCCGGCTCTGGCTCAAGGGATGAGGCAATTCGCTTGCTTAAGCAAGAGCAGCAGTATTTAAATGAGAAGTTCCCCCAAAAAGAGGAAGAGAGTTTAAGGCTGATTCCTGAATTTGCGCGTAAAAATAATATTGAAGTTGTTTCTTTGCAGCCAGGCCCTAAAACTGAATTTATCGACGAATCCGGAAAACCGCAGGTTATCGAGGGAAAAACTGCCTATTATCTGCCAATCGCCATGGAATTAACCTGTTCTTATAAGGATATGGTTACTTATTTACTGGAATTAAAAAACAATTTACCGGCTTTTATTAGCGTAATTAATTTAAATGTTAAAAAGGATAGCCAGTTTGTTGGCAAGGTTCGCGTAAGTATATTATTTGACCTTTATCTTCTAATTTAAAATGCAAAAAAAAGATTTAATTGAGTTGGGGGTTACCGTAATTTTAGTCGCGGTTATGATTTTTGTATTCTCTAGCGCTATAAAAAAATCCCATACTCGTAATGCTAAGCCTAAGGTAGTAGAATTGACAGGTTTGCCGGTTTCGCCGGAAAGCGCAGTAAATAGTAAAGATTTATATAATCTGCTTTTAGAGCAGGCCAACCTAATGGAGTTAAAAAGGGATCCTTTTACTGCTGCTCCCATAGTAATTAAAAAAAATATGCAATCAGGGGTTGCTTTAACCGGGATACTTTGGGACAAAAATAAACCGTTGGCAATTATTGATGGTGAAGTTGTTAAAATTGGCCAGCGGGTAGGCGATAAGACATTGATCGAAATTAAGAGAGACAGGGTGATTTTAAGTGATGGAGAGACGCTTTCTGAAGTTGTGCTTGAACGGTAATTAAATAGGAGCGTCCCCGATTTAATTTGATTGCCCTTGACAAAATTTACGTAACATGATAAATTTGATAGTGATACAGAAGGTGTACTTTTGTGTGAAACTAAAAAGTTAACCTCTTAAGAATTCAGTCATTATTATTGGATAACAAAATAAGAGTTAGCTATTTAATTAACGCAAAAAGTCAATTTAACCTTAGGAAGGAGGTTGTCTTAATGAATAGAAAAGGTTTTACACTCGTTGAAATCATGATTGTTGTTGCAATTATTGCCTTGTTAGCTGCGATTGCAGTACCTAACTTGCTTACCGCAAGAAGAACAGCTAATGAAGCAGCAGCTAAAGCTACTGTGCGTAGTTTATCTACGTCAGCAGAAACCTTCTCAACTAGCCATAGCGGTGCATATCCTACAAGCGTAGGAGCCGGTGGTTTGCAGGATTTTATAGCTTCTGCAGCCAGCTATTGTTCTGATGCGGCTGGTGGTACAACTGCTGTTCAGGGGTATAACTATGCCTGTATATTAACTGCAGGTGGTTATACTTTTGTTGCTTCACCGGTTACTTTGAATACAACCGGAAGTATAACTTATACAGCTTCAACCGGTGGTGTACTTACACCATTATAAAGAAAGTTTTTGTAGAAAAAAGGGAGAGAAGAGATTCTCTCCCTTTTTTTATGTACCGATGTCAGATATGCGTAAATTAAAAATATATATTTTGGTTTTTTTTCTGATTAGCGTAGTTTGTTTTCTCGCTTATTCTAATTCTTTGGCCAATCCTTTTATCTGGGATGATCAGGCTTTAGTAGTTAAAAATACGCTGATCCGCAGCCTCTCGAATTTACCTAAAGCATTTACCAGCGATCTCTACTTTGGAATATCCAGCGGCTCTAACTTTTATCGGCCGCTGCAGACGGTTTCCTACATATTTGATTATCACTTTTGGCAGTTAAATCCTTTAGGGTATCATCTGACAAATGTATTTTTACAAGCTGGAGTTGCTTTTTTAGTTTTTTTACTTTGCCTTAATTTATCAATAGATTTTCCGATCGCTCTAGCCTGTTCATTGTTTTTTGCCTCCGGGCCTATACATACTGAAAGTGTTACTTATGTCTCCGGTAGGGCGGAGATGCTGATGGGTTTTTTTGTAATTATTTCGCTTTTGTTTTTTATCCGGAGCCAGAGAAGAGAACTTAAACATCAGGTCTTATTCTATGTTATATCGGCAGCGAGTTTCATTCTGGCACTATTATCTAAAGAGATTGCGATTATTTATCCGCTTATTGTTTGCGGCTACATTTTTTATTTTTTGCATGACCGGTTCAAAGAAAAGCATTATGTCATTAAAAACATTCTTCCGTTTGCAGTTATAGCAATTATTTATCTTCTTTTAAGGTTATCCGTTTTTAATTTTTCAACTCTGCGCCAGCCTTCCTTGACTAATGTTGCTTGGTTTATCCGTTTAAGTGTTTTGCCTAATATAATTTTTACTTATTTTAAATTGCTTCTTTTGCCGGTTGGCCTGCACATGTCCAGGGAATTAGCGCGCCCGGTAACTATCCCCGGTGTTTTTCTGGCCATACTATCCTTCGGGCTGATTATTCTTGTATGCTGGCATTATTTAAAGTATCAAACTAAAAATAAGCTTGTTTCTTTTATGTTGTTTTGGGCACTTGTTTTTTTTATCCCCCAATCCGGGATATTTCCGATTAATGCTTTTGTTGCCGAGCATTTTATTTACTTATCATCAATAAGTTTTTATTTTTTGTTAGCCTTGGTTTTCAGTAAAGCTGCCCGCGGTAAACCGTTTATTCTAATCGCCGGTTTATTCTGTGTATTTTATATTTTACTTACCAATGCCCGAAATTTTGAGTGGAAAAACCCTGTAATTTTTTATCAGAATATAATTAAATATTCTCCGGATAGTTTTCAGGCGCATAACAATTTGGGCCTGGAGTATGAGTATCTTGATAAATTCAAGGAGGCGCAGTTTCATTATTGCCGAGCCTTAGAAATCAAACCGGATTTAATTGAGGCCCGGGCGAATTTAGCTAATCTATATTTTAAATTGAAGCTTTATGAAAAAGCCAAGCAAGAGTATGAGGTGCTTGAGCAGAGTAAGCTTGGCGCAAAAGTAGGGGAAGCGGAAAATAATTTAGGAAATATCTATGAGGTTACCGGAGAGCTGCAGAAGGCAATTGGGAAATATAACCAGGCGTTAAGCCTTGATCCTAGCTTTAAATTTACGCATTTTAATCTTGCCCGTATTTATTATTCTTTAGGGGATGTTAGGCTTGCGGTTTCCCATCTGGCTAAATCTTTAGGAGATGCCCCGGATAGAGAATTTTTGTTTCGAAGCAAAATTATTGCTGATTTCCTCAAGAATACAGCTTCTTTAAATAATGCTGCTGAATTTTACAATAATTTAGGGATTGATTTTGCCAAAAACAATGCCTGGCAAGCGGCAATTGCTTCATTTGACTGCGCCTTAGAGCTTAAACCCGGCTCTTCCGATTATTTCTATAATTTAGGGCTGGCTTATTTGAACCTGAGCCAGAAATCAAAGGCTAAAATTGCTTTAAAACGGGCATTACAAATTAATCCTAATCATATCAGGGCCAAGAGTTTAATAACCAAAAATTAATTATAGAAATTAATTGCTAAATAGCGCCTTTATGCTATTATTACTATAATGTTCAAGTGTAAACACGGTTTTACTTTAGTGGAAATAATGGCGGTTTTAGCCATTGTTTCTTTGTTAGTTTCTGTGGCTATAGTTGAAGGTGTTAATTTCAAGAAACAGGCTAATGAATCTAATTGTGCGGCTAATCTTAAGGCTATAGCTTCAGGTTTTGAAGTTTATTCGGCGCGCCATGCCGGTGCTTATGCCCCAACAGATGAGGTTAGCTTGCAGTTTCTCATCGACGACGGCTGTTTGTTCCAGGATTTAATTAAGATCGGCAGGATTGGAAATTTTCATTATAGTATCGGATCAGCAAACCCGTCAGGTTACGATATAAGGGCTTTGGCAGTTAATCCGGCATTGGCTGACCATAACTATCAAATTACTACCGGTGGAGAACTTAAACGCAGTGATACCTCAGTATCCAGTGATTTGGATTTTAAAAATTATTAAAAATGTCTGATAAAAAGGGTAGAAGTTTCGTTACGATTATGATTGTTGTTGCTTTGAGCGCTTTATCGTTGCGCCTGGCAATACATAAAATAATTATTTACAATATTGAGCAGAGCCAGCTATTGGCTAAAGGCAATCTTAAGCTTCTTTCTACCGCTTTAGAAAATTACGCTAAAGATAATAAGGGCGTATACCCGGCAAGTGTCGATTTATTGACTAAGAATACACCGTTATACCTGGAAAGAAATTATCTGGCTATTCCTTCGGTGCGTGGTTATGAGTATGATTGCCAGCGGCTGGATTCTTTTGGTTACAATTGTTCAGCCTCGCCGGTAAATTGCAAGCTTACCGGTAAGATGGTTTATGCGGTATCTACCGGGGGATTAATTATTGCGGAAAACTGTGATAAGAAATAGACGATGAATATTTTTTCTAAAATAAAAATATTTACTAAAAAAGAAAAGTTTAATATTGGTTTAGATATAGGCACGCAATCGATTAAGTGCGTAAAATTAAAAATTACCGGTGAAGATAAGGAATTAGTTTCCTTTGATTTAGAGGAAAGCCAGCTTGATCCAACCGAAATACTTAAAAAAATTAAGCATGATCAGGATCTTGACCTGGTGAATATTTCTTTTTGCGGATCAGCTACGGTTATTCGTTATGTAAATTTCTTGAAAATGAATAAAAGTGAATTTAAGCAGGCGCTTAAGTTCGAAGCCCAAAAGCATATCCCCTTTTCATTAGAAGAAGTTAATTTAGACGCTGAAATTCTAAAAGACAATCTTCCGGAAAATAAGATGCTGGTATTAATTGCTGCGGTCAAGAAAGAGTTTATCCAGCAGAGGCTTAAAATTATTGAAAATTCCGGTTTAAGGGTAAATGCGGTTAACATTGATTCCCTGGCTTTAGTTAATGCATTCAATTTTAATTACCCTAAAACCGATATTTCCGGGAACAAATCTGCCTGTATTTTAAATATTGGGGCAACCATAACTAATCTGAATATTATTAATAATGGGATTCCCTGCTTGAGCAGAGATATCCATTTAGGCGGGGCGAATTTTACCAAGAAGTTAATGGATATTTTTAATATTGATTTTAAGGAAGCGGAAAAGTTAAAGATTACGCCTAGTGCTGATAGTACTAATAAGGTTAAGGCGGCAGTTGAAAGCGCGCTTACAAATTTAGCCTCAGAGATTCGCACATCTTTTGATTACTATGAAAGCCAGAATACTTCAAATGTGGTTAAAATATTTTTAAGCGGGGGTGCAGGAAAAATCCCCGCTTTAGCTGAAATGTTATCTAACTATTTGGATATCCAGGTAGAGGCCTGGGATCCTTTTGAGAAGATTAAGATCGCTGAGAATATAGATAAGCAGAAATTAAACCAATACTCCGGGCAATTTAATGTTGCCGTAGGCTTGGCCTTACGTTAAAAAATATGATTGATATAAATTTATTGCCGGAAGAATCAAGAACTAAGGATAAACTCAAGCCCGCTAGTCAAGTGGCTGTAAAAAGCGGCCCAGGATTTAATCAGGATCAGCTATTTATTTATGCTATTCCGGTAGTTTTAGGGGTATTTGCTTTAGTGCATTTTTATCTTGCGTTTAATGCAATCCTTAAAAATGGCAAGCTGGCTGCTTTAAGCCGGAAATGGTCCCAGTTAGAACCGCAGAGAAAAACTTTCGATACATTCAATCAGGAATTTTCGGTTAATTCCCAGGATGGCAATGCTGCTTTAGTTTTAACTAATCAGCGCTTGCTCTGGGCGCAAAAAATAAATAAATTAAGCCTGAATTTACCGGCTGGAGTTTGGTTTAATGATATAGCAATTAATCCCAAAGTTATGACTATTCAGGGGTCAGTTGTTTCCTTGCAGAAAGAAGAGATTGGTTTAATCAATAAGCTTTCAGAAAATTTAAAAGCGGATGCTGAGTTTTCAAGAGATTTTTCGGGATTTGAGTTAAGTAACATACAAAAGAGAAGCGTTGGCGGATATGATATTGCTGATTTTGTTTTAGTGGGTAACATTAAAGTCAAATGAACTTAGCCAATATACAATTAGATAAACAAAAGAAAATATTGATTGTGATATTTTGTGTTTTGATTGCTTACGTGGATTTGAATTATATCTTAAAGGCGCAAGTTGCCGGGGTAAACAGTTTAGGCCCTAAGATTAACCGGTTAGAGAAAGACCTGGTAAATTTAAACCGTAATTTAGAAAGTATGCGTTCTGCGAAAAATAAAGATGGTTTAGCTTTACAAAAAACGGCCAGAAGATCTTCTAAAATTATTCCTGAGAATCAGATTTCAGGGCTCCTGCAGGATATTGCAAAAGAAGCCAATAAATTTGAAATTATAATTTCTCAAATCCGGCCAAGCTATGAGGTTAAGACTCAAAAACCTGGGGAGGCGGGAGGTAAATTTATCCCTTATTTGATTAATCTGGATTTGACCTGTGATTATCATAATTTGGGTAAATTTATTAATGCTTTGGAAAACTTTCCGGTTTTTATTGGAGTGCAGGAATTAAAGATTTCAACACAGTTGCCGGATTATATGAAACAAAAAGTTAACTTGGTGCTAAAAACATATGTTACTAAGTAAGCAGATTATATTAAATAGTAAATTTTTATTTATTTTGTTTTTACTGCTGTTACTTTTGCCTCCGGGCTTTTGTCAGGATGAGTTTGTTTATAACGCAAAAGGCAAGCGTAATCCGTTTATCCCTTTGGTAACTCCCGAGGGCAGATTGTTAAAATTAGACAAACAGGATGATGCCTCTAAAGGGGGGTTATTAATTGAGGGCATTATCTATGATAAGCTCGGCCGTTCTTTTGCCATAGTTAATGCTTCGGTTGTAGGGATCGGGGATTTTGTTGGTAATTACCAGATTCTAAAAATCTTCGAGGATAAAGTAATTTTTATTAAGGACGGGGAACCTTTAGAAGTAGGGCTGGCCAAGAAGGGGGTGGAATGAGAAAATTATCATTGGTATTTGTTTTTATTTTTTATGCATTAGTTTCTACCGGACAGGCAGAAGAAGCTATTGTCCCTAAGCCTGAATTGTCAACTCCGCAAGGAGACCAGCAGCCTGGCTCGGGTAATGTAACTTTTGATTTTAAGGAAGCAGACATCACTAATGTCCTTAAAATTATTTCTTATAAGTCCGGGATAAATATTGTAACCACTCCGGATGTTATCGGCAATGTTTCGGTACGGTTAACCGATGTGCCTTGGGAGATTGCTTTGGAAGTTATTTTAAAGACTTATGGGTTTGGGTCTCAGAGGCAGGGTAATGTTATCCTGGTTACTAAAATTGAAAACGTAGCTAAGATCGCTGCTGAAGAGCCATTACAAACAGATATTATTACTCTAAAGTTTTTAGATGCTCAGGATGCGCAGAAGACTATTATTCCTTTGCTTTCTCCGCGCGGGAAAATTTCGGTTTTATATACACGCGGGCAGAAGGGCTGGCAGTTCGGTACATTTAAGATTGGCCGAGAAAGCGCTGTTAATGCAGCCTTGGTTAAAGAGGCAGTCGGGGTGACTAAGTCTGAAACAGTTTCTTATGAGAAGGATGCTGCCGGGGAAACAATAATGAAAAAAGCGGATTTTGATCCGGCGATAAAATCCAAGATGCTGGTAATTACTGATACCGCTAGTACTTTAGATAAAATTAGAAATATAATTTTGCCAAAACTTGATGTTAAGCCGAAACAGGTGCTTATCGAAACAAAAATCATTGAGGTTAGCCGGAACAAGTTGATCGATATCGGTTTGGATTGGGGGTTAGGTTCGGGTGCTGATTCCGCGACGACTAATGCGATTACGACGCAAAGATTTGGCAGTATCGCTACTGGAGGGCATTCCGGTACTATCGCCACACCCGGCGTCGCCAATCCGCTGGTACCGTCTTTATTTAGCCCGGCAACAACCACAATTTTAGGTTATCAACCTTATAACGCCGGCGCAGAATTTGTTTTCCAAAAATTGACCGGAACTCAGTTTGAAGCGGTAATTCATGCCTTGGAAGATGACGTTAATACCAATACTTTGTCAGCCCCGAGTATTTTTACCCTGGACAATCAGGAAGCATCAATGCTGGTCGGGTATCACACTCCGATACTTCAATCTACGGTTACTGCCGGCACTACCGGAACTAACGCCACGGTTACCCAGACTCTAGATTATTACCAGGAAATCGGTATCCGTTTAAATGTTGTGCCGCAGATTAGCGAAGAAGGATTTATTAACATGATTATTCATCCCAGTATTACTTCTTCTAACTCTACGGTTACCGCTACATCTACTGCCGGTACGGATGCTGCCCCGACAACTACATCTTATCCGATTATCGATGTTCGCGAAGTTCAGACCCAGGTTTTGCTAAAAGACGGAGAGATAGTGGTTATTGGCGGCTTACTCAAGGATGTAAAGGGAAAAGAATATATTGGTATACCATTCCTTAAAGATCTTCCCTGGATTGGTAAGCTTTTCGGCCGCGAGACAACCACGAATACCAAGATTGATTTATTAATTTTTATTCAAGCTAAGATAATTAAAGAAGGTGAATATACCCCTGAAGAATTAGCTAAGTTAGAAAAAAGATTAGGCCGCGGGCCGGTAGCGGTGAAGATGAATGCCAGGAATAAGAAGAAAGTAAACTAACAAGGCAACAGGAGATTATGTATAAAGTTAATTTTATTTTTTCTAAAAAAGGTCTGATGCGTTATATTTCGCATTTAGACCTGATGCGCCTATTTATGCGCGCAATGCGCCGGGCAGAGCTGCCTTTAAAAATGTCGGAAGGTTTTAGCCCTCATCCTAAGTTAAGTTTTAAAAGAGCTTTGAAATTAGGAGTAGAAAGCGATAGCGAAGAAGCTTCAATAGTTTTAAAATTTCCGGTTGAGCCGGAGGATTTTCAAAATAGGCTGCAAAAAAAATTACCAGAAGGGATTGAAGTAAAAAATGTCCAAGGAAATTTTAATTAATGCTGAATCACAGGAAAAACGGGTTGCGATAGTTGAAGACGGAGTGCTTCTAGAGTTTCATATCGAGCGGCCGCAGGATCGTACTATTGTCGGCAATATTTATAAAGGCAGGATTGAGGCAGTTATGCCTTCAATCGGTGCTGCTTTTGTTGATATTGGTTTACCCAAAAATGGGTTTTTATATTTATCAGAGATCGAGTCTGCTTATGAATCGGTGGAGGCACCTGAACAGACCCCGGTTAAAGAGGTCAAGAAAGGGCAAGAAGTTTTAGTCCAGGTGGTTAAGGAATCTTTTGGCACCAAAGGTCCCAGGCTTTCTACGCAAATTGGTTTGGCCGGCAGGTACCTGGTAATTATGCCGCTTGATAAACAGGGCGGTATATCACGGCGCATTGAAGACGAAACTGAGCGAAGGCGTCTAAAAGATATTTTTAAAAAAATCAAATTTCCTGATGCGGTTGGTTTTATTGTCCGGACTGCGGCCAGTGGAAGAAGCGAGCAGGAATTAATCCGCGACGCCCAATTTCTTTATAAGTTATGGGCGAAGTTAGAAAAAACTGCTCAAGGCAAAAAAGCCCCGGCTTTAATTTATGAGGAATACGATTTGGCTTTGCGGGCAATCCGCGATTCTTTTACTGAAGATGTTACAAAATTAATTGTTGATTCCAAGCCTGAGTTTTACCGCATTCAGCATTTTATGCGCACTTTTTTAAACTATTTATGCAAAAAGGTCGAACTTTATCGCGGAGATGACCTTTTTGGCGCAAAAGATGTTGAGAAACAGATTAATCATATTTTTGAAAGCCATGTTTATATGAAATCCAAGGCTTACTTGATCATTGAGCCAACTGAAGGCTTGGTGGTAATTGATGTCAACAGCGGCGGATTCAAGAAAAAAGTCAATCAAGAGGAGATGGCTTTTAAGGTCAACTGCGAGGCAGCCATTGAAATTGCCCGCCAGTTGGTTTTGCGTGATTTAGGCGGTATAGTTGTAATTGACTTTATTGATATGGAACGCGAAGGGCACCGCCGAGAATTATTGAATATTTTTAAAAATGCTTTGTCTACCGA
>Ga0172381_10001035_pt1 | contig 34451 bp, 38 predicted proteins | sample Leawel6488metaG_FD_119754 | JGI IMG/M metagenome (GOLD analysis project Ga0172381, IMG submission 119754) | Leachate microbial communities from a municipal landfill in Southern Ontario, Canada - Leachate well 64-88 metaG | ecosystem: Engineered > Solid waste > Landfill > Unclassified | place... | reverse complement strand
GAGTCCTGCCGTACAACTTCGGTTCTACCTGCCGCATCGAGGCATACGTGGAGGAGCAACCTGCGTCTACCGAGAATCGTACCCACTTTGCTCTGCGTAGACAATCCACGTGGCTCTCCGTCCACCGTGACCCATTGGTCACGACGGCCAGGTCTATTCCGCTGTCCAGTATTGTCTCGCACAATTGCAGGAACTGTGGGTGGCAAGTCGGCTCACCTCCTCCGGTGATTTGTATTGCCCTGACCCCAATCTGCTCACAGTCCTCCACTATCTGTGTCAGCTTCTCGAACGGTATCGACTGCCGTTCGTCGAACGTCTCGTTGCTGCTGTACCCTGGTTGGCGGTAGCTGCAGAAGTGGCACCTGTGGTTGCAGACGTTCGTCGGTATTAACTGGACATGTAGCGGAGAAGCTAGTTTGCCTTCCCTCAGTGCCCACAGATGCAGCGGGTGGTAGTTGATCTTATCTGCGGCGTAGGGACTGCTCATGACAGTAGACTCCTTGCATCAAATTGCTCTCCGGGAAAAGTCTTCGCCAAGGGGTGCTTCGGGTTGTCCAACGTCCCGACCTCCCCAGTGTGTTGCACCAGACTCGGGTTGTGGACGTACTCGGTGAATCCTGCCTGCGCCACCAGAGCGTGCTGTACGGCACCATCAAGATTCTTATACCCTTTGGGTAGCTGGGGCTTGTGTACCATATGTGACTGCTGTAGTAGGGTCGTTATCGCTTCGTGGTCGAATACCAGGGCTAAACCACCCTTGCCCAACTGATCTGACTTGCACCATTCCTGGGGTTGACCCCACACGAAACTCTCGTTGTCCGCAAAAGTGAATAGATTCAGGTAACTTTTCTTTGGATACTCTATCTTCTCCAGATACTCTTTGACTCCACGGCACATCACCAGGTCATCTTGGAATATCGCGTACATTTGGGCCTGAGGTTCTCTAATATACAATTCCCACGCTGCCAGCAGCCAACTGCCGAACGCCCCAACTTGGCTGTCTCGTTGCGTGATTCTAGGTGAGTGCAGGTCAGATAGTAACTTAGAATCGCATTGACCATCTATAAATAGTCTTGGCGAGGTGAACCCTGCCTCTGCTAATGACTTTAACGTCTTAGGCAGCAGGGTACTCACTCTGGAAGGAACAGTGGTCACTCCATAGCTCCATGTCGTCATGATCGCATCATCCTCGCCTTCTTCTCTGAGTTTCGTATCGCCCTCAACACCAACAGCTTCGCAGCCATCGCGATGAATGGCAATTTGCGATTCTCTGCTTCCTCTTTCATCCATTCAATAATGATTGGTATGTTGTCTCTACACCACTTTGACCCCTCTTCGTCCATGATCATTGCTCGCTGGTCGCACAAACACGTCGGTGTGGACTGTATTCGCAGGTTATGCAACAGTCGTTTCAGTTCTGTGCCTGGACCAAAGTTCATGATTAAGTTTTTTGCTTCACGGCCGCAAACTTTCCATCAGGGCAACTCTCAGTGGCCATTCGGTAAAGCCATGCACACGCGACGTTTTTATCCTTGTCTTGCCCGCATCCGCACTTGCGGCAGAATCCACCGATCGAACGTTGCTCACACTCAATTGTTTTGATTGCCTCTATCGCCTCTTCGTTCGTCGCAACACGCTCTGGGTATCCACTGGAAGCCCAGTATAATAGTTTCTGGGTCATGGCGGCTGGTCGCAATCTCGACAACATGCCGCCGGGCTGCTCGTCCAGCTTCAGTATCGCCGGTTTGATCGCCTCTTCTTCCTTGGCTTTCCGCGCGGCCTCGTCGGCAACCTTGCCATCACACATCTGTTGCCAAAGCCGATCAACGTGGGCTGCAAACTGTTCGGGTGTTACGTTGGAAAATGTTGGCATGGTTAAACGGTATCGCAGGGCGAGCCGCTTGGGGTTCCAGTGCAATTAAGGAACGACGAGCCAGAGGAACAATTGGCGAAACCACAGGAATTGACAGTTCCATTGCCAGTGCCAGTGCATGTATCAAACGTGGAAGAGTCGCAGCTAGAAAATCCCTCTCCGTATCCGTAACTGACAGTGCCAGTTCCTGTGCATCTATCAAAAATAGAACCTTGACATTCGCAGAAACCGTAGGCGTAGGCCATCCTGGATGAAACGCTGTTGGCGGTTGCATCGCCGATGCAATTATTAAACGTGGAGCTTTGGCATCCCCAAAAGCCGTAAGCAGCTCCGTCACCGTTAGTGGATGTCGCGATTCCAGTCCCACGGCAGTTATCAAACATGCCGCGACTCCTACGGAAATAAGTTGGTGGTCAAAAAGTCGCCCAAGCTGTTACCACGGTAAGCTGGCATATTTATCCAACAACCCGCCTTTATTGCGAGCGACTCCGCGCAAAAATGGCCAGCCGTGATTGTTCCACGCACGCTCCGGCGGAACGAATCGGCCTAGCCACTGCTCGACAGCGTACCGATTGCTGATGTGGTTCAAATAGCCGACGTATTTTTGTACGTTGCGAAACCAAAAGAAAGTTCCCGCGTAGTGCCAGTGTGCGCCGCGGTGATCCTTGATTCGTTGAAACGATCCAAGGCAGTCATGCGTTTTCAATATCGCCGCTGCCGATCGGCTGTTTTGCATCGTGTGGGCGTACATTAGCTCAGCCCAAGCCAATCCGCCTGGCATTCCCGAAAGCATTGCGCCCTTTGAATGGCCATAGCATACATTTTCGTCAGACCCAACGGATGGTAGTAGCTTTGTGAAAAATGGCGTCACCTCTCCGTCGCGAGTGTTTGGCGTGTGAAAAAACTCCACATTGTCCGTTGCGATAAACGGGCGAAGCCGATCTTCGATTATTTCCGGTCGCTCAAATCCATTGCCGGTTGCAATGTTGATTTGTACCTTATTGAATTGGTGAAGGTATCGGCCAAGGCACCGAATGTGAAAATCGATAACTTGCGGCCGTGCAAGGTGCGGAGCAAAGTGAAATAGCAGTGTGGCCGGCGGCGGCGTGTAGACGCAAGCGGGCTGGACGCCATGCTTTTGAAATACCGCAATACCGAGCTTGCTTCCAATTTCCGCAACAAACCTTAGCTCGTGGTGAAGGCCACCTTTCAGTTCCGTCACCAGCTTTCCAACACCAAACTTGCAGGTAATGGAGTCATGGAAAACAAGCAAACCGCCATCTTCTAGGTATGGCAAGACAGTGTTGACGTGTTCTTTTTCGTGCTCAAAAACATGATCGGTGTCTACGACAATTAAGTCGTATTTCGTTTTTTGTGCCGCCAGCCAGTCCGCGGAATTTGCAGCATCGCCCACATATTCGGCGGCGTGCGGAAGTCGAGCAGGTCGCCAGTGGTGTTGCGGGTGAGCGTTGTTGTCAATTACACTGACCGACCGACAAACCAATTCGTCGTCTAATAGTTTCGCAAACCCTCCAGCGGCGGAACCAACTTCCAGCAATCGCGGGTGTGAAAGATATTGTTTGGCAAGCGTGATAAATTCGGCCGCTTCCTCGGGAACTTGCTGTAAAAAATAAGCTCCGTCGTACCATCCGCCAAACATTGCCACATTATCGGAACCGACAAGATTGATTCGCCGCACAAGATCGGTATCAAGTGACATTGGAGCCGCACGGCTTATCGGATAGACAACCGACTCGAAACGTGACGGCGTTGGAAACGCCTCTTGTAGCACGCTCTTGAACGCATCCGTTAGCCCATCATCGCTGTACCCGAGATATTGCTTCCCCTTGAATGATCGACGTATTTTGTCGGCGTCTTTTTCAGCCGATTCATAGGTTGCCTTCTTTGCTCCAACAGGCTCTCCAACCACGCTTGCGGTATTGCAAATTAGTGTGTTGATTGTAAAACCGTTGCCGTCTCGATACGGAAAGCGGCCAGCAGCTTCGACAAATCGTAATCGGTCATAGGGTGTCGGACAATGCGATTCGTAGTTGAGTGTCGAAAGGCTATTGGCGTCCAGTGTGTCGCGTGTCGCCTTTAGGCGATTCTTCCACGAGCCTCCGCCCCAAAACGAATCCGGTTTCGTTTTCAAGTCGCCGTAATGAAGCGGCTTCATGTCGGAAAATCGTGTCGGTGTTAGAAAAATCTGGTCGTCGCTCATGAACACGAATTGATCGGATAAGCCGGATTGGCAAGCGGTCAGCACCTTGTCGATTAGGTTGGCGTCTTTGTTGTGCTTATGAACATCTTCCATTGCGATATGAACGACGCCGGTTAGCCAGGCTGGCTTGCAGCCGACAACGAACACGCGGCCGAGGTCGGGGAAGTTCTTTTCGAGCGACCGGAGCGAATAGCGTAGTTCATTGTTGCTCCACCGGCTCTTGTCACTCAACGGGTACACTACGTCAATCTTGCCGGGAATCGGAGGAACCATCGACGTGACGACGTGTCTCGTTGTAACAACAAATCCAGCCATCTTGGCAAATCGACCACCAGTAATTGGGCGGCGTGCGGCCACTCGCGCCATAGCGCGCCGCCGTTTTTCGACGCGAGACACTTTTGGGGCCGCGTCAACAACTGCCGCATTCCATTTATCTTTTTGGCAGTTTTCGGTGGCCATGCGGATTTTATTCGTGATCGCTGGCCCGAGGTTTACGCGACAACCACAGAGATTGCAGCGGCCTCCGATATAGTGTTCGCACGCTCGGCAAATCAACTCAATACGCTCAACCTCTTCTTGAGAACGTTTCGGAAATCCGGCTCGCGTCCATTTTGCTAATGCGGCGGCATAGTGCTTGGCATCATCCCAAGTTATTCCAAGAGAATCCGCTCCTAACCTGGCGGAGACAATGGTAGCTTTGTCCTCTGCTAGTTCCTCAGTATCCTTTACATCACACTGGCTGCGAAGGTCCGGAATACGTTGCTTTAGCGTTGCCTCAACGCTGCAACCACCCCGCTTGCATTTATAGAAGAATGTACCGTCTGAGCATTCAGTGATATTGAAGTCGCAGAGCATGTTAAGCTACCGATATTTCCGCTGTTACACTTCCGTCTTGGCACCAATAATAAGAGTCGTGAATCCATGTTATTCGATACGTGCCCGGCGCTTCGCTTTTACAGTCGAAAGGTACAGTTACGTTTTTGGTAACGAATCCTCCGCACCGATTGCCGCTACACATTTGAACTCGTACTATAACGCCGAAAGTCCCAAACGCAACGTCAATGCATACCTGGCCGTAGCCACCAATGTATGTCCAATCGCAAGGCCCATTGTGTAATAGGTAGGTGCCGCTGTAGTCTGGAAGCCCAACCACATTGGAAAGCTTCACGGTGACATGTTTGGGTGTTGTTCCGGGGATACACTGATTGCAAGGCACGGCTGACGAACTACTTACCGACGACCATGATTTAGCCGAACCGCTTTCATCACTCATGTAAATCACCTATTGTAAGCGGACTTGATAAATTTCTCGTTAGCCAAGAACTGTTTGCGTGTACGATCTGGGAACCGTTGACCAGCGAAGCCCTTGCGGATGCCAGTCAAACGAATCACCACACCCACCGATTGCTTTCTCTTTTTTCCAACAAGTTGCACGTGAACGCTTCCTTTTTCTACGGATGCGCTAAGGAGAATGGGAACATCCGGCACGCAGCCGCACACTTGAATACTGTCCGGTTCGCACACCTCGGCAAACTTCGGATCAATCGGAAGTTTTGTGTTGGATTCCGTGAGCGTTGCCGTCATGATGTCATCGAAGCGAACCTCGGGGCATTCGGCGATGAATAAGGCCGTGTAGCCAGTCGGCGACCAACTCGCCGGAACAATGGCCGTCGATTTACTGCTGTTCGATGGCGTGCTATTAGACGGCTGGCTAGTGGATGGCTGACTAGTGGAGGGCTGACTGTTCGACGGCGAGTTTGATGGGCTTTTCGACGATTCGCTTGGGGTGGAACTTGACGGACGAGAGGAGCTGGATTGACTCGACGAACTGGACTGACTCGAAGAGCTAGACTGGCTGGAAGAACTGCTTGGGCAGCAATCGCCCTGCCCAAAAAATAATGCCTCCAGTTGTGGCTTTTTACTCTCTTCACTTGTTGATTGGTCACCGCCAGCATCGCTAGCCTTGACGCCGTTTATTATTCGGGCGTAGACTCGCGTTCCGGCGTCAATAAATAGCCCGTCGCCACTGTCTTCATCTTCTGCCAACACCGATGCCGCAACAGTGTTATGCGAATCGTTGATCGTCACTTCCCCGACGGTTTCGCACAATTTACCGTTGGCATTCGGAATCAACACCTTTGCCGTTGCGGTACTGCATTCATATAGCTTCTCTTGCAGTTCGCACCACACATCACCTATTGGGTGCAACCTCCCGAGCATGATCTTATTATCGGAATCCACGATGCCGAGGCAGGTGACGATGGAGGGATAGCCAGCTTTCACATACCACTGATCGGGGACCGGGCCGAGTTCGTCGCCGTTCTCGGGGGCGTCGCCGTCATACACCACCTTGACAATGTTGCCCTTCTGATAGCTGCCCGTCTTACTATCATCAACCTCAGTGTAGCTGTTGATCAGGTACACTTGATGAAAGGTGCTGCTCGGCTTCTCGACGCTCGGTATCTTGTTGGTCGTCACGTCGTCGGGAGACTGTACGTCCGTGACTGCCATCACAGCGTAGACGGGTATCAACTCAGATCCAGAGTTGTAGAACGCTGGGCCTGGCTCGTTGGCCACCACCCAGTTACCAGACTTGGTCTTCACGACCAGCAACCAGTCCGTGCCGACGGCATCCGAGGACAGATTGTAGACAGGGTGAGCATACCCGCTGATCGGCACCAAGTCCCAATCCTCCGCCGAGTCGCTTGGCATCACCTGGTAGATGTCGCACATTGCACATCCAGGATGGTCGTAATCATCTTCACCTTTGGGTATCACGCCTGGTATACTGCCAGGGTCTCCAGTGTCCGGGTCGTCCTGCACCTTGGCGATGTAAACCTCAGGCGACTCCCCCAACGGATCTTCAGGTCGATGATGTACTATCGACGGATTAGACTCGGCGATGAGCTTGGCGATCTTGTAACGGTCGCTTTCGGAGAGTAAATATGCATCAGCCATAGTCAGTTACTCCGGCACCAGGCATAGGGTGTAACGAGCGTTCCCTTCGCGACATCGTAGAAAGATGCTCTTCACGTCTGTCGGGTAGAAGCGGCATGTTTCTTGGGGAGGAACTTGAATGCGAGATTTGACGCCGTCAAAGGAGACCTCAACAATCCGTCGATAGACTTCCTTTCGCTGCTCCTCCGTGGGGTTGACGGCAAAGTGCCCCTCATCGTTGCGGACGACTAACATCCCGCACTTGTCTATCCAACCACAGTCCAGTGGCTCCCACTCGTTCTTGGCCACCTTATGCCGCTCGTAGACTTGCTCGTCGGAGTCCAGTTCCCTTGAGAATCGGGAGGCGTCACCCCCAACGGTGCTTGGAGGTCCATCGGGTACTTGATGATAAACATTATCCACCACCGTGATACGACTCTTCGTTGGCAGTGTGACGACTGGGGGTTGTCCCTCAGTGGAAGGTAGCTCAGGCTCTGACATGGTTCGCTCCTATTCAGAGAAAAGTTTAGCTTAATTATACGCTATGCTTCGAACGCCTCTACCAGCACAGCGCAAGGGGCTGTGTGTGAGACAAATCTCAACTTATTCGTGTTGGCTCCACTCGTGCCAGTACCTGTACCTGAGCCAGCATATTCTTGGCCTAGTTCTCGACTCAACCTCAGCAAGAAGAATTCGCCTGGCAGCAGTTCTCCTAGGGGATAGAACTTGTCCGTCTCAGGATCACAGATTCCGTAGCTGATATAGTTTGTCGGATCTTGATTACTCAGTCGACACAGGCCTGGGACTGTTAGCTGACTTAAGTCCACATCCGTGCCGTAGATACTGGCGATGAAGGCACCCGGAGTAGGGCCAAGTGCTCCATCAACATCTGCGTTGAACGTCAGCGGATAGCTGCGATAACTTAGGTTGCCAGTTGCATCGATCTTGTCAATGTTCAGACTGATCTGAATCTTTGCCTCTCCGCTCATATTGATCTCCTAAAAGCTCGTGGGGATGCCCAAGAGCAGAAAGTTGCTTGCTCTGTAGAATTGCAATAGTTTATGCGCTTCAGGCCCAGCAGTGGCGTCTTGGTAAGACCCGCCAGGTGTAGCCTTGTAGGATATTTTTGCATTGGCAGGTCTGCCATACCCATCTAGCACGACCCGTTTATTATTCCCAGCTAGATCTTTGTACACTCCAAAGCTACCTTGGGAAATTGTTAGCACAGTAGATGGAGTCACAGAATACACTGGCCCAGTTATTTTCCACTTTGGGTTTGCTGCGTCTGTCACATCCCAAATACCTGCTAGACAAGAACTCCCACTATCATAAATGTCCCTGTCCCAACCAATAACGTTGCCATTAGAATCCTTGTTGCAGTAATCAACCTCAAACTCAAAAGTCCTAGTATAGAATACATTGCATAAGCCAGAGTATTTTCTCTCCCAAGGAGCATTCATTAGTCGTATCGTCCTGGCTGGACACCCCCACAAGGGAGATGCGTTCACCGTGTTGACCATCTGCGAGAAAGTGCTCAACCCGAGTGATCGAACGTTCTGCTCTATTCGAACCGTTGGTCTAGCATAGTCAAAAGTAACCGCCGGGCCAGTTATAGGTTCATTGGCGGAAGTGACCAATTTAGCACCATTTTGATCGTATTTTGCTTCCCACTGGGCCTTAGTAAAACTACCGCTGACCTTCATCGGTTCCACACAAGGATCATCAACAGAAGTCAGTTGGCACCGCTTGCTCTTACCCTGCTCGAACTTGTTGGAGTAGGTACACTCCACTAGGTAGTAAACAGCCGGGTCACCACTTCGTTCTTGATCTATCTTGATGCTCATCTCCGGTCGACACCAGCACGAGCTGTCCGTCCCGCTGTACCCAGAGATAACAAAAGTCTCGCCAATAGAGGGTAGCCCACTTGCCATCATAATGGCGGCAGGAGATTCCGTCACAGCAGCTTGTACTCTGTAAGTCACCTTGTAGGTGCGGAAACCGTCATCATCACGGTCTGCCCGCCACGTCACCGGCCCGCCTTTTACTGATGCCATGATTATAAGTTCGCGTAAGATATTTCTACTGAGTCTGTCTTGTCCTTGCCTAGATCAACCAGCTCGCGGATGCCCTGCACCATGTCTTTGATTCCAGTTGCCATCTCACTATTGAAAGGCAATCCTGCATTCTCTTGCTTTCTTTCTGGCAATGTAGATTCTTTACCATCCCTTTTATTACGCAGTTCAATGTATCTATCTATCTCTTGTTGAGATATTATCTTGTCAGGAATTGGGGGGTGTTTAATATCAAAAGCCTTCATTCCACGGAGCTCTTCTTCTTCAGCCTGAGTAAGTTTTGACTCAGGGGGTTTTGGGGCATGCATTCTATCAATAGGTATCGCGGTCATCCCGACCTTATACTCATACAGTGCCCTGGTCGCTGCGTTAGTGCCTCCAACTATTGCATCAAACTGCTGACCAAGAAACTGGGCTGAGTAGTCCTTATGCGCCTGGGCGTAGGCATCCGCCATTGCCTTTTGATATGCTTTAGCGCCCTTCTCCCCTTTGCCGAATCCGCCGAGATCGTTAATCTTTCTGAGTCGCTCCTGGTCTGCAATCATCCTGTCTAGCGGCTCCATATACTTCTCCTGCATTGCTGCACCATCTTGCAGATACTTTAGATTCAATGCTTGTGCGGCGTTTGCTTTGATGTCAGATTGGAGCTTGGCCTTTTGCTCATTCGTTAGATCACCATATTTCAACAACAACAGATCGTAAGCCCTAGCGGCCTCTATCGCAGACTTGATCTCTTCATTTCTTGGAGTAGCTGCTGCCTTGAGTTCTGCAGCGAAGTATTTCTGGGCAATCTCAGACTTTCTTATTTCTTCATTGTAAGATCTTATCTGGCTGGTTACTGAGTCATCGAACGCTCTCTTGCCCGCCGCCTCAGAGTCTATCTCGGGCTTCCTGACTGCCAACCCTTTTTCTGCTTCTGCCTTGTTCTTTGCATTCTCCAATCTTGCCCTGTCTATGGCTTCTTGTCTAGCGGCCTCTGCCCCCAATAACCCAGACCTGGAGCGGGCCATCGCCGTTTCCTTAGCGGTGAATTGCTCCTGAATCCTCAACCTCTTTTCATTGTTCTCAAATAACTCTGTCAGTCTGTTTTTACTTGCATCAGCGTAGATACTTTGTATCTTATCGTTGGCATCCTTTAATTCTTTAGACTTAGATTCTAACTTAGGATCACGTCCTGCTGCGAATGACTCTTCTAACTCATGCCCAGGAATATGTGGTTGTTTAGAGGAGTACAGTGCTTTATTCGCCTCCTCTAAATTAGACGTGGATTTCTTAGCCGCGTCGTTTAATTTTAGAAGTGCGTCCGCTATGGCGTTTTGTTTCTTTGCGTAAGTTTCGCCAGCAGTGACGGAAGCAAGCATCTCAGACGTTTCTTTATTTACTGAGGTTGTTATATCATTGATATTTTTGTTAATTGATCTTAATTGGTCTGAAAGACTGTCTGCTTCCTTCGATACTTTTTGAGCTTCTTCTCCACTGGTCTTAGCCTTTAACAGTTCTTCTTCTGCTCTAAGACGGGCATTTCTGGACCCAATCAAAGCGTTCAATTTATCATATTGCCCTGATTCTTTGTAAAACCATTCTTTTACGCCAAGAATATCTTCTTTACCGTATCCTGTGTTCCCTTCTTTGATAGCCTTGTTTCCATATTTTTCTGACGCATTTGATCTAATATCACTGAGTCTTTTTTCTAATGCCACTTTAGAATCGTACTCTTTGATCAGAGACTCCTGCTGCTTTATCAGATCATTCAGTCCCTCCGTCGCCCCTTCTGAGCCAGACTTTTTTAATCCTGGAAATGACATAACCCCGATAGATACAGTCTGGGAGGATAGTTTTTTCTGCAAATCTATGAACCGGACTATCTCGTCGTTTAACTCTTTCTGAGCTTTCTCTTGGGCCTGGGTGCGGTCCCTCCACAGATAGGTTGCAGTAGCCGCCGCAGCAATCGCAGGAAGAATGACGGGTAGGTAAGGAACCATACCAGCAAAAACTCCCCCTATTGCCCCACTAACACGGCTAAACGCATGTATCCCGTGCATTGCCTCCCCCGCCGACGACGTTAGAGTACCCAACCCGACGACGAAACCTCCTATATTGCCATTGACTGTGGAGATGGCCATGCCGGCGTTTGCCACCTCCATGCCCAAGAACCTAACCGACCTAGACGCACCCATCGTCCTAGAGGAAGTTTGGTCCATTATGTTGGAGGTGTCATTTAAACTGTCTTGCACTTGCTCTTGGGCGTGCTCAACCTCACCACTCACAGAGGATAATTCCCCTGTAGCGGTAGCTGCATTGGACATCATGGCACGGTAACTACTGTCATCACCGACCAGTCGTACTATCAGGCGTTCGATTTCTGTCTCGTTTGCCATGCTAAGATTCTTTCTTGATACCCAGTGCTCCGAACCAGTTGGACTTAGACACCCTTGTCACTTCCTCTTTGGGAAGATCGGATGGTAATGGCTCAGCCTCCCTGTTGAGCCATGCCATCCTCACCTCATACTCCCGCTGCGTCATCGAGCGCATCAGCAGCGTCAGTGGAGCAGCCCAGCGATAACGGTCAGCCATCCAAAGCCAGTTGCCGTACCGCTGAGCTAGTTTTTTGGGAGTCCTTCCCTCTCCTTTGCTTCTGCCAGTTGCTTTTGGAGAGCCTCAATCTGCTTCTCTAGGGAAACGACTGGCTCGTTCATCCCGCTGATCTCTCTAGCCCGTTGGCACAAGACCTTTTGCACTCGTCCTGGCCAACTTCGTATCTTCTCCTCTGGCACGTTTGTCACGCTGTCCTTCGTGAATAGGCACAGGTGTACCAGCAGTGGGTCGAGGTTCGCCAGGTTGTGAACTTTGACCAACTTGCCGTCGTGGTACTCATATCCGTCAAGCCGAGCGTTGTCGTACTTGACAGCAGCCTCGCCACTGGTCTCCCGGAGAATGTACTCCTCGCCACCGACGAAGACCTTCTCCTCGATCGGGGTGATGTCGTCGAATCTGATCTCGCTCATCGTCTCGCTCCTGTCTGAAAGTTAAGATTGAAAGTTACACATCAGCCTGTTCAGCCAGTCCCTGAGCCTTCGACGACGACTGGAGCTATCTCCACACCGCTGGCGTTTGTAAACGTCGGGACTACGGTGATGGTAGCCTCTGGTTGCTTACCTTCTTCCAGAGCATCAGGTGCAAACTTTTGCAAGTATCCCCAAAACGTCAAAGTCCCTCCATCTGGGAACGTCGTCACGATCTCTTGGTTTGCATTGATCGCAGCCTTGATCGAATTGTAAACAGTCGGATCATAGGATGCCTTGACAGTCATAGCAGACCCCTCATACAGTCGGCGAGGAGCCTTCGTCCTAACTGAGGTGTTGCGCATCGTCGTGGTATCCACCGGTTCCCCACCATCCAATCCTGGTGGTTGTACCGTCTTCTCCCAGAATGTGACGCCTGCGCCTGTCAGGGTGATGGTTGTAGAGAACCCGTCTCCCAATTTTCTAACAATTCCGGCCATTGAAACTCTCCTTCTCAGGTTGTTTGCCGTAGTGCGACTACGGCGTTGATGCTGAACAAAAATCTATTCGTGCTAGGCTCACGCCCAAGTGATATAGGGCCACTGTGCCTTGTCACGGAGTACACAACATATACTTCACTTCCTATCGTTACTTCAGAGTTCCTTACTGACTCGTCTAACGCAGTATTCACTGCCTCCGCTTTAGCCCAAGCTGTCGGATGGTCAGTACCTCTCACTTGCACCATGACTCCCTTGTGCTCAACAGTTTCGCCACTTCGCTGGATCCTTCCATTTGTAATCCCGGCTGTGTCGTAAACCACTATCAAATCGTCAGGGGCATCTGGCTCACTGCTCACGTGTATAGGCCAAGCAAGGCCGTTCTCAGGGTCTGTCCCTAATGACAGCGACACCAACAGCCAGCGGATTACATCAGCAGGTGAGTGGGTCATGCTACTCATGATTTCTTCCAATTCTTCATCCTTGCCTGTTTCTTCTTCCTGTAGTTAGCCTTCTGCTTAGGAGTCTTCTTGTTCCATTGTTCTTTTTGTTTGCCAACAGACTTTGTTAACTGTGCATCTTTGACTGCTAACACCGCTTGCAAGTCATCTTCGTTTGCTGTGAATGCACCGCCCTTTAAGTTTCCAGTGTCAACTGGTACTATCAATTGGCTTGCTCGTTGAAGGCTGAGTCCTGCTGTGTGCAACGCGACTAGCAGACTAGAACCACTGCGCAATAGTTTTCCAACTGTCTGTCCAAGTTCACCGCCCATCTCTCTAGCGGGTTGCTCCAAGAACTTCGACTGCTTGCCTGGAGAATGTCTAGCAGGTCTTTCATGCACGTAGACGGCGTAGTTCGCTGTATACCCAACCACCACACTGGGAGTTCCCTTACTAAGGTATTTATCCGCTAATGTCGCTAATTTATCTTGTAGTCTATTGATATTCTGTATCGTAGGCATTATTCTTCTCCTACGATGTCCGGCATCGCGTAAGGGCTTGTGGCTGTAGATGGAATGGTTACATCTTCCCAATCAGATTCTTCACCTCTTCGAACCTGATAGACTGCACCTGGCTTTAAGTTAGTGAATGACACTAGTCCGATTGAGTTGCTCGTTTCAGATCGAACCTTAGAATCATAAGAGGCCCCGTAACCAGTATGCCAGATGAACTTCATCTGCAGTACGACGCCACTCTCGGGTTCTCCGCCATCATCATAGCAGTACCAGTACCCAGTAATCAGGTTGGCGTCGCTCGCGGGGATGGGCACAACAGTCATCTCATAAGTGACTGACACGTCTGCTGTCACTGTCAGCATCGTGGGGGTGAATGAATATCCCCCATTCGTGATAGAGACTTGCCATGTTTTGTCGTCAATAGAAAATGAAATACTCCCATCTGCGACAGTAGTTCCAACGTAAGTTTCGCTACCGTTGGTGAGCCGAACTCTAGCACCTTCCAATGGATTGCTACCGTCTGTCACTGTTATAATGACGACTCTAGCACCCGTACCAGTACTACCAACTCCAGCAGCGATTGCGTCCACACTGGTTTGTGTTGCCCGTGTTGAAACAACAACGTCCAACTTATCCAGTATCCACTTCCCCATGCTTCCAACTGTTGTTAGTCCACTTGTCAGCGTATTCCAAATTACTCCCGCAAGCGTCGTTCGCTCTTCACTCGTCAGCGACATGGCGTTGCCTGCCTTCGCCGGTGCGTAATTCGGCTGGCTTGCGGCCAACGTCACGTCTGTTTGTGGCGTGGATTTCACATTGTCGCCATCAAAGGCCAGCTTGTCGGTTTGAGTCTTTACGCCGCTAAGCGTCGCTTCTTTCGCCAACACCTCACTCCCTTCAACTTCCTCTCGAATCGCCTCAGCCGTTGACGGTGCCGTGTAATCCGCTGCGGCCAATCGCGTGCCGACAGCCGTCAAGATTGATGCTTGGCCGGAGGCGAGGGCGTTGACGTTCGCCGCGATTGCGGATACGGCTGATGCCACCTCATCCTCGGTCAGAATCGCGGTTCCGTCGATTGAATTGGCTGATCCAAACTTTGCGCCGTAGGCGACTAACGCGGCGTCGCCGTCAGCCCAGTGAGCGGCATCATCTACGCCGCCGTTTGGTAACCGTAAATCACCTGTAGTCTGCCCAACAGGGACGCCATACCGCGTGTCGAATGAGGCTGGCACCGCGCATGTGCCGAGAGTGCCATCTCCGCGATCGACGCCAAGCGAGACATTAGGTGCTGCGACTAGCTTAGTTATGATGTCATCGGCGAAATAATTTTTTGCAACCCACAAAAACGTAGGCGACCCGTAACCACAAAGAGGCAGCAGTAGGTCTGACGGCGGCGAAAACCCCATAATCGCATCTTGGCAGGTATTTTTCGTTTGCCCGTAGTACAGCAGTTTTGTGGGCCGCCAAGTTCGACATGCATCGGTAGATTTCCACATGGTGTATGTCCCACGACGCCGATCGTCGGAGCGATTTGACAACCCAAGATAAAAACTACCGTTGATCTCATACGGATAGCACCACGGAGTAGTCGAGGTGTGGTCCATTGGCAAAAAGGGAGGACCAAGCGGAAAGAAAGTTGTTGGTGCAGATAGTCCGGCCATGCGTCCAGCTTCCAACTTCTCCCAGCTATCCGCAGTCGCCTTTAATACAAAGTACCCAACGTATCCAGTGCTTCTGACGAGAATTAACAGTGTGTCGTCAGCGACAACGTATGGGCATACATCGCCGGCTCCTTGCGATGGAATCGTAAACTTATTCCAATCACTGGCTTGTGTTGGGGTTGGATTGGTGGTCCAAAATAGGTGTATTGCACTGGGATGAGCGGCACTCACTTCCCGGACTAAAAGCACTCGCCGATTTGGGTTTGGCAACAAGCAACTAACTGGATTGCAATCTAGATAAAAATTGCCAAATCCGCTTGGCTCCGTGCTGTGGGAAACCGAATAAACAGTATGCTCGTCACTGAATGTCACGCCATCGCTTGATGTTTTGGCGACTATTGACAACGTGTCGGGTATCGTTTGCGCGGGTGCATATTTGGACGCTGCGATTATGATGTTGGAACCGTCGTCTATCCACGACGGGATGTAATAACCGACGTTTGTCGCGCTAAATAAACGAGTGCCACCAGGAAGCACTTCGTTGAATCCCGCAACGTTCGTGTCCGCTGTTGAAAATAATGCACATTGCGCCTCGACGGTATAGTCGTTTTCCAGGCAAGCATTGTTCAAAACAAAAACACGGTCATCAAACTTTCTCGCTGTAGTGTAGACGCGATTGCTGACAGTCGTCGAAAACGTATTGTGGTATATGACTCGGCGAATGCCGGGGGCTGACGCTGGGTCATTCCAGTCCCCGATGTCTGCGATGCCCCATGCCAACTCCTGAAACTTCACGCCAAGCCATGGCGTTGAAGCCCAATAGCGAATTATTGGCGTGAGAGTGTGTGCGCCAATTACATACTGCCATTTGCCAAGTTGCATCCATTCGTTCGACCCCGGCATGGCCGTTACCACTGGGCCATACGGACTCTGCACCCACGCCTCCATCTCCGCCACACCGTTGGCAACGCTGCGACAAAATAACTTTAGATTTAATTCAATTGGCCCACCCCAATCCGTGCTAGAGGTCGGATACGGCGGATAACCATACTGCCGACCCAGTCCTGTAGATAAGCCCGATCCTGTCGGCGGGATTATACCCACATCGCTATGTCCTGTCGAATGCGACCACACGAACTCACCTTGTACTGTTCCGGCTTCGTCTCGCCACCCAAAGTTAAACGCCGCCGAACTGTTTGCCAACAATGCCTTGCATGTTATGTACATCCCGACAACGGGCACAACACGATACGGAGTTCTTGTCGAATTGCAAAAAAAGAATTCTGAGTTACCTTGTGTATCACCAACAACCATCGCGCCACCGGCTACCGATAACGCGACAACTGTGCTATACGTGGTTATGTAACCGCCAGGAGTGCCTGCAACGGAATGTGACCCCAGCCGAGGATTCACCCACGCTGCATCGTTTATAAACAGGTCGCGGAAAATAACGCTAGCCATAATTTACTCGTTTGTTTTTACTAAACCTCTGCCAGCCGTGTTCAACACCGCCGCGATCGTTTCGCAGTCGTTCAGCGTTTTGTCGGCGTAAGATTCAGTAAGTTTTGAGGCGAGAGACTGTTGCATGGGTTAGCCTTTCCCGCTTCGACCACACTGTTGAACCATAGTCATACGCTCCTCGCGTTCTTGTTTGAGTTCAGCGACTAACTGCGTTACCGTTGCAGCGTGTGCGTCGAGCGTTGTTTTTAATTTGGCGTCGGACGCCTCACGCTCAGCCGTAATCTGCGCGTCTTTGTCGGGAATCGTTTTCGTCTGCGTTCGATAAAAATACCATGCGAGGATTCCAATTGCACCCAACGTATTTACGCTTCGCCAAAACAACTCTTCGCCGCCAGTGGCATGAGTCGCAGGTGCTTGGGCAAGCAAGACTGATAGTGGAATCTGACTAAACAAGGCCCATCCCACGCAGCTGGCTGTAACGACAACGCTTTGAATCATGATCAGTCTTTCTAGAAAACCCGCCGCCCGGCTCGGACTTATAGGTTCGGCCGGGCGACGGACGGGGGAAACGATGCATGGGGTTATCGGCTACGGTGTCGGTGAACGATTTTCAACGATCGCAACGTCCTTGTCGCGTGCGTCCGGCCACGCTGTTTCGGTTCGGCACCTTCAATCGTCCGCTCTGTCTTTCGCTCGAGGGCGATACTCCTGTCAAAATCACGCGGCACCACGGGAGCAACTTCGTGTGGGCAAGCACCGTTGGGGCAACCGACGGTGTAGGTCACGGCCCCGACAACATCGGCGCAAGACGTAGCCACGTTGACTAGCAGGGCCAGCGAGAAAACGATCAATAGGATGACAAATCGCATTCTAAAATCTCCTTGGTTAAAAACAAAAAACACAAAATCTATTCTGACGGAACTAACCGAACCTGCAATTCCCAGTTTGGTAAAATCTGCGGGAGCAGCTTAATACCAATGGCTGCACCAGACATCAATGTGTCAATAGCAGTAGATGCCTTATCACAGATTGCTACAACGGCAGCAGATGCTTCAGGAATTGGACGCCTATCTACTGAATCTTCCATCATATTTCTCCCTGCAAAAATCCATGCGCCAAATGAAGAGGATCACCATGCAGCTCTGGGTCCTGCTCATACTTCGCCTCAGCCAAAGCTGCATTAACTTCATCGCGCACTGCGACTAATGGAGTACCCCAACTAAACCGCAATCTCTCCAGCAAGTAGTGAGAGAAGGCTCCACAGTATCGCCTACCAATATAAGCATCTGCACTTGTCTGGTTCTCTTGGCAGCCACTAAGAAATGCACCATGTAGATGCTCAGATATTGCCCTAGATAGGCTTGGTGATTCTTTTCCTAATAACTTCCAGGTTTCCACCCGCCACGCAATGCCAGCAGGCATGGGATACTGACGTGAAACTCTGTATTGGTCTATGCCACAACCAACCATCTCTCGTGCTAAGTCTCCAGAATGACATGAGTCACTGACCCACTGGAAGATTACACCCTCTGGAATGTTTGCAAATATCTCTGAAAAACCAGATGTAGTGATGGCGTGCTCCGGTGACCAATCAAAGTCCACTGGACAAATTGCACACTCGTTTGACTTCATGTCCCCATTGACATCTCGTAGCGGCAGAAGCGTCCCATGCCCAGAGAACCAGAATAACAGCTTGTCGCCCGCTGATGCGCCAGACACCAGCCACCGAAGCCTGTCTTCAATGGTCAACGTGGTAGCCTGCTTGTCGGTCAGCAGGTGAATGTCTGCTACGTCAAATAGTTTCTGTTTCACCAACAACTCAGCGGCGTCTGTTATATCATTGATGCAACCACGTAACGGTGCCCCAGAATAATCATTGATTCCAACCAGCAAAGCCTTATTCATAATCCACCTATTGGGCGTTTTGGTATTGCGGGCAGTTTTCAGTTGTGCATGAGCCACTAACTGATGAAGCGAGTGCCATGATCTTGCGAATTGACTCCTGGCGAAGCATCACAAGATCAGCAACAGTTCCGCGAGTGTTGGCATTTAACTCACGATCGGATGTTCCAACTGAAATACAGGCGAATGAACCACTGGGTTGTGATTTACGCTCCGTCAAGGTAGCGTAGCCGTCGTCTCCGTAGTCACTGCCCCAACTGTTACGAAACTCAACGCCGTAGCTACCATCATTAAATATGACTGGGCCAGTGATTAGCACTTGATGGCCCCACCAATCAAGTCCGATGCTTACAGGCAACCGCAGAAGTGCAGCCGTGAATACTGCATCAAAATCCCCATCGTCAATATCTGCCCAGGCAGCTATGATCTTGTGGTTTGCACAATCCGCCTGCCAGCCCGTTTTCCATCTGGAAGGATGAAGGCTGTTCGAATCATCCATAAAGTCTGACCGACAAGCACCAACCTTTTGCAATTGCTCCAAGGCGTCCCGGCCGTCACCACCGTTATTGCGCCAATTCTTGATTGGGCCACCAACTGATTCTGGTGACAGGTTGACATACGGTTGACCTTGCAACGCACGAATGGCCTCGTATGCCGACGTGGAAGCATAAGCCCAACAATAGTTTAGGCCGTCCTGATCTTTGCTGGGTATCTTGGCAGCACGCATCAGGTCGCCAAGGAACGTGCCTTTGCCCTGCTGTACTAACGTCTTCCACTGCGACCTAGGAATGATCTGGTATTCCGAACGAAACTTACTGAAGCCTTGGTGAGGCGGTCCGCGGATGTAACCAGTGCTTCGACCTGGCAAACCTAGAAATTGTTTGTAGTTTGACTCACCAATAACTAAGGCTTTGGGATTAGCAATCTTGTCGAGTGCTTCAATCGTCGCGGCGGTGTCACTGGGTAAATCAATCCGGGTAATCGTGCCACCCTCGCCAGCCTGGATCACAACGCCGGACTTACCACCAGCAGCTTCCACCAATGGCTTCCAACGTGTGGCGGATTCAGCAATATCATTCACCGTCACATCGGTCGTCCAGAAACGCTTCTCCGCCGTCCCATCGGCAGCAGCCAAGCAATTAGACGACAACCAAGCCCTAAAACTTCCAGGCTGCTCCGAAGTGATTATCTGCCGCTGCAACTCTGGGGTAGCTACCCAAGCTTCACCCGTATCATAGAACACAGCCACTCTCAACTTTGTCGGCTGTGGTGTCGGAGTTGGGGTAGGCGTAGGCGTCGGAGTAGGTGTGGGTATTGGCGTTGGTGTTGGTGTTGGTACCACTGGACCATATAAGTCTGTCCACAGTTTTAGGAATGCCTCCTGGTCGGTCTTCATCGCGGCATCAGCAGTGTCTTTCCGCTTCATGCCAGCATCTAACGCCTCTTGGGCAACCCTGACGGCGTTGCTTGCTGCCTCTGAGTCTTGTTTGTCTTGCTCCACTTTGAGCATGGCGTCAAGCAGCGTCTGTGGAATGGTCCGATTGACTACAGGCGCCTTATCACCTGCAACGGCGATGGGAGGTGAGTATGAATCAAGAGATGATCCCAGTATTAGGATAATCATTATAGTCAAGAACTTTTGCACTTTATTCATCACACTCACCTCCACTTGTTCGTCGTTAATTCTCACGCCAAAGTCAGACGGTCGAGGCAGGGAACATACCCTGAATCATGGCAATCAATGCCGTGATGGTCTGCATGAACTGAGGGTTGCTCAAAGCTGCGAAGAACGCCGTCAACAGTGTGCCATCACCGATCTTACGGTCTGCCTCTTCCTTCGTCATGAACAAAGGGGCGAATTGCAGCAGCAACGGAAGCCATTTGGCAAGGAACGCCAAAATCTGACCATCACCAATCTTGCTGACATCACGCTCATTGGAAGCACCAGCGATGATCTTACGCAGAATGTCTTTCTGCTCAGTGGACAAAGAAGTAAACTCTTTTTCGTACATAACAAATCTCCTTCAACTAGGTTTAGTATCAAACAAAAACTACTATGCTAACTCGGGTAGTAAATTGCCATATCTTGTTAACTCCACAGTACGCTGCGTAAATCTATTCTTGATGTCTGGCGTAGCATCACTGCCAGTTACTTTCATCAAGTTTGTCGGTGCAGTCGGAATGTCTCGTAGTCTGCCGTGCCACAGTATGCTGTCAATCGGTATCTCCCTATCCACGAATACTTCAGTAGGAACTGCCTGCACGGTGTTCTGAGGATCAGTCGATTCACTAGTTGTGCCTTCCCACCGCACTCGTATCTCCACTGGAGCGGATAACTTGAACCTACCATAACCGTCGGTGGAAGAAGTCTCCCACAGAACAGCGTAGTCATTCAGATTTCTCACCTCTGGAGCCGGCACCTTACGTACTCCTCTCGTTAGCATCTAGTTGGTCGACAGTCACTTTACCGAGCCATGCGCAGGTTGCCTTCGGACGCTGCGGTTGATCTAGTTTCACCAGCAGCCCTGTGGCGTCCAATCGCTTGGCAGTTTGGCCGTACAGCGTACTGTCGAAACCTAAGTCAGTACGCCCTTGGAACTGACCGCTGGCCTTGCCCGTAGATCGGCTCTGGGTGATCTGGTCAGCGTGCGCGTAGAAGTGTGCCGCCAGATAGCACTCCACCCTCTCCAACGCCGTCTCCGTCATCACACCAGACGTATCGGCCGTCACTATCCTGGTGACCAACACCTCAGCAGTGTCGATAAACGGCTGGAGTCCGGTGGTGCCGTCATAGTGACTGCCCAGGATGGACTTGACAGACTTCTCCGTGGTACGCGACATGGTATCTCCCTTATGTGGGTTAGGCTTCCACTGCGGAACCCCGGATGATCTGGACTGCCTCTTCTTGGGTCACGCCACTAGACAGCGAGATGCCCTCCTCCTTGGCCAGCTTCTTCAGCTCAGCCAGCGTCATGCCGTCGAGGCCGTCGGGGGGGAGCTGTGGGGCGGCACCATGCGGGCCGTTCCCGTCATCTGCCAATGCCTCGTCGCTGATCCTCTTGGCGACGGCAGCTCCCTGTTTCACTTTGTCAGTGGCAGGGGTGGCGTCATAGATACGTTGGAACTTGGGGCCAAGGGGGCCGTTGCTGTTGAATCTAGCTAAATTCGTATTGCTGTCCACGATCTCACCGATGTCGTAGATGATAGATCGACCAGCCCAAGGGTGTCCAGCTGGATAAGAACCTTCTGCGTGGTTGCCCCGTAAGACTCTGAACTTCATTCCCATGATTCGCTCCTCAATAGATTGCGTTTACACTGCCCTCCTGCTAGGGCAATCATCCTAGCAGGAGGGCCAACTCATCCCCTCACCTCTTTTGTACATCAAGACGTGGTCGCGTGCAAAATCCCGCATCGACCATAGTAGTCGCTGCGGAGACGCGGCACCTGGATAGCCATCACCTTGAAGTTCAACCGCATTCCGCCGACCGACTCCCACTGTACCGTCGTGATGTCGAGACCGTTGATGGCCTGGCACACGTCGGGGGTCATCTGCACCATCACCAGCGTAAACGGGTTGGTGCTGGCTGGCAAGAAGTCGAGACGTCGAACGTCCTGGATGCCGTCGATCTTCTTCAGTCGCTCACGCAGGGTCTGCGTCGGGGCCACGGCACCCGTGGTCTTGGCGACGTAGTAATCGCCGTCCATGTAGGTGTCCCAGTCCGTGCTGTGGTACAGCATGTAGGGGCCATAGAACCGGCCGTCCACCAGCTGCTGACGCATGGCGATGACCTCTTGCTGCGTCGTCTCTGGCGTCCAACCGGCTTCCGTCGGTGCCGTAATGTCGGACTTCGTCAGGCGGTCTGGGTAGTTAGTGTACCCATAGACCTGGTTGTATCGAGTCCCCGCAGCACCTGCGGCCCCGCCGGTGCCGTAGCCGTAACCGCTGGCGTAGGTTCCCTCGTTGCCTCGGAATCCAGTGACCGTACCGATGAGCGTCTTCTCGATCATCTCTGCGACACGCCGACCGGCGGCCTCGCCCTGGACGGTGTCCAGCGGAGTGCCGGTGTTGCGACTCTGGGCCAGCTTGCGAGAGCTGAAGAAGAAGTCGCTGTGCGTGATCGGCAGCGGGATACCTTGCAAACGGTAAATCGGACTATCCGTCCGACCTTCCATCAAGCCGTCCATGTCCACAATAGCCTCGCCAGGGTCACTCATCGTCTCATGCTCGAGGATCTCCTTGGCCATCGCGTTGAACCCACCGAAGCTGTTAGAAGCAGCCAAGTCAGCCCATGCACGAAGCCGAAGACGAGCGGCCCGCAATACTACCTGGTCCAGCTGCACCCACTCCTCCTTGCGAAGGCTGATGGCATTGAACACAGGGCTGTAGACACCCTGGGACATGAGGTTGGCCACGAGCACCTCCCTCTTCTCAGGGATATAACCGTCCCCGTTCTTGTTCGGCACCATGCGACCAGTGTTGATCGTCACGGCACGCTGACCTCGTCGGTTGAAATAGGGCTGCATCAAGCCGGGATCATAGTGGATGCCACCGAGCGTCTCACCCACGGAACCCTGCCCGCGACCGTTGTGCACGGCAGCCCCGTCGTCGACCGCCACACCATTCATGTCAATGAACATCGTTTATCTCTCCTCTTCTTGTTTTGTTCTCTAGTAAATGTCTTGTCTCGATCAGCCCATGAACATCACGTGTGCCAGACTGCCCGTCGTGGCCAGCACACTGAGACTGTCTTCGAGCTGGATGAACGGACGCCACTCCTCCTCACCGGTGCCGACGATCAGCTTGCCGCTGCCGGTCGCCACCGTGTATATCTGCGTCTTGGTCAGCGTCTCGCTCGTGCCTGTTCCAACGTCCAGCGTGAGAAGGTTCAGTTCTTCGCCGATCGCCGGGATATACAGTCGGCACCGCTCACCACTCACGTAGGCCGTGTTGTAGATGGCCCCATGGAACGGCTCAAGCAACACTGCGGGGAGTCTACGCAAACCATTAGTGCCCGGCGTGTAGACACGGTAGGTGTCCCGTCCGCCTGCCACCGCCGTGGTGTACAGCTCCATGATGACTCCAGGACTCGGCGTCCCGTAGACCGTACCCTCCAAGAAGATGCCTCGAGGGTTAGAGGCCAATAAGATCTGGCTACCTAGCATGACTCATATCTCCTATTTAATGGTTTGTTCTGTTTGTTCGTTGACCGATTCAACCTTTGTTCGCAGCGGCCAGCTCCTTGAAGTCGATACGCCCCAATCGGAGCGGCTCTTCATCAACCCCTGCATTGGCGGTCACGGCTGCACCTTGAGCACCAAAGAAGTTTGGACGGCTCATGGCGTCAAAGCCACTGTTGTCTGTCACCTCCTGCTGAGCCAGAGCGGCCATGTTGGCCAGCACACCGTCGTCCATCGAGTTCAGCTGCTTCTCGGTGAACTTGTTGTTGGCATTGGATGTGATCGTCTTCACGTGCCGTTGTCGTTGTTCCATACGGTAGCGTCGAGCAAAGGATAAATCTGCTCGGTCTTGCTCGTTGAGCACTGCTTGATTGTTCTTCATAGTCGGGTTCAGCTCTCCTGTCGGGGCGACCTTACCTTCGGCTTGGCTTGTCCCCTTCTTGGTCGGGATCTCCTTCACGGCGACATCATCATCGTCATCCTCTTCCAGTTCATCAGGCATACTGGCGTTCTTCACCAGTTCCTGCTGCTTGGTCAGTTTGGCGAGGGTCACGTCGCTGAGAGTGTTGAGCGTCTCACGATCGCTTTCCTCCCAGCAGCACCCCTCGTTGTCGATCAGACCGTCCACGACGGCCTTCCGCTCGTTCGCTGTCAACTTCACGTCGGCCATCGTTGGGCCTCCTTGTTGGTTATGTGTTGGTTTAGACATTTCTTGAAACTTAGCCACCAGCAGGGCAATCTGCTTCTGCAACCATACGTTTGGGTCTAGTGAGGGTTGTGCAGCAGTCGGCTGCTGAAGTGGTTGTTGCGAAGGTTGCGGTAGTTCATCCAAGTTGCCCACCAGCAATGCCAATTTCTGACTGAGGTTCTGCACGGTGTCGCAGTTCTCCTCTTCAACCTCGTCAAGTTGGGACTGGTCGGCGGCACCCTTGTCTGCCTTAACCTTCTTATTCGGGGACTTAGCAGTACCGTTGATCATGTCGTGATCCTCGGCGTCTTGAGCAATCTCACGAAGGTTGTCAGTCTTGAGTTCTGTAATATCCCTGCCGTCTTCTGCGTTCTTCACCGCATCACAATTCTTCTCCTCATCCTCCATGCCTTCGCAACTCTTACCATTCAGGATGAAGGACAACTTGTCTTGCAGTTTCATCTTGTTCCCCTTGTTTTCTTTATTCACCAGCACGCCACAACCATCCTTCACACTGCATGCGCCAATTTGATCCGGCAGCACGGCCAAGTGATCTGCACGGTAATTACGGGCAATAGCCACATACTGACGACCGTTGAATGTGCCAGAGGACTCCTCATTGTCCGTAAAAAGTCCTGTTGACAACTCGATCGTCTGATGGTTGATCAAGCGATTGTAGACACCAGGATTGACCTTCTTCGTCTTGATCTCATCAAACCACCCTTCCGCTCGGAGCTTGCCGTTGCTGGTGGCGTTGCGGACTACACCCACGCCCTGTCTGTCCAGAATGCCAGGTTCGGTGGCTGAGACAGGCTGACCCAAGCGGTGCGGGTGGTAGACAACAATTGGAACACCGTTCCATTGTTGGTAGTTTTTGACGATCTCGTCAGGCGGGTAGAGAAGCGGCCCCTTCGATCCGTTCAAGACACCTGGATTGATGAGCACCATTGGTGCGACCAGATAGCTCTTGCCGTTCCAGGTGGCCCGGCGGACTTTCCCGGAGAAGTTGACGGTCAGTCGTGAGATTGCGTTGCTCGTCATGCGAGGGAATATAACCCTCACGAATGGACGAGTAAACGCAGGTTACGAAAGAAGATACCCTATAGGTATTAAATAAATAGATAAAATAGATAAAATGGGTAAAATAAGTATACACCACCCCCTCTGGCGGTCCCTCCCCTCATCCTTCTCCGCACCTGCTCACCCTGGAAAACGTCCAGGTCGTGGGTCGCAGCGTATGAAGTATTGAGTACGAGTATGACACAGATAGGAAGGTGGTCGGCACGCAATGCTCAGCGACATGCCACCCTGCAAGACTGGCCTCGGGACTGAGACCTGTACCAGTCGAATCCTATCGCCATTCCAACGGTGCCCGTTTTCCACTTGTACGCCGTAGCGTAACTTCCCGACCCCGCCGGAACTTCCCCGGCCTGGTAGAGCGTGTTGGGTAGCAAGCGACGTTTGAAGATAAGGTATAATATCTTTCTTCTGATGGCAGTGATTGCTACTACTGTCTGCCATCCGCCGTCCTGGGTAGTTACTTCACCCAGGGCGGCCTCTATTATACCCTAATTTTAGACTGAATAAACTTATTCGTCTAGACGATACCCTATAGGGTATTCAGCGGCATCCGTCGTTAGCAGAGTGGAGCAGCCGGACGTGCCGATACTGTCGCTGGCGAAAGATGAATTGGCAGATGATGTCTTCACCTTGAGGACGAATCTTTGTCCTGATCTTTGCAAGATGGTTGGCCAGAGCCTTATCTCCCGCCAATTCATCCGGCACCAACGCCTGAAGCTCCTCGAGCTTGTGGGGCAGGCCGTCGGACAGACAGTCGATGATCTTCTGCTGGGTGACGCTTAGTTCTATCGTCATTTTGGCTTTGGCCCTTTCCACCCGCAAGTATTACACTTGACCGTAGGAGGACTGCACTTAGGACAGATGACAGTCACGGCGTGGCTCCCACAGTTTGGACAAATCATCTTCTGTCTCCGATTCGTAAGATAGCTACGATCAAGACTCCCAAGGGGCCGAACAAGAATCCAAGTATAAGCCCAATCACAGTCCTATCCCTAGATTCATCGTCAGCCCCAAGAACAGCCCCAAGTATCGCACTTATGATGCTGATGAATAGACAAGCAAATATCACTGCATCCATAGTCGTCATCCTTTCTGCCCACAGACAGCACACATTGTTGTCGGTAGGCATGGCCAGTTCTGGTAGACGAGCATGAAATTGTTGCTACCGCAACTAGAACACACTTTCTTATTGATCATTGACTGGTCTGGCACCGGTGGTTGTTGTACGCTTGGGCACAGCAACGCGATGATCAACACCCCGAGCGGCCCAAACAAAAATCCTAATAGGAATCCTATGCCACCTTTTCCTCTTGGTTCTCCAATTATGGCACTAACCAATCCGCAGCCTATGCAGATGATAGCTGCCACTGAGAATACGAAGCCTTCCATCATAATCATCCTCTCCATGACGCGAGGTAATTGTCCTCTCCGATCAAGTCAATCTGTCGGAGTTCGCCTTGTAGAAACTGAATATGTTCTTGCGTGGACGCGAGCACTGCCTCCCACGTATTGTGGGTGACGTAGTCTCTTTCAGACCCAGCCAGCTTGATCCAGTCAGCGTAGTTATTGGCCAACTCGATCTCCACTTGCAGATCAATTCGAAGTTGTTCAGCAATGCTATCTTCAGTAATAGCATCAACTACTACTGGCTCCATGTATGGTTGCTTACCAAGAAAAGCCATGCGGTCTGCACTGCGTTGAGCATGATCCTCCTGGCTCTGCTGTAGATAGTAGTCTGCTAGCTTAGCTAGTCCAATGCTCCTCCAGAATACACTCCTGGCCCAGTACAGATTGCGTGAGGTCGTTTCGGCATTTACTGCTTCCTGCAAACAACTCAGAATTTTCTCATTGTTTTCTTGCACTTTTGCATTCATGCTATTTCTCCAATTCTGGTAGTCCCTTTGATCTTCGTAATTCAATCAGTCTTTCAGCAGCATCTCTAGATAAGTTCAATCCTGCAACCTGAACAAAGTTCCTACGTGATGGCCTAGGCTGGTTGTTATGGGTGCTGTGTTTCTTATAGATCTTCTTGTTTGTTAGTAACCGTTTAGAAATACGATGTTGACGCTTATAGATCCTTCGTTCTTCACACTCAGCGTATGGAGCACATAGAGTACCACAATGAGGGCACAAACCCTGCTCCCTCATGCGAGCACGATAAGCCTTTTGTTTACGATATTTTATCACCTCCTCTTCAACACGCTTGTTGGTCTTGCCTTGCTTATTGTCTTATCAGCCCCACCCCAGCTGCTCTTGGCCTTCTGCTCTGCCAATGTTCGCTTCGTCACCTTGGGCATCTCCGCCTTGTAGCTGCTGTCTATCACCTTGCCTATTATACCCTTAGAACGTTTCTGGTTGCTCTCGTCCTCGCCTACGTTCGCAGGCAACCAAGCACATCTGCAATTATGTGTTATAATACCGTTAGCTGAATACCACCCTTCCTTTGTCTGGAGGTTATACACATGCCCATCATATCTACGAGAATCGACGGAGACTACATTATCGAGCGTTGGAAGAATGGAAAGGTTACAAGACGTCCACATGATGAAATCATCATTCAACTCTACGTTAGTGGGGAGGCTGAGTTGCAAATTGCGAATCGCTTCAAGATCGGCAGAAGAGTAGTTCGTCGCGTACTTGAAACTGGAGGGATACATGTACGAACGCAAGGCGAGGCAGAACTTCTCAAGTGGTCCAAGATGAGCGAGATTCGACGGATTAAACAGACTAAGGCCGCTCATGATGCTATTCGCGGTGTTCCCAGAAGTAAGGATGAACTCCTTCTGCGAGCCAAGTCTCGGCAGGCCAATCCCACTTTTAACGTCTCCCACTATGAACTGCAACTCATGACTATGCTCCGCGATCGAGGTATCGTCACTGAGCAACAGACGGCGGTTGGCCCATATAACTGCGACTTGACCGTCAATGGCATCGCCGTGGAAGTTTGGGGTGGTAAGTGGCACTTTGGTGGCCAGCACTTCGCCAGATTTCCTGAACGCACACGATACATTCTCAATGCTGGTTGGGATGTTCTCATTTTGGTCGTCACTGACGGATTCCCACTCACTCCCGCCGTCACGGACTATGTAACTGCCTATATCAATGGAGTTCGCAGGCACCCATCCAAGATTCGTCAATACAGGGTGATTTGGGGTGCAGGAGAGTTCACGACCGGAGGCAGTATGAATGACGATCAAATCACCTGTGTACCACCTTTCACTCGTCGCCGCAATTTGACTACGGGACAGTATGAGACTATCCCCAGGTAAGCAGTTCGGATGTCTTGGAAGTAGCCCGGTCGCCTCGCTCACCTTCAGCACCACGCCGTCCAACGGCTGGCATACATCGCATACTCTATCATCCTGAGCGGTAGACCACTCTGCCATGACGCCGACTTCTGTCACCCCTAACTGCTCGAACGCTTGGAGCTGTCCTTCCGCATGTGTCCTTATTACTTCGGTACGAGCAATCGTCTGTGCCCTGACCTTCCCCACGTTCACGTTCTTGGCCAACTCTTTGGCTATTACTCGTGGATTGTCTCCTTTGGTCAGCCCGTCCACCAGCGTATGACTGATGCGTGCTGCCATGCCGTCCGTCACTCCCTTCAGGTCAGTGAACGTGCGAGAGGCCAGCAACTTGACCTTCTCTCTAGAAGTGGGCCAGTTGAAACTGCTGCGTAGGAACTCTTCCCTAGTGCCGTTGTAGAATGACAGTCGCCGCTTCGCTTCTGGGCTGTCCTGCCATTCCCTGACCTGCGGTCGTGTGTCGTCAAACGCACGTGCTGCACCTCGCCTGAACCCATCCACGATGTATCGATTCCACCATGCGTTCTCGTCTAGGTGCTCGCCCACCAGATGCAGTACAATCCGTTGTTTAAGCCACTGCAGGAACGAGGACACCTTCTGGTCAGCCGTATGAAACAGCCAGCGACCTTCAGCATTGAACGTGAAGGGCTTTCGCTCTTTTAACCCCAAAGCATCCTCATCCACCAGCAGTTGAAATATCTCCTGCCTCAGCTTGGTGAACCGTCTCGCCAGGTCTGCCTGGAACTGACGGCGGAGGGTGATCGTGCGGGACGGGTCTAGCCTGGCAATACGACCGTTGGTCACTGGATGCTTACGCTTAGGTAGCTTCTTGCCCTTCTTCATGTGCTCAGCCCAACGCTCTGCCACAGCAGATTCATCAGCAAGCATCCAAGACCTTTGTACTTTACTTAGAGATGGCATGTTCAGTTCCTGCTGGGTCTCTCTGGCTGTATCGGCTCCACTGGTGTCACTGTCGGAACTGACCAATGTGAAGGTTTTATCACTCTCCTGAGCCTCTCGGTCTTCTCATCCCATCCTGCCTGCACCTCTAACTTTAGTCTCTCCACCTCATCCCTGCTAACCTTGACGATGTCACCAGCCCCTTTGTGCAATGGCACTCCATGCTTTCTCATCAGCCAGATTATCTGTGAAGTACGGCAATGAAACTGTTTGCCTAATTTCTTCGCCGAAAGACCCCCCTTGTACAATTGGATGATCTCTTCTGCTTGGGCGTCAGTGATGTACCTGATCTTACTCTTCCTCATTGTCACCACCAGGTTGTAACTGCTCGGGCACTTGACTTTGGTCAGAAGGCTGCTTACCCTCGTCGTTGAAGATGGGTGATGCACGTCTGTTCTTTACGACCCTCCTAGTTGCTATAGCTGTGTTGAACCCTTGTTGCCATGCGTTCGGAGATTTGACAGTGCGCATCGCTGCGTATGCCTCAGCGAACGCCTCCTCTTTCTGATGTTGGCCTGGTTCTACTGCATATTCCGAAAGGTCTTTTGCAGTTGGTGGATGTTGTCGCAGGTATGTTCTAGCCGCAATAACTCCGGGCCAGTCTCGCACCATTGTATGTGGGGCCATGTTGATAGCATGCCCAATTTCATGCGCAAGCAATCCTCGTACACCGTCTTCAGAAGATAAGTATCCGCTTTTCTGTTCTCTCAATGCAGTCTTGTTTAGCTTTTCATACGCCTTTGAGTCCACGTCAGCTACATAGATCGCCCTAGAACCTAATTCTGTCGTGTACTTAGCCAAGGTTCTACCAGGCAATTTTGTCGCCCGAATCGAAGAAAGATGCTTTTCTAATCCAGGGCACAAATCTTTTGCGGCAGCAAGTTCTGTCGCCAAAGATTCTTGCATACGGGGAGCCAGCGTCTTTGGCGTTAGGTCGTTATAACCTAGGTCTTTAAGAGTACTCGCAGCAGTACTTGTGGCCATACCTGCTACAGAGCAACTAGGATCAACTCCACCTCCCTCACCCGTAGCACAAAAAGCGTTCTGTTGAAGTTGCGGTGGAATAGAATTCTTGCCTTCTTCACTTAATTCTTGTTCTTGTTGCTGATCGTCCTGGCCGAACTGCCCTTGTTCTTGTTGTTCTCCGCCGTACTGATCGCCGAACTGCTGTTGTTGCTCAGATTGCTCTTGTTCCATCAAAGCCTGCTGCTCCTCTGCAGCCTTGACCAACGGTGCAGCCTCCTCGTCCGTCATACCAAGTATCCTCGTGAAGAAGTCGTTCAGAGGTATCACAGACTCGCAGTTGCCTGAGACATAAGCTGCCACTGCCTGAATCTTGGTGGAAGCGATCTGCGCCTTGGCAAGGTCTGTGTTGCTGTCAAGGTCAGGCCATACTACGCTGTACCCAGTAGCAGTCTTGGTGCCGATCTGTTTACCTTCGTCATTGAGGATTGGTGATGAGTGTTGATTCTTTACGAATTGCCTTGGGCTTCGGTCTTCTTCTTGACCTCCCTCATCCTGTTCGGCCGTGTTTTTTCTTCCACCAATACCTGCTTCTTGTTGTCCCATCGATACATCTTCATCACTATCGGAGGTATCTTCTCCGTCAAAGATATCGGGTTCATTCTCATAACCTTCTTCCTCCGTCGGATCTCCGAACTCGTCCAGCTCTGGCTCTACTGGCTCTACGTAGTTCGGCTCAGGCAATACGCCGACACTGATGAGTCGGTCCACAAACGGCGCAATGATTCTTGGAGTGATGTACCCTATCTGCCTACCCTTCAACCGATCATTCCAGCTAGCATCATCCTGAGATGAGGCAAGCTCACCACGCTCACTGCCCTTGAACACACGGATAGGTATACCCAGCTGAATACAGATGGAGTCCATCTGCGCCGCCACATGGGCTGTCGGGTCTGTCACCGTAGGGGCCAGTGTATGCGCGCTCATGCCCGTCAACGCAAGGTATCGCTGAAGGCTGTTGACATAGTTCTCGATCTGGTTGCGGACGTTCGCATCATCGATTTCCACGTCACCTCCGAGCTGTGGATGCGTCTCCAATGAGATACCAGTGAACGCTGCCTGCCAATAACCCTCAGGGCTGGCACCGTAGATCTTCTGGAGGTTGAGCAGGTTGTTCAATACAGGACGCATCGCAGGTGGACTGAATATCTCGCTACTGCCAGCGTTGGCATGAACGTCATTAACGTGAATAACTCGGCTCCAATGCACAAACACCGTGGCCATCGGGAGTCCGATACCACTGTGCTGTTCACGTGGGTCGTTCAGCGTAATGCGGTACATCACAGGCATGCCAAACCTAGGGTTGCTGATGTTCCACTCATAGCGAACGATCTGCACCAACGACTCGTCGAATGGGCGAAGGAACAGCAACTTCAGTTGTCTTTTGCTCGGATGCTTGACGGGCTGTTCGCTGGGGCCGAATTGCACCCCAAAATATTGCTGATCGGTGCCACTTAATCCAGGACTATACTGAGCTTCACCCAGCATTCCAAACTCTTGACTGTACTGTTTGTCTGTGCCCTGCACTCCAGTCAGACTATTCGGATCATGCTCGTCTGACGTCGTGCTGCCGAACACTGGATTCTGCTGCGGTCTCTCGCGTATGTCCTGTCTGGCCTGCATATAGTTCAGCGTCATCTCACGCTGCCTGGCAAGCTGGTTCAGCACTGCCTCCTCCTGCTTGTTGAGGTTGGGCAAGTTGCGAAGATTGTCTTCTTCATCCTTGGTGAGGTAGCAGTCAGGCATTCTTTGATTGCACTTCTCACCAGGTACTGATGGCCAATATGAGTTGGTCACCATCGCCCCATCGACTGGTTCCTGAAGGTTCTTGCCATCATCGAAGCCCATCAGCAGCACTCCGAAGTGGCCAATGCGTGACAGCACGTCCAGACGCTCCAGGTACTCCCACACGCTCCCTCCAGCCTCGGACTTATACCAGCTGACGCCCCCAGTGGTGGGTTGCAGTGCGTCCCACGCCTCCTCGAACGGAGTCTTGACCTCAGAGTCTTCAGCCTCGAACACACTGGGCTGCACCTGCCAGCACTCCTTTGGCAGCACGGACACCACTCGGTTGGCAATGGAGTCTCGGTCGAACAGCTCCTTGTACTGCTCCGGTTGAATGTCTGTCGTCTTGGGGTAGTGGCACTCCTCGGCGACGTCTCGCCTAGGATCAATCAATGAACTAAGCAACTCTTGACGTGCCATCAGTGCATTGGCCACCATCTCCCCATCCAGCTTGCCTCCGATGTTGTTAGCGAACGCCTTGCCCAGCAGATTGGCCAACTTAACCTTATCATTCACGGGAACATCTGTCATGCTTGCTCTCTTTTCTTCGCTCCGACCACGTCTGTTCTTACATTATGTCAAGTTATCCTCGGAACCTCCCGCACCTTCTCAGCAGTCTCGTCCACTGCTCGTTGCCTGCCACGTCCGCCCCGCCGGTTCTGCGTATCAACTCTACGCCGCCCTCAGTCCTGCCGACCACGACGATCTTCTCTTGTAAAGATTCCATCTCCTGATTATACCTATCCTGAGGAGTTGTGTTTATGACGGTTATCCTCGGGGGCCTATCCTCGCCCTCTGTCGACGCCTCCTCGCTCTTGACAGGGCACTTCTTCTTGTATAGTCTGTCGTACTCAGATTGATCCACGACTCACCTCCATCAGACTACCTTTCTCGACGAACTTATGCTCTGCCAGGACGACTCGGGAGTTGTACTGCGAGTCAGAGATTCCCACCAACTCATATCCCTCAAAAGAGCCGTCTTGAGGCCGACGGCTGACCAACTCCTCATACCGGCGACGATGATCTTCGCGTAGGTCTACTGACAATTCTGCGTCCACTTCCTTCTTGAAAACTAGTGGATGATCACTCATGTATTCTCTTGTCCTGCAAACCACGCACGGCATCAGCACGTTCCAGCCGCAAATAGGACAGATTCTCGGCGGACCAACAGAGGTATTCTCCTCTTCTTCGGCATTGCAATTTCGATGCTTTCCCAGAGCGACGGAGCCGACAGTGTTGCGAGAGATTCCAAGCATCTTGCCAATCTCTTTGTGTGAGTAGCATTCTAATCTAAGCAGTCGTTGCACCTCTTGTACAACTTGAATGCTAGTCATCAGTTAATCTCCGAAGTGAATACATAACCTTCTCTTAATAGTATGTCTACGACATTGTCACAGTCGTCATATTCATGCTCTGCTACCCAACACAAGGCACTTATCAAACTGATTAACACAGAATATTGGTGAATGGATATTCCTCTCTGTGCCATCATCGGGCATAACTTATTGATCGCGTCCTCCACCTCTTCTTTGGTTTTCATGCGAACGCCCTTACCTTGAACTGTGTAGTCTTGACGGACATCCCATAGACAGCCAGCACCAGTGAGTCAGACTCATCAGGGCTACAACCCAAACGTTTCATCATCGTGTCCTCATCCTCGTCACCGGTCTTGGAAGTCTTAGGGGGTAGCCATATTCTACCCTCCCCATCATATAGCAATGGTACTGGAGCTAATTGTCTCCTTAGCTCCACATACTCTTTGGGTAAAGCAAACCCATCCTGCAGTCGTAGCCTCAGCATGTGATACATCTCCGCCCTACGATTCTTGTAGACGTACCTCTCCTCTGCTAG
>Ga0172381_10001034_pt1 | contig 34487 bp, 45 predicted proteins | sample Leawel6488metaG_FD_119754 | JGI IMG/M metagenome (GOLD analysis project Ga0172381, IMG submission 119754) | Leachate microbial communities from a municipal landfill in Southern Ontario, Canada - Leachate well 64-88 metaG | ecosystem: Engineered > Solid waste > Landfill > Unclassified | place... | reverse complement strand
ACCACGTATGATTTTTAACTTTATAGTATTGCAGGTAAATCACAACGATAGCAGTCGGAATGACAATAACCCATTGATTGAGGTCAATGATAAGCATTAACATTCCGAGTAACATTCCCACCTCTGCCCCGAAGCAATGCAAAAAGTTCTGCATCTTATCCCCTCCTGCCGGCGCTGCGAAGTCAATAGCAAGTAAGGCGCCAGCAAACCAGCCCAGCGGTGTATCAGCCACAATCATAAAGGGGATAGCAATACCCAGCATAAACCAGGAATAAAGGCTCTTTTGCATTGATCCCTGTAACTTGTGAATACTGGACGATATGGAACTTGTCACTCCGAAAGCAAAGTAAATTCCGAGGGTGTAAGCAAGGAATACGGCCATAATAAATGCGAGTAAAACGATGTTTAGTGTCATATATCTCTTTCATTTGGTATTAATTCAAAATGCGGTTCATCATTGAACTTTTCATCATTAATATCATTGTCGCCTGAAAAGTCAGCACCCAACCGGATCCGGTGCGAAATGGTTCCGATCCTGTAAAGCTGATCTGCTATTCCCTTGACATATCCGGCAAAAAATAAAAGCTGCTCCCTTCCCCAGTCAATCCTCCCGTTTTCATAAGGTGCAGCATCAACAGCCCAGCTTGGTATGTGGTTATGTTTTGACCGGGGATATTTTAACTTACTCTTACCCTCTGAAAATGCTTTATCTTGTGCCTCTTTATCCCTGTGACCACAGACAATAGTACAATCCATGTCAATTATAACATGAGCAAAAAGAAGCTGTAAGTCTCTGTGACAGGTTGATAATCGCTTTTTACTGACTTCGCTAAAATGATTCATTTATGATGCTTTTTTTACTCTCCTTAAAACCCATGCCTTTTTATTACTTTCACTTATTTTCCTCTTTTCCTCCTCAGTATGCTTTTTCCCATACCAGCAATGGTTTTCCCCTGAATTTTTCAGTATAAGGTTTTTTCTTTGTTCTGGATCCTCCCATAGCTTTTTTAAGTTATTGCTCAGTATTTTTCTAAATTCAGGGTTTTTTTCAAATTGCTCTTTAGTCCGATTACTAAGCAACTTCTTTGTTTTTTCGGAATGTTTTTTATTATACCAGGGATGATCCTGTCCTTTACAGCTAACTTTATTAAATATGTGGTCTATTGACGATATTTCTTTTGCTGTTTCTGACATTTTTTTTAATGTCTCTTCACTATGCTTATGACCTAAAAGATATTTATTCCCCTTCATCCTCTCAGATAATATCCTTTTTTGTTCTTCGGTATGCTTTATTCCTGGAGGACAATCAGCTTTTTTACATATATTAAAAAAGGGATTAAGAGAGTCTATAAAGAATTGCTCACGGCTTAATAAAACTTCTTTTATGGGATCACATTCTGTTATGATCGAAAAAATAAAATTATCTTTTCCATATTTATTGTAATGGTTTTGAAGTCTTATATTTTCATGTTTATTTCTTAAAAGTAAATTTTTATGTTCCCTCCATCTTTTTTCAATATTTATAGCACTCCCCACATATATTCTGTCAGGATGGATCTTTGATGTTATTTTATAAATGCCTGCCACCGCTTGTATGATAACTTTTGTCATCTTCTTATATAGTTATAAATGAACTTTATGCCAGCCCCGATCATTATAAGCAGGATAAAAGCAACCCAGACAATCAGTATTAAATAAACTGCATTCATTTCACAGCCTCCATTTTTATAGATTCAGGGTAATGATTATTCCGGTTATGCGGTACGTTGTAATGAATAAGAAGTGTTATGATAGCACTTATTGCAACAGCTATTAAAATTCTTAAAGCAATGTTCCACCACCTTTGGGTTCTGACCAGCCTATTAATTATCCTGGAATGATCATCTGTTACCTTACCAATATTATCCAGCCTCTGATTAATAGCCTCTATTGATTTAACAATATCCTTTATACTGGATTGAATCGACAGTATTGAGCAGTCCAGCTTTTCAAGCTTAGCATGTATCGGTGCGATCACTTCCGCAACCTGTTTAATAAGATTCTCATTCTGTTCTTCGTTAGCCGAATCCTGAAGGTCAAACACCCGTTTTATAAATGTCAGGTCATTGATGTTCAAGTTCATCCCTTTTGATGTCTCCTCACTCACAAGGATCTGATCGTAACGGCTAACCTTTTTCATTTTTTATCTTCCTTATTTTGATTTGTAATTGCATAGTGTCTAATTTCATCTGCACAGAATCAATGAGGTGCTCCCGTCGTTCTGTCTGTTGTTTTTTTTTTCAAAGGCATTCATCCAATCTAATATATCTTCTTTTGTAGCTGTCTTAATAATATATTTGCCGAGTTGATTTTTTATTATCATAACTGTACCCTCAAGGTTTTCCAGCTTCTCAATGACATCTTCTTTTAATGAGACTTGTTCAATATTCATTTTGTCAATAACCGTATATAACGAATCCACTCGAGTTAATACAATAGTAACATTTCGGGATAACTTCTCATTATTATTTTTTTCATTGTACTTTTTGATGATATGGCTATTATACCAAGCTATACATCCGACAATGGCAAAAACAAGCGGAAGGATCTTAGCCAGGTTCCCCAAATTCATTATCCATGTGAGCCATTTATTCATTGATAGCTTTATCCGATTTCTTTTTCAGAAACAACTTAATAAATTCATAAGCTCCCCAGCCAAGACCGAGGCCGCAAGCTGCGGGGATAGCTAACACTGCAAGACTTACCAAACCTTCAGGGACGAACTTAATTAGCCAGCCTGATATGTCAATGTCAGGATCCGTGATAAGTAGCATCGCAATCAGGTCCAGGATGAAAGCACCTGATAGCTGTACCCAATTATCCACAACCCAGAATTTAATATCCAGTTCCTTTAGCTTATCAGTTCTGTTGGAATAGCGAATTATAAAATAAGCCAATGTTCCAAGAATGAATAACAACCATGATTTCATCTTTACCTCCTTTTATTTTATGAAAATATTTCCGTATTTAATAATCTTATTTCCTCTCTTTATAAAATCTTCACGTTGATTGCTTAATGTCATTACAATTTCATAATATACACCAGATCCATCATTAGCCGTTGCTCTTATTGTGACAGTGCCGTTTGTAACTGCTGTAAGTGTCGGAGGAGCCCCAAGTGTAAATATACCCGTTCCTGTTCCTTCAATCTTCGTCCATGTAACAGTCTTGTCCGTTGCTTCTGCCGGATATGCACTATATGAAAAAGTTACTGATCCTCCATTTACATCAATTTTTTGTCGCACTCCAGATGAATTCCATATATCTATTGACGTTACAAGTATTATATCTTCTTCTTCTTCAATTGTAACTGTCACCGTCCACTCCTGATCAGTTTCTTCATCTTCTGCGGTAACTGTGTACGTGACAGGGGACGAAAAATCTTCTTCAACTCCGCTTGCCGGAACTATCGTTGCTCCTGAACTTACTGTGATTGTCGGTGTTAGTTCTGATATATCTGTACCTACCTCAACTTCTATTGATACCGTATGGGTAGTAGAATTAATTGTTGCCGCTGCTGTCTGTTCAGAAAAGACAAATGTTAATATATCCGTTTCATCAGAAGGTGTTGCCGGAGAAGAACCATATTCATATGCTCCTATGTCAACTATTAAATTATAAGGTACTGCATAATTAATATAATCAGTTGTTAATCCTACATCAAGTCCTGCATCTTTACCCGGAGAATTTGACTGAAGCTTAAAATCATAAGGACTCCCCCCTACAAAATTAGGATTTGTAGTGATGTTGCCTGAGTTGGTATAATTAGTAGCTTCAGCCTCAAAATATATCCCATTGCTTTGTGCATTATTATAAAGGATGTTGTTCATGACATATACACTATCTGCTGCATTTTGTCTAAACCCCATCCAATACCATGTAGATGCTGTAAAAATATTATTCTTAAAGTAAAATTTATTCCATGTCCCAAACAGACTAAATCCCCAAAGAGGTGCGCCGCTAAAAATATTATTATAAAACTGTATATTGTCGAAATATATGGTTGCTGATGCAGTACCGCCGGACACCGCATAACCACCACTCGGAATGTTTCGTATTATATTATATGAAAACCTGTAATTTTCTACTGTATTATTTGTACGTGGTGTAAAGAGTATTGGATCACTACAATACCGAATATCATTTCTCTCAACTATAACATCCGATGTGTTAAATTCAAATATCATCGCCCTGTATCCTGAAACAGCACTTGCCGGCCCCAATGTGTTGTCATGAATCCAAGTGCCGTAATCATAATCAGATTTTGAAATGAAGTTGATGTCTATTGCCCCTATTATAGTGTTGTCGTAAATTTCAACTCCATAAAAGAAGAAACCTTCAATAGCGAATTTCCATTCATTGACGGCGGTAGTAAGTGTATTATTATATATTTTGGCTCCTCTTATAAAGCCAGGATATTGTGTCTTGATGCAATACCCCGGTGTTCCTGAAGGTCTGCTTGCATTATTGATCACGTTATCGTGAATCAGCATTCCCTGTTGTCCCCCGATGCATAATGCCCCATGACCATAGCTGTCATATACTGAGCAACTTGTCATAGTGTTATTGTAAAACTCACTACCTGTGACATAAGCTGTCGGGTAAGTGACGTTTGCATACGGGTCAGAACCTATGTTTCCCGTCCCGTCACCAGACCATATTATTGCCTGATATTTCCAGTTAACAAAAGTGCAATGATGTATTTTGACATTGTGCCTTTTTAAGATATAAAAGCACTGTGCTACTGCTAAATTATTTCCATCAAACTTCAGATAACTAATTGTCTGGTTGCCATTGGATAGGCTTGAAGATGTCATGTTTATCACATATTGACCTTCAGTGCCGAACGATGTACTTGTAATTATACTCGTTTCACCAGCACCAGTTAACGAAATACTAACAGGGATTGTAACCTGTGTATTTATTGTGTGTGTTCCGGCTTGCATATAGATAGTATCTCCTGCCGAAACCTGTGTTACCGCATATCCAAGGGTCGCCCACGGATTTGCAGGATCTCCATTATCTCCATTATCACCCCCCGATGCAGCTACATAATAAGTTGTTTGCGAGACTGCTGATAGGGTAAATAATAATAATATAATAGTTAATATATTTTTCATAAATCGCCTCCCTCCCAATTGTCTGCGACAGTGCCGTTGGCGGTAGTAGTTCCCCATTCTCCTATACCCGGAGTGCCTGTTGAAACTCTGCTATCCGTATATACTCCGCTACTGCCGGTTGCCGGAGATGATGCACTCCCTAATGCTGTATCTGTTACCCCATTAAAAAGAGCCGTTACCGTTGTACCCGAAACTCTAAGTTCCATTACATCGTCATCATCTATTGTGGCAGAAGTCGTCTGAGCAATTAAATAATCAGTGCCGTCAACAATCACATATAATCCACGCCATGTACCAGCATCTGTATAATACACATAATATTTGGATGTAGCACCAGAGCCTGAACATCTAACAACAATTCCAATACACGGTGAATTACCAGTTACTGTCTTTATAACTATCTTTGAATAATGATTATTTGAAAATATAGCATTATATCGTACGGCTCCATCATTTGCTATTGCTGGTGCCATCACAGCCTTATCTCCGGATCCAAGATCGACAACCAGCACATTATTTAATGCAGCTACCCAATTACCTTGCCCTGCTAAATTACCAGCAGAATATGTATTAAAGGTATCAGTATATTTTGCTTTCCCCCCAGCTCTTGCAAAAGGATATCTGCCTATTTGAGCCTGAGATTCAGCAAATAAGCATATAGCAAATAATATTAAGATTGTTCTTTTCATTAGTCTCTCACAGTTTTAGCGTTTAACTGCAATACCCATTCCTTTGGTCTTTTATTTGCCGGTTGCGGGCCAATTATACCTACCCATACATCCTGATCGTGATTAATAGTCCTTACATTATCGGGTGTGAATGTTTGAGAAGCAAACGCCCCCGCACCCTGCGGAGCTGTAAATAGTGAATCAGTTGCCGTCCTTGTCATCCCATTGCCATAGTAAACATTGAATTTAAGGCTGTCTCCTGAGGTCATATAAAGGTTAGTGATACTGTGAACATAAAGGCTATCTTCTATTATCCTGAATGAACCAAATGATTTATTTCCTTTTGCAAACAGGGTACTATCAGCTGCAGCTCCGGTTCCGGCTCCGAAGGTGTAGTAAGGTCGTATATCGGACAATAGAACTGCACTATCAGCAATAGCTTCCTGAACGGCACTTAATGAAATACCTCCTTCCTCTATATCACTCATTTTTGCGTACGGGTTAAGCATAGCAGCCGTATCAGCTTTATTGATGTAGTTTGCCAGCATTGCAGCTGTATCAGATGCAGATATACCTGTGCTTTCCGAATAGTCAGTAATAAGCAAATACTTTGATAACATGCTGGCTGTATCAGCTTTATTGATGTAGTCATACAGCATAGCGGCTGTGTCGGCAATCATTACGGCCAAGTCAGAAAGTTCCAAAGCTGAGCCCATTCTTGCCGTAAGTGTATCACCAATCTGATCAGACACCTCGGAAATAAGACTATAATTAGCCAACATGGCTGCCGTATCAGCCTTATTAATGTAATCATCCAGCATAGCAGATGTATCAGCCGCCTGAATCCCTCCTTCCCCAGATACAGATCTTGCATATGCTTTTGTTGAAAGTGTATCTGTCGTGCTCACAAACTGCAAACCGGTAAATGTCGGATTAGTAAACATTGTCGCTTTGCTCTCATTGGTAACATTATTAAGAGATAGTGCTGTTTTGAAATTTGTTGCGCTCTGGAGTGAAACAGTATTATCAGCATTAATTCTTATAAATGTCACTGCCCCGGTTCCGGTTGCGGAAAATAGATTAGTTCCGGCCGTACCTGCTCCAAGTGCTGTTTTGAAATCTGTTGCCGACAGTGCCGAAACTGTATTGTCCGCATTGCCCCTGAAAAATGTTATTGCACCCGGATTAGTCAAAGTGAATAAAGCCTGTCCGACTGTGGTGCCTCCCAGACTCGTTCTTCCGGTAGCCGCTGTTAATCCCGTTGAACCTCCATCCCATTTTAAACGGTCTGAGTAAGCGGTGTTCCAATTAGTTGAATTATTAGTAATTGACGTTCCCCATGCGGCACCTGTCGAAAGTGGTATGCCTGCATCCGGATATACCATTGAAGTTGACGCAGCAACCCACGACAAAACACCACTTCCGTTTGTAGATAGGATATATCCGTTTGTGCCGTTATTTGCAGGTAATTGGAATATTGTACCAGTTCCGGCAACGACATTTGGTTTTATTACAACACTTCCGGAAGTTGATCCCATTAATGTAATCTGACCATTAGCACCTCCAGTTGCTCCAACTACAATGGGATACTTAAATGTATTCTGCCCTAAAAGCGAGATGCTTATAAGAGCTATTGATAATATTAAAACTAATCTTTTCATTTTATGCTGATTTTATTTCTTGTAAATTTTCCCAGTCCGTATCCTCAGATCCATCAAAGCCTATTTCTGTAATGGTTTGATCAATAACAAAAGCTGTATCTCTGACTCCTACCCTGATTGTCCTGTTTTCAAAATAGAAATACTGTGGTTCTACCGCAGCATCATAAACTTCTGTAAAGTTATCATTTACTTTATCAAAAGCAGTACGCAAAGGATCTCCAGTGCCATCATTTGCTGCTGTCCCTATATTGCAAGTTTGTTTTGCCATTGTATTTTATTTTTCTTTTTAAATATTTTCCTGCCAAAATAAATCAGTCCGGCACCAATTAAACCACCTGTTATTGTCGCTGTGAAGTCTTTAAATTCTGCCCGGCCTCCTGTTGTATGATCTAATCCCTCTTTACCAAGTCCCACAAGTGATGTAATGCCCATTCCGATTAGAAATGATTTCTCAGGTGAGGGTGTATAAACTGATCCTACCCAGCTACCCCATGAACCTGCAAACATACCAGCCCCGATATGAAGTGAGCGGTCAGGTATTTGAGCGTGACAAAGCAGGGGGAGAAAGAGTAATATAAAGGTTAACATTCTCATATAGTTACGATTGAATCAATAGCAGCCTTAACAATATCTCTTACAATCTCATGACCTGCTTCTGTAAGGTGAATTTCATCGGCTGAATAATATGTCAGATTTTCCTGAGAACCAAACACACCTATTGTTTCATCAGCTCCAACATCGGCAAGAGCATCTGCAAACTCTGTATAATTAGCTCTGATAAGAGCGTTCACCTCCTGTCTGTAAGTCTCCTGCCATACTGGATAATCCCCTTGTACGGTTATTGGTGTAAATGTGCAAATGACCACTTTCCATCCAATAGCTTTTCTTGCAAGGCAAAGTGTTCTTATATGTCCGTAAACTGTGGCTGAATCGGCTCCAGAATGGTTAATACCGACCATAATGGTTACTACCTTATTTGCATAGTTACCAACAAAGAATGGATCAATAGTTGTCGGTTCATCAGTTATAAGGTCAATAGCTTTTTTCCCTCCTATACCAACATTAATAACCTCTGCCTTACCCGCATAGTCAATCGAAAGTAAACCTGGATATACAGTAGATATGGTAGCGAGTGGAACGACAACATCAGTGTTAGAATCACCATCACAGACGATTAATGTACTTTGTGAGATTAGTAATCCTAATTTTCGGGAATTGATGTAATTATATACGGAATCGCCTTGAGATTCTTTTATTGCCTGATCCCATACTGCCATATATGCCACTTCAGGATAGTTAGGATATGCATTTAACCCAGGCATTAACGTAGCTCTCATCCCTCCTGAAAGCCCAGTCATTTCTCTTAATATAGGAGACTTCCTTATCCTTAGATATGCTGTTGTACCGTCCTGTATAAATTGTAGCAAGAAATAATTTTTATCTAAAATGATTTCTTGATCATCACCCATAATATTTTCATCTCCTGCAGAACTTAGAAAGAACACTTTCCCTATTCTTCCCATAGCAATTATATCTGCATTGGATAATCCGTTAAATGAGATTATATTACCTCCTTGAACAGTTTCGTCACTTAATTTTAATAGAATACCAACTGTAAAATTTGTCGCTCCAGTAATATTAGTCTGGTCAATTTTATGGATCAATTTAGCGCCACCGTCAAAAAGCAATCCGTTATCAGTCCAAGTCGGATCAAAGGCATCAGGATAGTAAAACGATCCTAAATACCAATCTTTATTAGGTGTTGCCATGTACTGCAACACTTCAGTGCCGAGGTTAATCATTGGATGCCACAACTCAATAACTTTGCCTGTCGAAAAACTACCTCCGCCACCTATCCAAAATGCACCATCTGTTTTATATGCTTTAGTAAATGTGAATTGTTGCCATGTAGGTGTTATTGTTATGTTCTGAGCTGTATAATCAGGATCCCAATAAGCGTATATTGTAACGGTTGTATTTACTGCAGCCCTTGCCCAAAACGACAATATACAGGTTTGACCATCCGGTATGCCATCGGGTTTAAATTGTATGACCGCATTAGCATTGGCAGATGTCGCTGTCCATGCTGTATTTCCCCCATCAGGATCAGCTGCACCCTGAACAAAATCACCCGCAGACATATTAACAAACGTCAGCCCATAAGTGTTGGAATTAAGTATCTCTGAATTGTGGAAATAATTAGTCCTTGTCGTCCCGTCAAGTATGTTATAAACAAATTGGCTCATTGCCCTCTGAACAAAGTCCAATTCCAATATGGGCACTGGAATTGTTGTTGCATTAACCGTATTGCTTGCAGTGCTTTCTAAGCCACCTTTATAAGCCACTACATAAAAGTAATAAAGTGTCCCAGCCGTCAACCCCTCAGCATTATAAGTAGCCGTTGCACCTGTTACCGTGCCTTTCTCGGTAAACGTCACTCCGTCTGTTGATATATATATCCTTAACCCATCTTCATTTGTTGATCCATTTGTCCAATCTAACTTAATAGTGGTATCATCAACAACGGTCAAGATCAATGCCGAGGGTGCGCCGTCGGGGGCTGGGTTAGATCTTTTTCTCCCATTAATATAAATCGCATTAGCTATCATTCTTATTGCGTATTGTTTTTTCATTTAACTTAATCATCACGAAGTTCTTTTAGTAACTATATTAGTAACTATCACATCAATAGTTGGGCTATTGCCAACAATAACAGCCCCATCCATTACCCTGCAATCACCCTTGTACCTACCGGCAGGTATATCCGTCTGTGTAGCGTCAAGGCTTAATGTAGTTATCCCAGATGCGGGTGTTGTATGTGCAACAATAGACTCAGTGATTAATGCGTCTGCATCGGTAGAACCTAAATCCCGTAGCTTCTTAACAGTGAAAAGGACTATTTTCCCAGTTAAATCAATAGCCACTTCATTAATATCGGTTATCGTTAAAAGTGCCGAATAAGGGCATCCTTTTTGTATAGTCATTGTACTCATGCCGAATCTATTGTTATTGTCGTGTCATCAACCGTTATAAGTGTGCTGTCAATAGTTACCCCCGATGAAGAACTTACGGCTGTAAATGGTTCAATAGTGATTAATATTCCCGATGTCTGTGTTACGGTCATACTCATTTATTTATATGCTCATACCATTCGAGCTGAAGATTTGTGAGATTATCATTTGTACCCGAAGTGATACGAATAATGTACTTCGTGATGCTCGTAGTCAATAATGGTTAAAGCCCTCGTAGATGAGTCTATCCCGAGGGCTTCGCCAGACGTATCAGTAAAAAGAACATGAACAGAACCATCAGTAACGTCAACCGCTTGCGGTGTGTTGTTGGTATCGCAGTATTTTACTATTGCCATATTGCCCCCCCCGGGTATTAGTATCCAACGGAGAACTGACCTGTTGATCCAACATTAACAGACCATATTTTAGCAGGGTACCACTGACCGAGATAAGCTGTCGCCTGAACGGTTGTGATAATAAAATCACTACCATCGAAAAGAGTCACAAAGAATATCCCCGCTGTTTCAATGCATATCATAAATGTACCGTCCGGGTTCATCCCTGTAGGACGGTAATCATCTACTAGTGTAGCACCATCAACAGTATTAACATCGGGATCTGTACCAACAATCTGGAAGTCAACATAACCACCTCCCGTATCACGGATCATCTTCTCAGAATGATGCAGATCGCCGCATTCCATTTTCTTAAATCCAGTCTCTTTTACCGTACTCATTGTTCGCCTCCCCTTTCTCCGGAATTATAGAATATTTTAAGTGCAAGGTTCCCGCATTCATCCGTTGCAAAAACATTTTCAACCAAAGCCCTTTCAGGCTCCATGTGATTGATTGCACAGGTCCAGAATGCAGTGAGATCATCACAGTTATTACTAACATAGGCTATATTAAGGTAATAATGACCATCATATAACACTATACACCGTGCAAGCAATTGATAGAATGTTTGCGGAAGCTGTGCACATTCAGTATGATAATCAGTGAAGGTACTTGCATTTGAAAACAACTTAATAAGCGTCCTCCCGCAGTCATCTACTGCAAAAAGATTATTTACAAGCAACCTCTCAGAATCAATCTGATTGGTGTCACAGTCAAGCAGTGAGGTTATCTCAGCGCACTCTGCACCGTCAAATACAGCATTGATCTTATAATGGTCACTATATTCAACTATACACCTGGCAAGTAATTGAAGGAATGTTAACGGCACCTCTCCACATTCCCCGTAATCGGTCCAGTCATTATCAGAGTTGCTGAAGAATTTCATTGCCAGGAACTCCCCGCAATCATCAAGGGCAAAAGTATTTTCTACCAGTTGCCTTTCAGCCTCTATGTGTGACGTTGCACAGGTCAGGAAATCACCTAACTTCGTACAAGCATCACTAACTACTATTGAGTTGATCCGGTAGTGTGTCACCCCCGCAATATCAGCATACCCGACAATAGTTGATGCAAGTAACTGCATCCACCTAAGCGGTAAACTCCCGCATTCTGTATTATAATCTACTGCCATAATCTTATTTTATTATGCCATTGGAGAAACGCAACGGTAAGGGTGCTGAAGTGAGTTCCAGCTTGCTTTCACCATTATTTTTACAATACCTGTGCGCTCTTTCGGAATTACCTGATTCATCTTTAATGATACCTCAATACCTTCGTTACCTCCGTAAAGGATCCCGTCAGATGTTTCGTACCACATGAGGTATTTTCCCCCGCACTCAGACATTGCAAGGAAGTTGTAATTAGTCTCATTCGTTTCATCAATTTCAGCATTTACGATGAACTTCTTATACCCAACCACAACCCTATCCCCGGATATTGAGACCTCAGTCTGTTCCGGCTCCGGCTGCTCACCTATCACAATAAGCGTTCTTATCTTATCGTCACCGGTGTCAGCAAGTTTAGCCGTCCACTCTGACAGTGCGCTCACATCCAAGAAAGCCGCAAGGTCAGCAGGTCCGACATACAGTTTAGAAATCTCCCCCCAGTGCGTTTCAGGCGCACATTCATTAAAACTTACACTTTGCACTGACCCACTACAATCGGTAGGGCAGGGCGGTAAAAATAAAACTGACATAACTGTTTGATTTTTAGTTAACTACTATTAATTCCATTCTTTTTAATCTATTGTACTCTCTTAATGATTCGCTTACTTTTTTCTTTTGTTCATCTGAATGAGGGTATCCTTTATGTGGATTAGACTTTCCTTTATTCCAAGGGATCCTTCCTTTTAATTTTTCTTTTATTATTAAAATACCCGCGTCAGAAGGTCTATTGCCTTTATGTGGATTTAGTTTACCTTTTTTAGCTTCACTAATTTTTCTCTTAGTCTCCTCTGTATGCTTATGCCCTTTATTAACACTAATGCCCTTTTTAGCTTCACTTAATTTTCTACGATGTTCATTAGAAAAATGCTTACCATAATTATGGTTTTTTTCACCCTTTATAGAATCACTTATTTTTCCCCGTTGTTCATCAGTTAATTTAAAACCACCATTAGTAAATGCCTGTTTCCGTCCATTAAAATATGGATCATAAGTGTCAATAAAATATTGTTCAGTAGTAATTAAATCAGACTTATCACAACCGACTATAATAGAAAAAATTAAATCATTTTTACCGTACTTATTATAATGTCTTTGAAGCTTTTGAGAATGATGCTTATTATTCTTTAATTTTCCAAGATGTTGTTCCCATCTTTTCCCAATAACCATAGCACTACCAATATAAAACCTATTGGGTTTAACACTTGATTGCATTTTATAGATACCTGATATATTCATTTTGTAAATTTATACTATCAACTTCCCTTTATTCAAAACAATATGTTTTTAACTGCAACAGCCTGTTTTAACTATTCCCTCTCCGAGATCAGCTATAATAGTAGCTATTGCATAATATTTATCGTTGTCATGCCATTCATGTTCTATATCTATTTGCTGAACAGCCCATATATCACCCACAAGGTCAGTTAAGGTAATTGTTTCGTGTACCTTTAAACGGTGCAGTACATCTACTATATATTGAGGTATAAGTAATGTTCTGATGTTGTATGTTTTATCCTGTCTTTGCCATGTAGGTACAAACACCCCGTTCCCATTCTCTTGTCCCTTTTCTACATACGGGAAAGTCGGCTCCATTACCTCAGTTTCAAGCCAAAGGGTCTGATCAAAGTCAGTATAATGAATATCTCCCAGGTCACAGGAGTTATTAAAGTTTATCGTTAAGAACTTCTCAGAATAATTTCTCAGGACAAATGTTTCTGAGAATTGAAAGTTTGTATTTATTGAATTAAATATCTGAATATATGCATCATCTGAATTATCTGTTGCAATAAGTGATATTTCATTAAGACCTGTTGTGAGTTGTACCGTATTACTTAATATATTAAAACTATCTGCTATTCTTACTGATGGCAACTCACCGCTTGTTAGGTTAAGATTTGTTAGAAATAATATTGTTTCACCTTTAATGACAGAAAAGGTATTTGTAATTCCATATTCTGCTGCTCCAGATGCATTTGCTGCAGCAAGATCAGTCCCTGATGCAGTGAAGGTATTGTAATTTACATTAATCCATTCAGTAATTAAATTAGCATAAACACAATCGACCCGGAACCAGTCAGACCAATATTCATATCCTTCGGCAGTTTCAAGTCTCAGAAAATAATCTCCTGAATCTAAAAGCCTGTTAAGTGTATCGCCGTTATACTGGAAATGGTCGTCACTTATTTCGACAGGCTGGTTTTCAAGTTTATAAATTCCCCTTGTGGGGATGAACCGGAAGTTTGTTAATTCAGTATCGCCGTTCCTTATTCTTAACTCACATGCTGCATCTGTAACAGTTGATTTGACCACTACATAATTAAGTCCGTTTTTTAGCGTTACGACATTTGACGCATCGGCACCGGTAGAATCCACAAGTACAATCTTCGGGGCAGTGCCGGAGTTAAGAACAATAGAACATACTAACCTGAAATAATCTCCAGTAGTTGCATTTATTGCCCCGAAGCTATTTATCTCAGCATACGCAACCCCGGGAGCTGTTGTCTTGATGACTGATTCAATGATACCACGAACCCCGGCAGTGAACGTATCGTATGCTGAATTTGTATAACTATCAATGTTTGTTTCAAGTGTCCCGAAGTAAAGGTCCATTACATCAGAATACATCTCTATTGTTGCTGAGAAATTTAAAGCACCAACAGAATCATATATCCTTACATATCCATTAGCAGTATCAGAAATGCATCTCACTGGCAAATAATAAGTCCCGGAGGTTAATGTCAATGAATGACCGGCCGTATAAGTGAGGTTAAGCCCGTTCCCACTTCTGAAATCAACATAAGCCCCGGCATTTAATGTGAGAGTAATTTTAAAGATAAATAATTGTCCTGCCTTTGCTGTTATATCATTTGAATCAGTGTAAGCCCCTGCAAAGGCACCGATAGCACTTAATATATCTGATCCATCTGTTGTAAATGTAGTATATCCTACACCTTTATTAGTCCACCCCGTTATAACATTATCTCTCGTTTTACTATCTCTGACTTCGATAGATACCACATGACCTGTCACATCATCTTCCGCATCCCACTGCATAGAAGGCAACCGGTGACGAGGTGTTATCGTTGGTACTTTCTGATTATTACCACCCTTTAAAGCTCTTTCGTAACATTGATGAGCAATAGTTTTATAAACCGGTAGTGTAGTATTTATTGTTTTCATGGGCAGATTGAGTCATTATCAAGTACTAAAGAGTAATCCCATCCGGGGGCAAGCGTCATGTCAACCGTTACAGAGGATACGCATATCGGGGGAGGGGAAGCCGGATCGCACCAAATTATTGCAACACTTCCGACATAATCACCGGTTGAAACCAGTAAATCATCATTAATATTACAGGTATTGCCGGCCCCGTCCTTACATACCAGAGCGATATTGACTGAAAGGTCAGCATCCGCAGGCTCAGACAGGTAAGCATAAAATGTACTTGTCGCCCCTGTAACCTTTTCAGTTATTACCATTGTCTTTGGGTAAGTCTGTGCTGGCATAACAGTATCTTCGGGACCATAGATAAGAGTTAAGGCAATCTCGCCGTAAGGTGTTTTTTCCGCCTTTTTAACCCATGCCTTTTCACCCCCGAAATATGTCTCACCGAGTTCCGTTGTTATATTGTTTACAGGATCAAGGTTACTGCAATAAATGATATTACACTTTTGCTCTTTTGACTTCTTAGCAGAATGGAAGTCTGTTAACGCCCCGTTCATGTAACCCTGCATCAATATCCTGTCATGTTTGAAAAAATAGTTATGCAGGTTAGCCCACGAAAGGTCATTATTAAAATGTGTCTCCCCACTGTAAGCACCTTCAGATACAAGTATATTCTGAACAGTCGGGGTGACAGTGTAAGTGGCAAGCAAAACAAATCCGTCATCAGATATATTAGAGTCTAACCCTGCTGCGATACCGTCAGCAGAACAGCAATAAGCGATATATTCAAGGTCTGTTGTTACAGGAACAGAGAACTCCACTGAGTTAGAAAGCGAATCCTGGTTTACACAAAGGGAATCATAATAGATAGGCTGACCGATAAAGTCACTTCTATCGGCCTCGACAAATGAGAACCTTTCGTACATTGGCATTTCTTCTTCAAGATACCTATACTTGTTTGTCGATGTTGCTATTTTCTGAGTTCTTATATCTATCCCTGCCGGGTGCGTGAAGTAACTGACATGCTCAATGATAAGGTTAGCTCCGTCAAAATCCCAGCGAAGGTTCATTATCCGGAGTATATTCATCAGTCCGTTAAAAGAAAGCCATAATTCAGTTACAGGTACATCTACCCTCTTTACATCAGCTTTCGCAGCAACAATTATATATCTCCACCTATTATCTGCCTGAGTAACCGGGTTTGTCGCATCGTTTAAGAATGTACTTACAACAGTGGTTCCGGGTACAATCTGATCAGCAATATACTCAATGACATCAATAAGAAGCCTTGTATTGATTAAGTTAACCGATTCAGTTATGAAATAAGAAGTTGTCTTTTGCGGAGTTGCATTGAATATATCAAACTCTATTGACCCCTTTTCGAGCCATTCAACATAGTCATCTTCAACCAGCGGAGTAATAGTAAAAGTACACTCGTCAAGATCAAAGCTACCTTTTGAAGTGGCAAAGTAGCCCTCAAAATATAAATCAAGATCCCGGTAAATAAGAAAGTCAATCCTTCCGCATGGGGCAGCCTGTTCGATAGTCCAGAATAGATTAAAGTCAGCTTTTAGTTTTTCGCCCCCGAATGTTAACGGGCCGTTAAACTTGCGCCTATAAAATACCTGACCCCTCTCAGGTTCATCAACAAGTAAAGTCTCAAGGAAATTGAGCGGAAATACTTCTGTTACAACTGAGTTATAATTTATATAGAATCTATAAACTGGATTCATCCCGTTATCCTTACTTTATTGCCACGTGTTATAACTGTTTTACCTGCCCGGTGAACTATCTGACTCTGCCGGCTTATCTGTTCATTGAGTCTTTGCTGCTCCTTAATGACCTTATCAAGCCTTGAATTAGGACCTCTGTTATCAACCATTATTGAGTTATTTACCTGCGGGGACATTATATCCGGAATGTCAATCTTATTGAACGAGTTGATCATTGCCCTACGGTCATCCCTGTTGATAGCTTCCAGAACTTCCCGGTATTTAGCAGCCGGGCCACGTTTGGTTACGAACTCCTCCTCATGAACTATCCCAGCGATCCTTTCACCTGTCTCATCACGTTGACCACCTTTGCCAGTCCACCCACCTTTAGCAAACTTCTGAGCTTTGATAACTCCCACCTGAAGGGCTGTAAGTGCTGCCATAAGTCCAGCTGCTACCCACCCCGGAGGTGTGTAACCGTATTCTGCAAATGTTTTTATAATAGCCTGCGCTCCGTTTATTAAAGTCTGGGCAACTGCTATTTTCTGTTGTTCTTTACGGTATTTCTTTTCGATATTTAGTTTTTCCGCTTCTGACTTATCAAGTATAGCTTGTTTCTTTTTCTCATTGTCACCTGCTGCCCTTAACTCGGCCTGTGTCTTTTTATCAAGTGCTTGAATCTCCCTATTAAGATTGTTATCGCTGTTTATGGCAAGTATATCGAATACAGCCTGTTCGCCTGCAATAATAGTGTCCCATGATTGCCGTTTAGAGTCTAATATTGCATCTTCATCATCTTTTGCTTTCTTTGCCCTATCCTTGCGTAATACATCAAGTCGCTCTTCAATTGCACTTGCCTCAGCATCGGTAATAATGAATCCTACTTCTTCAGCTATTTCCTTAGTTGAACTCTTTATATTATCCCTGAAGTCTGCCGGAATAGGAGCCAAATATGCTTCTCTTACTCCTTGTACAAATTCATCAAAATCTTTTGTCGCTTTATCTAAATCTTTTGATATATCAGCATTTTCTTTTTTTATCCCTGCCGATAGCATAGTCCTTATTCTTAAAGTTCCTTCCATTGCAGAACCTTTCGCCTCTTCAAGTTCAATTATCCGTCGGGTAAGTAATTCATATTTCTCATCCGTCGGGATAACTATTTTATTAACTATCTCTCCCCATTTCCTTTGTTCATCAGTTGCATTTGCAATCTGTTCATTTAACTTAACTAATCCCGGCCCAATTGTTCCTGTTTGTAGATTATCCCGTTCTTTGAGTAATTCATTATATTTTTTACCTATTTCAAGCCCTTTCATGAATTCCTCATCTTGGGTGACGTATGCCAATACCTGTTCCTCAGTAGCTTTTGTTATCGAAACAATGTTTGCTAATTCATTTTTAGCTGCCTGATCTGCTATTTGTGTCCGTATGGTAGCAAGTTTTTCTTCAATCTCAATTGCCTTTGCCCCCGCTATGTTCCTCTCTTTTTGAGATACATTGGCTGCATTTTGAACTATCCTGAGTGCTATTATTTCATTCCTTAACTTAGATTCAGATATTCTTAAAGCCCTTGTTTTATCATCAATTGCGTCAAGGCTTTCAGCATATCTCCTACCTTCATCTATTGCAGATTTAACGTTACTAACAAAGTTCTTAAAGTCCAGTGTTGCAATAGTTCTTTTAACGGCCTCAAATCCTTGTTTTAATCCTTCAATGATAAAACTAAATTCATCGGCAGTCTTACCGGTAGAGTTTATTGCACTCTTTAATAATGCAAGTGCAGCTGTGACAGTAGCGAAGCCAGCTGACCATTTTGCTAATGAAGTAATCATTGACTGCTGTGTCTTTTCAACCTTTAACCCGGCATTGTTATATTCTTCCAGATCTTTTTTAGCTTCAGCAATCTTCTGGTTATACTTAGTTATTTCTTCTACTGAATAAGCTTTTTTCTTTGCAGTCTGAAGATCGGTTAAGGCGTCCTCAATATCTTCAATCAGTCCCTTTTCTCTTTGCTGATTGGCAACAACAGTCTTATTAAGGTTTTGGTGTGCCTGTTGAACTTCTTTGATCTTCCGTATGTGATCAGAGTTGTCGGCCCGCATTATCAGAGTTACATCAGCCATTTTTCCGCTTCATTACTGTTTCTACATAATCAAAGAAATCAAAAATATCATACGCTTTAAGTTCCCTCATATTTGAAGCATCCCCATCACAGATGCTATAAATAAGTTCATTCCAATACTTCCCAATTTCCTCTATCTCTTTTACGATTGAGACTGTCCCTGTTTTCCGGTTCCCTTCTCTGAAATACTTTGGGAAACGAGTTTGTAAGCGGGAATCCATTCGGGACACAAATTGGCCGCTAATTGAAAAAAAGGCGAAACATCCAACTCCTCTCCCCAGCACTGAATCTTCTCTCTCATTTTCCCTTCATCATACTTAGTTGGATCTTCGCCTTCTTCATCAATAAATAATGCGCACATTCTGAGTGCAGGATCATCCTTTTCATCCAGTGATATCACCCCGTACATAATGTTATGAATAGTAACAGCCGCTTCGCCTAATCTGAGACTATTCAAGTGATCCCATGCTATTCGCAGTTGTTTGAATATATCGTGAAAGTTTGCAGAGAAACCAAATTCAAGGTTTAGTTCCTGCAAGACTTTATAACGTGCAAATGACAAGGAATCCCGGACGTAAAACTTACGCCCCCCGCATTCAAAATGCTTATCATCGAAGTTTATTGTCCTAAGTTCCATAAGTAATAGTATATAGATGAGAGAAATATGCCAGCGGAAATGAAAAATAATAATCCTATAAGATTAAAAGATTGCGTGAATAGATAATACCATAACATTGCCTGACCTGTGCAACACATATGACACGAACCAAGTGGCTTATTCAACCAGTCCGGAAGTCGCATTATCTGTTTCCGATACCAGGCAAAGATCATCTCAGGCTCTCCCAGAAAAGAGAAAACCGAGGCAATAAGTGAAATCTTTACTATCAGGTACAATCCTGGCATACGGCAAAATCTGTTGTTATATCGAGTGCAAAATAATCGTACGGGTACATTAAATATTGAGTCTGCTTTTCGTTATAAGTGTATTGTGAGAATATTGAATTTGACCTTATCTCCTGACTTGTGATAACCGGGTAAACCCTCACAAAAGGTGCAATATTCATCGGGTGTTCAGGCATAGCACATATTATCTCTTTAATGAGTTCTGCCGATATTGCGCAGTCCGTCCCGTCCTGACATGTATCTGAGTTTATCTTTGCTATATTGATCCAGCATACCAACCTGAGGTTAGATTTATAATATATAAACACTCCCTCACGACGATCAAATGAAACGCCTCGATCTTCAAAGTAAATCACTGTCTTATACTTCGAGTCCGGGCAAAGGTCATTATATAGCCCGTTTTTACAGTCCTCGACTGTGGTTGTGCAGGATATAGGGAAACACTTCTGAACTTTAGCATCACCTTCGCCTTTTTCATCAAAATAAGTGGCAGATACCAGCCCAGCGATCTTATCTATGAAGTCAAGGTTTATTATGCGAGCTTTCAATATATCAGCTATCGTATGGTTCATCTTTTAGGTGGTTTACCTTTTCCGCAATTACATTTAAAATCCTTACAGTCCATTACTTTTTAATATTTTGAGCGTTCCTAAATTATACCGCTGTTTCAAATCTTCAATCTCTTTATCCGAAAGGTCAAGTATGTCACCCCGTCGCTTAGTATTACCTTCAAGTATTTCATTAATCTCAGTGTTCTTTGCCCCTATGATAGCCTCACCGTTGTTATGATCCTGTGCCTTACTGATCAGTGCAATGTTTGCCCACATACGGCCTGAAAAGGAGAAGTCAACGAATCCGGTTTGTCTCCCGTGTAGTTCCCTGTACTGCTTATAACCTCCGGGAATTTCAAAGAGCTTATGCGTGTTTATTGTCGCCCATTTCAGATCTTTCCGTTTTTTCTTACTCCCTGCAATTTTATTATAAGCACTCACTGTCATTGAAGCCCTGTTTGCTAACATCGGACGGGTGGAATAAGGAGCGTATTTCTGACCTTCTGCATCTGTTCCCGTTTCCTGAACCCTGGCTTTAATAAGTGTTAAAGCAACTATTCCGAGTGAGTTCATCACTTCGCCCCTTGGAGTACTATTAAGATCATTAATAGTCTTTGTATAGGCTTTATCGAGTTCTTCAGGTGTCACAGCATTTGTGCTTTTTTATGATAACCAAAAGGATTCTTACAATTTAAACACTCGTTACGCGAGTCCTCAAAGTTCTCAGCAATGAAATTGATCATCACCACGTAACGGGCATTATAGAAAGCACGGTTTGCGTTCCACTGCTCAACCCCTAATAGGGTTTTACGTGAAACCTCCTCAGTGTCCATGACATAAGTTGCAAGGAACTCACCTGTTTTGTACCATATCGCATTAGCAATAGCAAGGTCAACTTCATTACCGGTCCAGTCAGAGTGATCAGAACAGAGAGTCCCGATAACATCACAACTAAAGTCGCCATGTAGGATCATGCCTGCGGCATCCCGGCTTGTATTCCAATCTGCACGATCAGAGAGTACATCCCCTCCGGTACCTCCTATCATTGCCCATTGTGTCCATGCATCCCTGGAAGGGGCATAACAAGGGTTATCAGTATTGAAGCACCATTTATGACCTCCGCAATTGCAAGTCAGCTTATTGTTGTAAGGCTGCCCAGTGGTTGTGTATAGAAAATAAAGGTTACCTGTCAAGGGTAATATCAACGGGGTGATAGCTGTGTATTTCGGACGTCCGGCCTGCGAAGTCAGATTGTATGAATACAACAGGTCATAGTCATCATATATCTCAAGCGTGACGGCCTCGGTGACATTAAGTATCAAAGATACACCCCTGAGGACGAACTGTCCCCCACTGACATCTGAGTACATCCGTAGTCCATGGTACGTGTGATCAGTGGTAACCGAAGTGAATGATTTACCCCCTATATCACCCCTGAACCTGTCACGTGCCGGTTCCATATACTTCAATATCTCACCAAGTACATCAATTTTAAAAGCCCCGATAGCGTTATCAAGAGCATTGTTCATCTTCTCCCAGATATCATAATTACCACCCAGGGACGAAATAAACCTCTGAGGCATACCCGGAAGCTCATCAATATACAATCCGGAATCAGAAACGGCATAGTCAGCTAACCAATCAGTGTTTTCATCTGCTACACACAAATCTTCTTTACGTGAAAACCCGATTACATTTTCAAAACATGTTGGAACGGACATGATGAATAAATTAAAAGTAAAAAAGGACTCATTCGTAAAAGTAAACGAGTCCTCTTAATTTCTTCAAAACATATTGTTTTAAACTATTCGGTGCCGCATTCAAACAACAGAACGCCGGTGTTATCCTCGTCACAAGGATAAGGATTAGCAGCGAACAGACCGTTAAGCTGTATCTTATAAGCCTCATGGAAATCATTCGACAAGCAGCTCTGTTGCATGATTATATCATAAACAACTCCGGGGAGGTTCCGTGAAGGCTCACTCCAGAGGAAGTAACCCGGTGCAGGTTCAACAGCGTTAGCAGCGTTCAGCGGATTCCATGCTTTTGTTATCAGGGCAGCAGCTCCCTTATGAATAAGGATAGTCTGTCCGGGAGCGATTGTCTCAAGGTTCTCTGGATCCTGATACATCTTCAGGGTGTTCATCTTGCGGAAGTTTCCTGAACCGTCAGCATTGGCAGCCTCCAGAGGACGGTTAAACAAAAGCTGATACAGGTTATTCCCGGTAATACCGTAAGGATTACGGAACTTATTTAACCTGCGTACCTGATCAAAATATCCCCATATTGCATCGTCCCAGTACTGGGGAGCAATATAAGTGGTTGTGCCAGATACGTTACCCACTCCACCGGTGAAAAGGTTTGTTCCTGCCATAGCAACAAGCCCGGTAAGAACATACTGGGCAACATACTCATCCATAGCTGCCATGTGACGAAGCATATTGAATGCAACAGCTTCAACTTTCTCAATAGTGCGGTCCCTGTAAACCCTTTCAGCAACTTTGAAGGTAGTTTCACGAAGGCACTCAAGTTCATAATCCTTGCATTCAGGGGTTGCATCTTCCCCGGTGATCGTACAGTCATCGCTGCACTCATCAGTTGTCGGGGAACATTTTGTCAGCCACTCAACTCTCAACTCTTTATTCTTTGTCCCCGTTATAGAGGGCATACGAATAACACCGCTCTGTTGCTCAAGTATCGCCTTTGCAGCGATAGCATCAACAATAGCATCGTTATTACTCATCGGATCGGCGAAGATCGCATCGGCCTTAGCCTGAACAGCGGTAAGATAACCGCATGAAAAAAGTGTACTCATTTTTTATTTTTTTAGATTATACCAATTAACAAGATTCATTCTTTCTGTTGGTGTAATCTTCGGATCCTTTAACCTGGCCATGTACTCATCATCATTTTTCGGAGCAACAAAACCACCACTGCCTCCAGAAGGTGGGGGAGTATTCCCCGGTGAATTTCTTGGAGTTGAAACCGGATATTCAAAATACTTATCGGCAATGTCCCTCTCAAACTCATCAAAGGTTATCGAGTGGCCGTGAGCATTTTGAAGCGGTGCGCCTTCTGCATTAAGAACAACAATCTCCCCGTCATTATCCATGTAACTTGCGCCTTTGAGTTCGTTAAGATAAGTGTCTTTCCAAACTTGCGCCTTACGTAGGTCACCGGGTAAAATAGGATTGCGTGTTTCGAGGTTCGTCAAAGCTCTTTTACTTACCTTTTCAAAGAGTTTTTCTTTGGCAATCTCCTTTTCTTTCGCCTCCAATTTCGTCTGCCATTCCTTCTCTTTATCCTTCAATTGCTTGTCAATCGACATTTGCAACTTAATGTAGTCGGAATGTTTTGTTATGTCCTTCGTGCCGGATGTTTTTGCTTCATCAACTTTTGTAACGACCAGGTGATCTATAAGATCAACACCTAAAAGATCAGATTCGAGTTCGTATTTCTCTTTGAGTTCCTTTTCAATCTTGGATGCACCTTCTTTTATGCCTCTTTTGTATTGACTGTCCGACTCTGACTTGAATTTTTTGATCCGTTCAGTGTCAGCATTAAGGATCGGGGAAAAATCAACTAAATCTCCAGCTTCGTTATAGAGTGAAGCAAGCGTCTCCGGCTCGATTTTGAACAGCTTCGATAAACTGTCATTTAATAGTTTCTGTTCTTCTTTATTCATCTTTCGCTTTCGCTTTGGTGACTTCCTTCTTTATTTCCCTCAGAGGGGAAACAATCTGGCGCATAGGCTTAATCTCGGTCATTGTGAACCTTTTAATAATCCCAGCCTTTTTAACATCTTCAAGTTCTTTGTCTGTGACGATGCTAATTTTACCTGTCTTTTTTGACTTCAGTTCCCACATTATCTGTTAGATTTACGTCTTGTTACTTTCCGGGGTGCAACCTTTGTCGGCTCGGCTTTTACCGGTTCAACCCTAGCAGATTCAGTTACCGTAGTCACATTGACCTCCTTAGCTGTCAGATCAACATTAACGTTAACCGGTTCTTTCACTGGTTCCTTCACTGCTGGTATGATTGCTAATTTCGGAGGTGCTTTTCTGAGTTCGATAGGAACCTCTTTTGTGATTGTCCTTTGTTTTGATGCTCCGAAGTGCTTTGAAGCTATCTTAAAGGCCGCTTCGCCCATTCTGACAGACTTACCATTAACTTCGACAATCTCTTTTGCCATAATAAAATAAATTTAGTGTAAATTTTAACTGATTTATTGATTTTATAGGAAACATATTGTTTTATTTTATTCGTTATCATTTACTATCCCTCACCCTTTCTCATCTCTTTTGCCAGATCATCAGGGATGAATCCGAGTTGGTGACGGCAGTTATACCCTCCACGGTCAATAAGCGGATCGTAACCCGGGAAGTTCATATAAGAAGGAACTTTATCCAGGTCTTTCTGGGTGAACTCTGTAATATTAACAGCCTTTGAGGGTGTCCACTCCGGCCATACCTTTGTCTCCTCAATCGAATAGACATGAGCGTTATGTTCGCGGCAGAAATCCCGTGAATCTTCAACCAGTCCACCCTGATACACAAACCAGGTTAAACCGAACTCACGAGCAAGTTTCAAATTATAAGCTGCATCGTATTGTTGGTAAATATCATAGGTGAATCTTTGAAGCTGCCTTTGTAGCGAGCCGTATTTCTTTTCACCTCCGACAAGTTTCTCCTTAATAGTCGTGATGAACTCTTTCATCGGGACCTGAGAAGTCACTGCCTGAGAGACTAATTGTTTAAATTCCGTTGCCCCTGTCTCTTTAAGTATTGACATCAGGAAACCTCCTCTGACCGGTTGACCTCCTTTCACTCCGAGCCTGAGATCAATTAACTTTCGTGCGCCCTCGACAATACGGTCAAACTTTGACGGCAGTTCCTTTGACAGTACAATACTAAATGCACTGTTATTTGCCTGAGCTATCAGGTTAGTTCCTTTCGCAACTTCAGGGAAGATAGTCGTGAGTACCTGTTTGTTAAACTCACTGTAAAGTTTATCGACCTCAGAAATGACCCTATAATTATTTTCAGTGTCCTGAATAATACCGCCTTTGACGTCAAGTTTAGGTATCAGGTCAGTAACAGCCTTATTGAATAACTCAGATTGAAGCCTGACAACAGTGTTATCGAGCTTATCACGATATTTATTGATAAGTTCCTGTTTCTGTTTCAGTATGTCAGCGATTCGCCTCGGAAGTTTCATTCTTGCAATCTCCTATAAACTCTTTCTGCATCCGTGTATAAGTTGAACAGGCGCTTTCAACATCCCATTCATCTAAAGTTATCCCGGTAAACCTCATGTAACTCATTACAGCCTGATCGATCCTTACTGTGGGGACTATTGCGAGCTGTGCTTTGATCCAAAAGAATAAGCCAATATTCTCAGCATGGTGTTTATATATCTTCGGGATCATCTTTGTAAATTGTTTTTCAACTGGCATCTCGTATCTTTTTTAGTATTTGATATTTCACAACTGGCTCATAGGTATATTTTTTCCTCGTGTTCGGGGCAACCGTCTTGAGCGTTTGACTTGTCACGTGATTGACATGGACGTTACAGAACAGACCGTGTTTAATGTTTGCCTTTATAAGCTGATCAGCGTAAACGTTATCACTATACCAGAAGTCAAAGGATTCGTCCAGCTTACCGATCGTCTCAATACATTTCCTTGTGCAGAATATACACCAGCCAGCAATGTATGACCCTACTTCGTAACCTTCATAAATCCAATCGCCACGGCGAAACCTCAACTGCCTGCGATCTTCCGAAAGTGCTGAAGCAGAATCAAAATCATTTAATAGCATGTAATCAGCAATATGTGACCAACCCGGCATAAACACTATATCATTATTCGCAAGTATATGAACGTCACCGATAGCATACTTTAACCCCAGGTTCAAAGCACGGTTATAATTAAAATCACCTTCATACTTTATGACCTGATCGATCCTGTCATATTTAACAGCATACTCTGAGGTTTCAACAATAATAACGTTCATATCCGGATTATCGGCACGGGCTGAATTGATACAGTTCTGAGTAACCTGAATCAGTTCCTTTGTCGAGGATTTGGTAACTATGATAAGGTCGTATTTCATTTCCAGATTTGCCACTATTTAATATTTTGTAACTCATCAATTATTGCAGCTCCTTCGTGAACCGCCTTTAACAGCTTTGCAGCCTTGTCAGATTCAATAATCAACTTCTTATTGATAGCTTCATTAAGAGCCTTTAACCGGTTAATAGTAGCCTCTTTTTCTTTGATGATTCTGCTTAGTTCTGTTTTACTTGCCATCATAATATATATTGATTACCCGGAGTTGATTGATTCAATCCTATGTGTCGCATTTCAAAGTCACGGAGGTAAACAGGCTTATAACCGTGAGAAGTGAAGAAGTTACCGATTGACCAATCACCTTTTGACAAGTGATTATATTCCCGGCACAGTTTCTTACAGGCATCAAAAGGGATTAACTGGAAAGCCCCTCCGGTGTGAGTGACAAACTCAACATTGTACCCGTTCATCATTATTTTACTGAGTACCCGGGGCGCAAAGTTAGGATCCAGAAGTAAGTCCGTTGGTGAAGCGACATACTGATCACCGTTCAAATAGAAAAACCTCACCATCTTCGCGATAATATCATCTGTAACCGTTTCAATGTCATTGTCAAGTTTAAGGATATAATCATACCCTTCGAGTGCATTGACCCCACATGTGAAAGCATAGGCAATACCATAGTTCCTTTCGAGTTGGATATGGTCATATTGTTTTATCCATTCCTGAGTACCGTCTGTTGAGAAGTTATCGACAAAGAGATGATAGTCAACTTTCGTTTTCTGATAAAACGACTCAATAGTCTTTTTTGTCAGTTCAAGACGGTTAAAGGTTATTGTTATTGCTGCTACTTTCATTATATATTTAAGTAATTAACTCACTAACAGTCATATCCACCACTCGCACCCGTTCCGGGAACGTGGCAGACGTAATACTCCGGAGTGGCGATCTTTATAAAGTTAGTATTCGACAATAGTTTCTGAACAAAATAATAATCGTGTGCGTATTTGCCGTCCTCATCCCATCTCATGCCCAAATCAGTTTTATGACATATATTCGAGGTTCCATGCTTTCCTATCTCCCGGATATCGCAACGGTTCTCATGCCATATATCATGCAGTGGTTTGTAACGGATATCATTGTACCAAACCCAGTCATAACCGTTAAGTCCCATATTGACCATTTCAAGATGATACTCACCGTACAGATCATCAATATCAAGATAGATTATATATTCCCCTTTTGCCTCGTCAATACCTTTGTTACGTGGGTAACCGCTCCATAACTTTTTACGTTCAATCTTCCAGACATGAACCCGCGGATCTTTGAACTGTGAAGCAATATCAAAAGACTGTTGACACCCGTCAGCGATAATATGAACTTCAAAGTCCGTGAAAGTCTGACTTAAACATGATTGAATGGCACGGGGCAGTTTCTGTTCCCTGTCCCGCGCTGCACTCGGATATGGACCCAAATATGACGGTATGACTACACTAAACTTCATAATCTTATAAAATGGTTTTATTCATTGCTAAATGGTTGAAATTGGTTTGCTTCTTTTTGTGCCTGAGTATCCTTTTCACCTTGAATCTTCAAGATATACTCATTAGTCTTATCCTGAACCTTTTGCAGAAGTTTATTCATTTCAAGTTCATACAGCCACGGGTTTTCATTCTCCTGCTCAAGTTCCTGGAAGATAGATTCAAGATTCTCCCACAACGTTCTGTTATACAGAGTTGTGTTACCCTGAGAGATGATAAAACGTATGTTCGCCTCGGAGTAACCCCGGAAAGGATTAATCTGATTCTTTATCCGCATCTCTTTAAGTGCTGCCGGACGGTCAGAATAAAGTATCTCATTGATATCATCCTCGATAGCTGAAATAGTGGAGGTAGAGGCTCCGGCATCTTTCGCCATCTTTAACTCGGTCATCAGCTCTGAGAGAGTTTTGAATTTAAAGTCATTCGGGAACTTATGCTGAACCTCCAAACCTTCACTTAAATCAATATCAGTTGCAATATCTTTAACGACAAACTCCCATATACTTGAATAGTGCCTTGCGAACGGGTATAAGGTATCATTCATGTTATCCTGCCCCTGCACACTTTCCGTTGCTGTGATAGCTACCTGTGAGCGTGTGAAGCGATCTACATTGAACATCAACTCATAAGCGGTCTGTTTCAGGTATTCCAGATATTCTTTTTGAAACGTTAATAGTTCAATCGGCGGATATTTGTAAACCAACAGGTTATTGAGGTCAACCAGATCAGTCGATGTAGGATTACGTGGAAGGGTCAAATAGGTTATATCCTGAGTCCCTTTATGTGGTTCGTCCCATCCGGTGCCGTGACATTCCTGGCATTCCTTACCGTCAAGCATCTTACCTTTATTACATCCCTGGTTCTTACATGGTGACCTGTAACCAAACCTCTGAGGGAAGGCAACCATTGCACACGAAAGATCTAGTTCTGAATCGATCTTCAAAGTCTTTTCAAGGAACCCAATAACGCTATGAAATACCGATACGAAAGTCCGGCCCTTAGTCTGCTCGTCCCGGATAAAACCGAACCGGATAGCGGGAACTTTATCATTATTAGGTTCAAAATATCTTATCTCAAAATATTTATCTTTTATCTCAGTGACTTCATAATCACTACCCTCGAAAGACTTTCGCCCTGCAACCTGAGAGAGTACAATCGTATCCGTGCCAAGATACATGGTGTATTTCATCCCGTCCCGCTCGGTTGTGCCGTCCATGAACTTTATCGGAAGTCTTACAACCAGGTATTCAAGTATCTCATTCACATACTCGAACATTATAGCCTGTTTCGAGTCTGCCACGAAAGGGTAAGGCTTTGCTTTCTCAGTGTTCGGATCAAACTCACTGAACTCGGTAATAAGAAAAGCGTTCGGGTCAATATAGTTATAATCAATAAAGGCATATTCGAGGTATTTCTCAAGTGACTTATCACCCCAATACTTACTGATATATTCCTCCAATTCAGTTTTACGCTCCTCGAAATCATCTTCAAAGTCAATCATACGGACAATAGGATTCTTCCGGACCGCTTTCTGAAACGGCAACTTTGTTGAATTGAGTGTTGAGGGAATAATCGATCGGTAAATATCTTTTATCTGTTGAAACTCCTCATCCGAAGTGCGCTTTTCAATCTTCTTTAACAGCTCCTCAATCCCGTCACCTGTCTTTAACTGATAGTATTTATCAGCTAATTCCGTCACCCTCACATAGTCCTCGTGATATGTCTCTTTATCGACAATCCCCGTCAAAACTTCCAACCCTTTAACTTTATCCATTATAAAATGTTTTAAATAGTTCAACTTGCAGGTAATCAGCACTATCGGACAGGTGGCCGTATTTCTGATACTTATCACCCGTCTCCTTATCAGTTACGATATGTTTGTCTTTTGTCCCGTCAATAGCCTGTTTCACGTACATATAATCATTGATCAGATAATGACACGATTCATCAATTATCACCCTGATAGGTAGTTTCTCTTCAAATATCTTATTTACAAAGTCCCTGCGTAGTACCAGCGAGGGATTGTTACGTAAAGTCCTATCCGATTCATTAACCAGGTATTTATTCAGCTTCCAGAAAACTATTTCGTAATGATGTTTAAAGTCCTTATTCATTGTTGACCTGTTATGACCCGATGCATCCCCATAATAAAATAGTCCTGTCTTGTGGTTCCTGTACCTATCACAGAACTCATCGCAGACCTCCTCAGTACTATTACGAGGGTTCTGCAGAGTGATCTCATCAATAGCCCTTAACTCCCATATCCCGTTGTTATCAATGACCTGCCATATTGAGGCTGAGTTATAAGGCACCGAGTTCTGATCAAATGAAATATGAATAGGCAACAAAGGATCGTATGATACATGCCCTACATGGGTGAGACGGTTGAAGGAACTGTAAAACTCACCGCCAAGAGTTGAGAAAGGGCAAGCGTATATAAGAGCAGACCCCCTTTGTTTTGTATTATTGTCAAGAATATTCTTAATATAAGCCTCCCCCACGTTATGGACATTGTGATAAGTTGATGATATGACGGCACATTTATTATCAAATTCTTTATGGAAAAATGTAGAATCAGAATATATTTTTGCATTTATCTCATCTACATACTGATCCAATAAAAATAATTGGTTAATCCACTCAACTTTTGCTGGAGAAGTCACTATATAAAGCGGATTGTATTGCTGTTCTGGTTTGCCATCACTCTTTAATTCCCCATCCACTAAATAAATACCACGTTGCCGGATCCTTGCAAGAATAATTTCTTTTACGTCTTCTTCCCTTGTGTCCCATGTTTCGTCAAGTACCGCCCATGCCATTTCCTTTCCAGAATGTGCAGCTGAATTTTCAAGTGACCCGATAAAAATAACACAACCATTTATAAATGAAATAATGTTATAATAAGAATCAAAACTATGTGTATTAGTTTTAAAATGTGCCGGAGGCTGTTTATTAATAATGTACTGCCCATGAGGACATCCTAATTTATCATATTCCACTATGCCGATGCTCTTCCAATACTCACGAATGCGAAATAATGTACTTTGTGTTAACTGCATAGCTGTATTTGCGCCTATAAAGCCCCGCATGTTTGGGAAATTCCTAATAAGCTGGTATGTCTTTATGCCAAGTAAATACGTTTTCCCTGATCCGACACCCCCGAGAAATAAATTCATTGCTTTCGTACTTTTCAATATAGCACGCTGAGGACATGATATGACTTGTTCAAGCTGCATTTACAAAAATATATTTGCCATTAATAAATTTCTTGCCTTTATTCCAAGCCTTTTTACCTTTTTTTGCTTGACTTAATTTAGTTTTATGTGCTGCAGTTAATTTTCTTCCCTTCTGATTCTCACTTATTTTTTTATTCCACTCTTTAGTACGTATTTGTTTTTTGCCTAAATGCGATAATCTAAGTTTTATTAATGTGTCAGGCGTTGGCTTCATTCCTTTATGTGATTCGCTAATTTTTCTTTTTGTTTCCTCGCTTAATTTATGTCCAATCCTTGACTGACTCATCATTTCTTTTACTTCTTTACGATGAGGAATATATTTAACTGGTTTTGCTTGCAAAAGATTATTAAAGTATGGTTTATAACTATCAAAAAAATATTGCTCCAGTTTAATTAAATCATCCTTTTCACATCCTAATAAAATGGAAAAACAAAGATCAGATTCTCCATATTTATTAAAATGATATTGTAATTTTTGTGAATGATGTATATTCCTTTTTAACTGACTAATATGTGCCTGCCACCTGCGATAAACATTTGACGATGAACCGATATAAATCCTTTCAGGTTTCGTAATAGATTGTATTTTATATATTCCCGGCAGCTTCATTATTTGATAATTATATCAGGTAATTGTAAAGTCAAAGGTTTATCATCAGAGGTCACATCTGTCTTTTTCGGTAAAACATAAGTAAACAACTTTGAACAAGCATCAAGATAACGGGCTGGATCTTTTTTATAAAGATCATTTAAAGCGGTATTCATATTATCAAGCTGTCCGTACATGACAAATTCAAGAAACTCCTTCGCCTCCTTTGTGGTTCTATTGATAGCACCTTTCGGTTTACCTCCCTGTCCTTTCTTCCATGTTCCCCCACTTCGTGCCATAACTCGCTAATTTACACTTATTTTTAGTCTTACTTCTTACTCTTAAAGTATTCAATTTGCCTCAATCTTTTTTTAGCTGCCTTTTTACTCATAGGCTTACTTAGTCGTTTGCCTTTCTTTGAATGGACAATATACTTGTTTTTTACTTTGCGTTTCATTTCTTTCCCATTTTATCAATTATACTTTTTATCCCATCTTCCAGATTTGTCTCAGGTTTCCAATACTTTAAAATCCTTTTATCTGGTTCATTCAATGAATTACGCTGGAGATCAAATCCATAATGAGCGCATAAATAGAGATCATTCATAAATCAGGTGTTATTAAATGAACAGCCCGGAACTCATTCTTTAAGACAAGCTCATTATAAAGCTCAAGATTATTGCGGATATTATCAAACCCGGCAAGCGGACGAGGGACGTTATAATGAAATTGATGATAAACAAAATAGTCTGCAGGGATAACGACTTCCAATCCCATTGTCCGGACCTGATGAATAAGGTAATTATCATCATAATCAATCCCGTACATGAACCGTTCATCAAAGCCATTTATCCTTTTCAGGTTCCCGGTTGTTATTGCAGAGCAGAAATGAAAGCCAATTGGTCTGTATTCAGGATGGTTGTACCATGCACTATCACCATTAAAGAGTGCGATACGATCATTCCTTATAACCGTTTCAGGAGTTTCACCATCTGCCAATGAATAACAACTGAAAGCAATATATGTCTTTTCATTTACCTCTTTTGCTTTGCTCAAAATATCTGAGGCATGATAACATTCTGCGTTTTGAATAATAACTATATCCGGATTACTTTGAAGTGCTTTTATAAACCCTTCGTTATAAACCGGTGCGGAGCTGACTGTCTTTCGTGTCGTGAGCTTTATTACCTGAACTTCAAAGTCAAGTGCTGGGAGTGCGATATCTTCCGGGGAGTTATCATCAACAATAATGACATTAAATTCTTTTGGATTGTATTTTTTAAATGACTCAAGCGTCTTTGTAAGTTGCGCCTGCCTGTTGAAATATGTCATTACAATCGATATCATCAGTTCAGATTAAATAATTCATATTTGATATCCATTACGAATTTGCCGATGACATGACAATATCCAAGCCCGTTGCGATCGCAGTAGTCCTTAGCCTCGCTTATCGTATCTGCCTCAATCCTCGGACCTGACCATGTGCAAAGATCCCCCGTTCCCGGGTTTATTGCTTGTATTTCTGTGAGCCAGATCATATATTCTGTCAAATTTATGTTTTTTTATCTTTAATTAGCCTGATTTTGATAAAAGTTATGAACTAATAATAAAAAAGCCCTCCGGTGGGGAAGGGCTGTATATCATTACATCTTTTGCGTTACACACTTTGAGTTATTTCTTACTTAAATAAATCTTATTGATTATCACATTCACGACATACCCGAATACTACCCAGAGAAATACTGTGAAGTTCTTCTCCGGGTTAACCAGGTGCCAGACTAACAGCCCTAAAGTTATCAGGGCAAATAATACATCTACAAGTTGATTGAGGAGTGATTTCATTTCTGAACCAATTTACTAATTGATGATTTTATTCTTTCACCAATTCCGGAAGCTGCTAAAACAATATCTTCTGCAATCAGGGAAATATACCTTTGAGCCATATCGGGATTAACTTTAAATGAGAAATACTCATATTCCCCATTTTCAAAGCGGATACGACCCTCATACCTGTCCACTTGTTTAACAGGATCTGATGTATAACTTTGGCCTCTTTTAAATTCAATCTCAATCTTATCAAGTCTCCATTGTTCTGATTCATTTTCTTTCATACTTTTTGATTTTAATTATTATTTATTTAACTCATTTTTTGATTTTCAATAAATACCCTTTCCCTTAACTTCTTAATCTCATTGAGCCTATCACGGAGCTGTGAGGTGAAATCTTGACTTGTATTCTCAACTTCACCGTCAAGCCATACCGAAAGCGCAATAAGACTGTCAAAGAGTTGTATAAGGGTGTTATCCATTACTTTAACCTTTCTTTAAGTTCTGCGAGTTCATCATATAACTCTTTACGTTTTAACCATTCTTCTTTTGATACCATAGTAGAGAAGTTACAATCGTCAAGGAGTTTTATTAATTCATCCTGCTTTTTTATAATTACATCGCTTATCTCAGGTATCTCTACTGGCTTTAATCCAAGTATAACATGACCTTTAATCATATTTTTTATCATAGGAATTAAACCATCGACAATT
>Ga0172381_10001033_pt1 | contig 34501 bp, 37 predicted proteins | sample Leawel6488metaG_FD_119754 | JGI IMG/M metagenome (GOLD analysis project Ga0172381, IMG submission 119754) | Leachate microbial communities from a municipal landfill in Southern Ontario, Canada - Leachate well 64-88 metaG | ecosystem: Engineered > Solid waste > Landfill > Unclassified | place... | reverse complement strand
AGATATTTTGAAATAAAATACGAATAGATTTGGATTGTTTTTTCAGAACTGCTATTTGACTTCAGTTCAGATTCAATAAGTTCTAAATATTTTTTATTCTCTTCAATCATTTAATTTCCTCTTTTTTAAACAGCTCATTTTATAAGAAAATAAGAGTTTTAAATCTTTATTTAAATCAAAATAGTGTTTGTTAAAAACATATTTGACCTGGAAAAATCAGATAGAAAATTCCTAGGATAAAAGATTCTTCTTAGAACCCCCAAAAAATTTTAAATTTATTTTCATAGCATAGTTATTTAGTCAGGATATTTAAAGTTAATATGGAAAAAATCGTACCTAAAAGTAGTGTATATAAGCCTAAAACTTTTTACCGGCGAGGATTTGTTCTTTAAGTTTTTCTGTTTCTTTAGAAAATCTTTTGAAGTCATCATGGGTCTTTAAGACTTCTACAAGTTTTTCTTCGCTAGAGTTAAGAATATTTGCAAGATTTCCAAATCTGCTGATTAAATCATCAGTATGTTCTAAGTTAAGAGAGGTATTCTTAAGGAATCTTCTTCCTTTAGGAGTTATTTTCTCTTCTAATGTTCTTGAAAATAGGAGGTTTGCTATAAGAGGTGTATCTAGAAGGCTATCAAAACTTAAGTCTGAGAGAATTTGCTTCACTTTATGGCTTTTTATTTTAACATAATCCTCAATTAGAAGATTCTCTGTGTCTTCAATGTTCAAAAGAAGTTCCTTAAAACGCATTTTGATGATTATTCCTTCTTTTCCTAGTTCGAGAATATATCTCTCTATGGTGCTAGCAATCTTCTTGATTGTTTCTATCCTTTGAATTAGAGAACATACATCACGAACAGTTACAAGGTTTGTTATTTCTAAAATGTTCATATTAGAAAGAAGAGAATCATAGATCTCTCTTTGTTTTTCAAGTATTTGCAGCATTTCTGTAGCTCTATTAAGCAGTTCTGAAGAGCTTCTAAGAATATACTTCATATCTTTGTAATATATTGAAACCTTGTTTTTCCTTTCTGAAACTGCAACAGCTACTGTTTCTGCTTGTTTGGCAGTTCGCTCACCAGCTTTATGCCTAGTACCAGTCTCATTTGTAGGAATATTCTTATCTGGAACGAGCATAGTATTTGCGTAAAGGATTTTTTTCCTGTCTGCGGTTATGATTATTGCTCCATCCATTTTTGAAAGCTCTACAAGCTTTTGATGGGTTAATTTTGTGTTCAAACGGAATCCTCCTTCAAGAAGGGGTTCTAGTTTTTCAGAATGAAATACAATTAAGGCACCTAAATGTGCTCTGACAAGATCATCTACAGCAGTTCTAATCATTGTTCCGGGAGATAGCATTTTTAATATCTCTAAAAGTTCTAAATTGTCGTTTGTCATCTTCTCTTTTTTTATTTTTTTAAAGTTTTAGTGTTTTTAATTAAAAACAGGCGCTTTTTAAATTTTTGTTCTAATTATTAAGTAAAAGTTCTCAAGAATATAAATTTTTATGTGAAATTTTACGATTAATCAGGAGCAAACAGCTGTTTAAACAGCAGTTTTTTAAAGAATAAACAGCTTATTTTGACATGGAAAAGAGGTATTCTGCAGTAATTTTTGATTTAGACGGGACTTTGATTAATTCTTTGCCATATCATTTTCTGGCATTCAAAGATTTATTACTTGAACATGGAATAAGAGTCGACGATAAACTGCTTGGAAAGCTTATTGGGATGCCTACTGCTGATATTCTAAAACATTTGAAAAAGAAATATAAATTTAATGAGAATATTGCCGACTTAAGAGAAGAAAGAAGATACCATTATTTCAAATTTTTAGGAAATAGAAATATTGTTTTTTCTGGAGTTGTTGAAACTTTGAAAAAATTAAGATTAGATTATAAATTAGCTGTTGCTACTGGGTCTTCAAAGGTTATTTTTTCTCATTCAACTAGCAAAGACTTTCAGGAGTTGTTTGATTTTGTTGTCACAATAAATGATGTTAAAAAAGGAAAGCCTTATCCAGAACAGTTTAATTTTGTTGCGAAGAAATTTAGAATACCTTCTAAGAGGTTTTTAGTGGTGGGAGACTCAGTTTATGACGCCATGGCTGCAAAAAAAGCTGGAATGGATTTTATAGGAGTATCAAGTGAATATAACTCTACAAAAGAGTTAAAGAAAGAGGGAGCGATTAAAGTTATTAAGAAAATTTCCGAACTAAAAAAAGAATTACTTTAGAAAACTGATTCCTTTTGCTTTGTCTATCAGGCCTTTTTTTGTTTCTGGAATGTCTTCATGCTTAGAAAGTTCTAGATAGTCTAAAACTTTCTTATGTTTTTTATCTAAAGATAGGGTTTTAGAAAGACACGGGCCGCCAATACATCCTCCAACACAAAAGTTTACGTCAAGAAATCTTATTTTCTTATCTGGTTTTTTAAGATACTTTTCAACATTTGATATTCCATCAATTATTTTGGTTTCATTTTTTTTAATAACTCCCTTTAAGTGTGCTGTTTTTGAAAGACCGCCAGTTAGAGGATATATTTTTGTATAATCATTGTAGAATTTATCAAAATGATAATGCTCTACTGGAACATCAACAAGATTTTTTTGTTCCAAAAGAGAATTTAACTCTTGATAGTCAAGAACATAGTCTATAAAGGAGCTATTTTTAGCTTCTATTTTTTTAAAATGGCAGGGACTGAGGAAGACAATTTTATGTTTCGGATAAAACTTTTTACAGATTTTACCTGTTGCAATCATGGGGCTGTCTACAGGGATTAAATTTTCTTCAAATTGAGGAAATTGAGATTTTATTGTCTGAACAATTCCTGGGCAGACTGAAGAAATCTTGAAATTTTTTGAATTTTCCAAAATTTTATGATAGTCTCTATTGATCATTTTTGCACCAAAAGTAAGCTCGACAACTTTGTCAAAACCTAATTTTTTAAGTTGGAGAATAATTTTAGGGTATTCAAATTCTGCAACAAAACTGGGAGCAAGTAATGCAACAAATTTATTCTTATTTTTTAAAGCCTTAAGAAAATCGTTTAAATCCTTATTACTGGATTTTACCTCTTTTGCCATGAAGGAAGATAGATAGGATGTTTATAAAATTTTTTAAACTTCTAATGAGTAGAAATACCATGAAAAAAGTGATAATCTATACTGATGGGGGAAGCAGAGGTAATCCTGGAAAAGCTGCAAGTGCCGTAGTTGTTTGTGATGAATTTGGAAATATCTTAGAAGAATTTAGCGCCTATATTGGGATAGCTACAAATAACGTTGCAGAATATACTGCATTAATCAAAGGATTGGAATTGGCCAAAAAATATGGCAAAGAGGTTGAAGTATTTTCTGATAGTGAGTTAGTTATAAGACAGGTAAAAGGGATTTACAAAATAAAGGTGGAAAAATTACAAGAGTTAAATGCAATAGTAAAGGAAAAGGCCAAAGAATTTGATTCTGTAGAATATAAAAATGTGCCAAGAGAAAATAACATGATTTCCAAGGCAGACTACTTAGTTAATGAAGAACTTGACAGGCATAGGTAACTCCTATGCTCAGAATAAAAAATTCTTCGCAATAAATTTGCTCTAATTTTGAAAATCCTAAAAAATCCTAAGGGATTTTTGGGAATCCCAAAACAGGATGTTTTGAGATAATTCAAAATTATCGGGGGAATACTTGAACTTCATAAAACCCGTTTACTAGACAGGCATAGGTAGATTTAAATAGGATATTTCCAAATTAAAAATAATAATTTGAATAATAACCTTATTCTTTTTAGAGATTAAAATGGCAATAAAATCTGGAGACAAAGTTAAAGTTGATTATGAAGGAAGATTCGAAGATGGAACTATCTTTGACAGCTCTAGAAAACATGAAGGTCATGAACATTTTTTAGAATTTGAAGTTGGAGCAGGTCAAGTAATTCCGGGATTTGAAAATGCTGTTATTGGGATGAATAACGGAGAAGAAAAAGAAATAACTCTTGAACCTAAAGATGCTTATGGAATGCCTGATGAAAGACTTGTTCATAAAGTTCCTATAGAAGCCTTGCCTCAAGAACAAAAGCCAGAGGTTGGAGCAGTATTAATTTTAGGAACTCCGGATGGACATCAAATTCCTGCAGTGATAAAGGCAGTCGATGATAAAACAGTAACAATTGATATTAACCATCCTCTTGCTGGAAAGAAACTAATTTTTAAGATAAAGATTGTTGAAGTTAATTAATCTTGGAATTCTCAATATTTTTTAAGAAGAATTTAAATAGTTAAGAAAATTATAGAGTCAATGGCAAAAAAGAGAGTAATTAAAGAAAAAAAGAAAGATGACCGTATTTTGTTTGCATTCTTAGCTACTTTTCTTAGTATTATTGGATTTGTTATTGCATTAGCTGCTAAAAAACAAGATAAATATGTTATGTTCTATGCTAAACAAAGCTTAGTCATTTTCATTATTGGTGCTGTTGCTGGAGTTCTTGGGATGATTTTAGGCGTAATTCCAATAATGGGCTGGATTATTCACTTTGCATTGAATATTGTAATCTTTATTTTATGGTTATTAAGCTGGATTTATGCTCTATCTGGAGAACAAAAAGCAGTTCCAGTTGTTGGCGAGTGGGGAAAAAAGTTTAATTTTTAAAAGCTCAAATTTTTATAGTCTTCTAGTTATTTTTTAATATGGTTGTTGAACATAATGAAGAGGTGGAGTCTGATTTTAAGGGCACTATAATTGATTTAGAGACTATTGGAAGCTTTATTCCTGGAACAGGGTCAGAACAGTATAAAAAAATAATTCCGGTAATTTTTGGATTTATTAACAAAGAAGGCTTAAAAATAAAATGTGCTAAAAATCATGATTCAATCCCAAAATTAAGGAAAGAATCTGAGGATATATTAGAATCATTAGACCGGCCTTTTTATGCATTTAATTCTTTATTTGAAAGAGGAGTTTTGTTTAATCAATTGGGAAGAGAAATAAAATTTGAAGGAGAGCTTAATAAATTTACATTTGAATCTAAGAAGTCTGTTGTTGAAAGCCTGAATATTCCTAACTATGATGATCCTTTCAATGATAAGGGTTTGCTATGTATGCACGCCTGGATGAATGGAGAGATTAAAAGGGCAATGCTACATAACCGAAGCTGTTTGCTAAAAGAAAAAGATATTTTGCTAAGAAGGGGATTTCGAATGCCTGATGAATTAAAGTTGATTAAATGAGAAGCTTTTTTAATTGGAGAGATTTAATTAAAAGATGAAATCAAAAGGAGATTATAGGAAAATAGAAAGAAGGTTTTTCCAAGGGTTGATATTCTTATTTTTATTAATTGCAGGAGTGTTTTATTATTTAAGAAATATTCATTTTGCTTTTATATTCTTTGGAGCATTTCTTGCAGGAATATTTTTTGTTTGGGTAATTAAACTATTGGGATTGAATGAGAGGTATAGTCTACTAATTATTGGGGCATTATGGCTTGATTTACTTGGAGAAGCTGGAGGATTTTACAGAAATTGGGTTTACTATGATAAAATTTTACATTTTATAGATCCCATATTTATAGCAATGGCTGTTAAGGATTATCTAAAAAAATATAAAATTAAATATGAATCTTTTGTCGTTATCAGTGTAATCATGGGATTTTTGGCTTTTTTTGAAATCTTTGAATATTTTATTGAAGCTTTTTTTGGATTCCCTATGTTAGGAGTTTTAAACAGCAATAGTAAGGTTATTATCTCTCCAATAGTGGACACAATGTGGGATTTAATTCTAGGGCTGCTAGGAACATTAACCTATCTTTTTATAAGCTGGAAATTTAATTCTAAATAAGAATTATCTTCGTTTAAAACTTTCTAAAGAAGATTTAAGATGTTCTTTAAAGAATGTAAAAAATTCTTCTTCTGTTTTGAAAACTTTGTGGGCGATCTCCATGAAAGGGGAAATATTTTCTCTAGGGCATATAACAAAAACAAATTTTCCAGTCTGCCTTGCTTTAGTACATTCATCACTTACCCCTTTAGAAATGCTGGCTTTTGCATCAGGATAGTAGGCAACAACATGTGTTGCTTGAGTAATATCCCAATTTAGATCTCTATGAACTGTTTGAGTTCCAATAGTATCTTTAATTTTTTGAGACAGGTTAGCATCTGTTTCTATGTCTATATCTGCAGGATCAATAATCGGTGTTTCTTTTTCATCTATTTCTTTTCTTAAGGACCGAAGTTTTAATTTGAAATTATTTATTTTTTGTGTTGAGATAGGATCTGCATCAGTCATAGGAAAACTTGAGTAAATTAAAAAGGAATTTTCTAGTAGAGAATCTAAAATCTGAGGATTTTGTTTACTTGAAAATACATACATGGGCTTCCCATAATTAGATGCCCAGCCTTTAGTAACATTAACTTCTACATTCTGCCAAAGAAGAATATCTCTATAATCATGATCTTGTGAGCGGCCATGGCTTGTTTGAAGTTGATTTTCTCGTATCTTGGAGGGTTTATCAATGATTGTGACAAACATATCTGCAGGAATTTTATTAAGGAATTTCCAGTCATAAGCATTCTGGAAAACATGATTCCAGAAGAATTCTGCATGAGTATCAATTATAATCCTATCAAAAAGTTCTTTATCACTTTCTAAATTTTCTAGGATAACTTCAAAGGCTTTGTCTCTTAATGAAGAGAGCATTTCTGGATGAAGGTTAAGAAGATTCTCTTTTGGAATGAGAGGCCCTTCAGAATTTTGAGCAAGAAAATAAACCATATCTCCCGTATGATAAATTTTTACTTTCTTTCCTGAATTCATGTATCTTTCACAGAAAGCTCTGCTGCCACTTCCTGAAATTCCAGTTATGATTATAATTTTTGCAGTCATAATTCGTTTTAGAGAAAAGAGTTTTTAAGATTGTAGCTAGTACAAAATAGTGTTTGAACAGGTGTTTGTTAGGAGATTTATTCTTTGAAGAGGTTATCTATAGGAGAAGTTATCTTCTTGATTTCTTCTGTTGAAACATGAGTATAAATTTGGGTTGTTGAAAGATCTGAATGCCCTAGAAGAATTTGGATTTTTCTTATGTCTACACCGTCTTCTAATAGATGGGTTGCAAAAGAATGTCTAAGAGTATGGCAATGAACTTCTTTTTCTATTCCTGCATTTGCTGCAGCCTTGTTTACTATTTGCTGTATATTTCTTGTAGAAAGTTTGCCTTTTGGGCCTGAAAAAAGATATTCTTTCTCAAACTGTTTCATTGATTCGGCATAATTTTTTAGCTGCTCGAAAAGAAAATTGGGAATATTAAAAATCCTGTCTTTTTTCCCTTTTCCTTGTCTTATATGACCTATCTTGTCATCAAAATCAAAATCTTTAATTTTTAAGCTTGTTAATTCTGAGACACGCATACCACAGGCGTACATTAAAGATAACATTAATTTGGACTTGTCTGAATAACAAGAGGAAAGCATCTTTTTTACCTCATCTTTTGTGAGGACTTCGGGGATTTTTTTCTCACGTTTAGGGCGTTTTATTCTTAGTGTTGGATCTGTTCCTAATAAGTTCAAAAATGCAAATTTTATTGCTGAAAGGAAGACTATAACTGTGGCAGAAGTTCTCTCTGAAAGTTTTTCTGACATAAAGAGTTTTACGTCATCTACATTTATTTCTTCGGGATTTTTTTGGATAAAATTTAATAATTCTGTGTTTGCATGAAGATAATTTCTAAGGGTGTAACTAGAATTCTTAGATATTTTTAGCTCTACTTCAAGCTTCCGAAGAAATTCCTCTTTATTTATCATGTTCTCTTTTAGAATAATAAGATTGTGCGAAGTTTATAAACTTGATGAAGAAATTAACTTGTTTGGGTTGTTTGCTCAAGTTTTGACTTGGATCTTGAAGTAAGATCCGGGAAATCTGTCTTGTTCGAAACAGCTGTTTGTTCTGCAAATTGTTTTGCAGCCTTGTAAGTTTTTTCTTCTATGTTTTCTTGATGAGAAGTTACTGCTAGAACTTCATCACGCTGAGGATTTAAACCTTGAGTAAATTCAAAAATTCGTGTAAGCCAATGACCATCAATTTGTGTTTTTGGAGTATAAACTCTTGCAATAAAACTTTCAGTGTTTCCAAGGGTGAGCCTGATACGATAGGTGGAGTTATTCTCATAGGGTTTAGCTTCTTTTAATGTAACTGCCATAGTTTTCTTTACAAATTCAGACTTTTAAAGATTATTGCAGCAAACAGGTGTTTGAACAGCAAAGTACCAATTAAAACGAACTCTTTTAGTATGCTAAAGGTTTTAGTTGTTGCTTAAAATATTTAACTAAAGTAAAATAAGAAAAATTTAGTCAGAAAAGTTCTTTTTAATTTTGAGGATATTTTTTACAACTTTAAACGAACTTCTTCCACATGCTGCAAATTTTAGTTGTTGCTTAAAAGTTGCTGCAGTAGGAAAAATGAAGATTTGGGGTGTTTGAATGGGTGTTGGGTGTTTGAACAGTGAAGATATTTATAGCGGGAGGTGTTTAAACAGGCATGACTGCTCAGAATAAGTTATTTGAATTAGAGATTGCAATTCAAAGTTTAAAGATTTCAGTCTTGGCATTAGGTATAACCATTTTAATTTCGGTTATTCCTTTAGCTCTTGATCTTTTAGGAAATTCTAATTTTAAGATTATTGCTACCTTGATCTCAATGTTTATTCTTTTTGGAACAGGTGTTTGGGTTGTCCATTTATCTTCAAAAATTAAAACACCTTGCTATAAGGGCTGAAAACAGGTGTTTTTGGACTTCTGATAATATACGTTGTGCGAAGTTTAGAGGGGTTTTTGGCACAAATTTTTAAAATTTAGCTTGTTTGATTAAAATTGAAAAGCATAACACCAAAAGAAGGGAAATTATAACTAAAAGGTTTATAATGGCTTGTTTGATTTCTTGAATTTCTCTCCTAGGAATATGAAAACCTAGTGCAAAAAATAAAAATCCTAATACTACCATTAAAACCGATGAATTAAAGAGACTAAAATTTAAAGAATTAATAAATTTTGCAACTCCTAAAGAGAGTAAGACTCCACCAAAGATCTCAAAGAATTTCCCAAAAAAACTACTATCTCGTTCTCCACCTAGTTTATTAGCAGGATTCATAAACCTGAACTATTCGAACAGGTTTTTAAAGATTATTGCAGCAAACAGGTGTTTGAATGGGGTTTAGAATATTAAAACGCACTTTTAATTCATGTTAAAATATTTTAAGCAAAGGTAGAAAGTTTTAGCGAAGAAATTCTAGTTAGGGTTTTGTGGTCCAGTCCTTGTGGTCTCCACCAGTTTCAGTTGGTTGAGATATTTCTTGTGTGGAAGTTCTTCCTTTTACAAGTTGTTCAAGACCATCTGCTTTAGTTCTTAGGTTTTTAGCAAGAGTAAGAACTTCTTGTTCAGTTATAGGAGTTAATTTGAAAGTATGGACTGTGTGATAATGAAGAGGGATTTGTTGGTCTTGATATTTTACAGCGAGATAATCGGGATCTAAACTTTTAACTTCGTAGACATTTTGGTTGGCACCACTAAGATAAAGTTGACCTTGAACAAAGGGATTTCCATTTGCATCAGTGTAATCTATATCTGGGCAAGTATTTGTATCTACTACCATTGTGAAAAAGAGTTTATTTGCTATATAAAGATTGTTGAGGTATACTTGCTATAAGGGTTCGTTTTAATTATATTGGAGGATATAGAAAAAAATAAATAGTAGTTTAAGTTCGGATATGAATGTCTTACCTAAGTGATGAAGATTTAGATTGGTTACGAGAAGGGGGCCATCATGGGCCAAAAATTGAAGAAGGTGAAGAACCAAGAGCTGAAGAAAGTTATGTTCATATTCCTGGAGGGAGTGATTCTAGAGCAAATTGGGTTAGTGAAGAAGAGCTTAAAGACAGTGGGAATTTTAAGGGAGGATGTTTGACAATGATTGTTCTAGGAGCAGGTTTTTTGGGAAGTGCAAGCTATGGAATTTATGAACTAACAAGGTATTTTTATAGTTAAAGTTGTTTTGGGAGAAAACTAAGGTTCAGAAATTAAAATTTCTGACTCATTCAAATTTTGAAATTTGAAGATGTTCGATCCTATACCTATGGCTGTTTGAACAGCAATTAGCGACGTTAAAATTTATTAAAATAAACAGGTGTTTTTAGGGTGTTTGAGATTTTAATTAGGTGTTTTATCTAACTAAAAGAAGATAGTACACGGCTAATTGAGATAAGAAAGATGAAGTGAAACGTATGCTGTTATAAAATGCTTCTTGAGTATTTGAACTAATAGCTTTCCCAAGATATTTTAATGGGCGAAAGGGGATAAGAATATCTGAGACTGTGGGAGAAGTTTGAGAAGCAAGGGTTTCTAGGTTTGGATTATTCATGAAAAATAAAAGAAATTTGAATATATATAACTTGGGGAAGAGTTCGTTTTAATAGTCTTGAGAGATTTGATCTTGAATTGGAAGGATTTTATTAGAAAAGGAAATAGATCGGGCATATTCTCTTACTGCTAAAAGGGTTTTTTGTCGAGAGTCTGAATTTTCAGGATTGTAAGCAAAACAAACTCTGTACTTACAGACATCAGAATTATCTACAAAAATATGGGCTTCATAAAGGGGTGAATTGTGAACTAACTGAATTAAAGTTGGTTTGAGATTCTCTTCTGAAGGAGTTCGATTTAAATTTTCCATGGAAAATGTTGTTTTGAGGGTTTAAAAAGGTTGTTATTAAATTATTAAAAATTGAGGATTTTAAGAGGGATAAATAATATTGGTTTTGATTAAAGGTTTTAGCTTTTGTGGATTAGAGGTGTTCTGGTTTCTAATTAGCGGGTGTTTGGAGGGGTGTTTTGTGCAGATTAGTTCTTTTTGAAATATTACGACGATTAGAGGGTGTTTATTGGTGTTTGGAGGGGTGTTTAAGAGGTGTTTGAAATAAAATCAATGGTGTTTATTGGTGTTTGAAATGAAAAACGGGTGTTTCCTCGATAAAAATTTAAAGGAATTTTTCTCGCGCGCGAAAAATCAATATTTTAAAGATATTTTTGATAAAATATAGACGACAAAAAAACAAAAGAAAACATTTAAAAAGACAGTTTATGATAGAATAAACATGTTTAATTGGTTATTTGGTAAAAAAGAGAACAACAAACAGCTTGAAGAAGATGTAAAGAAAAGCTTTCAGGCTGCAAAAACAGACATGAATAATATGAGTATTTGGATTAAACACCTAAATGAAAAGCAATCCAAACAGGAATTTCTACTTACTGAATTAAATTCTAGATTAGCCTCTTTAGAAATAGATATTGAAGGATTAAAGGACGCATTTGCCATGTCTGATTCTAGAGTTGTTAAACAGGCGTTTAAAACACCTAAGGCTGTTTTAAGCAAACACGTGGATGTTTTAGATGTTCAAGAAGGTGTTCAAACATCTGTTCAAACAGGTGTTTTATATAATATTTCAAATTTTAGTATAACTGAGAGAGCTTTAATTTTTGTTTTGCTTAATTCAGAGCTAAAATTGAGTTATGAGGATCTGGCAGCCATGTTGGGGAAAAATAGGGCCACAATAAGGGGCCAGGTCAATGCTATAAAGCAGAAAAGTGAGGGGCTGATAGAAGAGATAATGGAGAAAAATGGTAAAAAAAGAGTATATATACCTGAAGAAGTCAAAGAAAAGCTCCTAAGAAGCGTAAAAACGAAAAATAGTGAGAAAAAGGGCAAAAAATAGAGAAAATGAGAGAAAGTTCGTGAAAAATGCCCAGAAAACGGAAAAGTGAGAGTTAGAATAGATAAAAATTGATTAAAACGAACCTTTGGGGTGAAAAAATGGTTCGAAAACGGAAAAGTGAGAGTTAGGAAGTAAGAGGAACTGAGGAAAAATCGGAAAAAACTGCAAAAAAGATAGAGTTGCACTGAAAAATAAGAAAGAGAGAATTTGAAAAAAGGGTGAAAATGGGAAAAACTGCAAAAAAGATAGAGTTAGAGGAAAGTAAAAGAAGTCTAAAAAGATTAAGAGATAGAGAAGAAAATGAAAGATTGTTTAAAAAAAGAAAAATCAGGTAAAAAAGATAGAGTTAGGCAGAAAGAGAGATAAAGACTAAAAAAGCCAAAAACAGGGTTTATAGAGCCTAATAAGAGAATATAGAAAGTAAAGAATAAAAAAGATAGAGTTAGAAAGAGAGTTATTCGTTACAACGGTTAAATTATATTTCTCGTAGCCTTTGAATTGTTTCTAAAGAACTGAGCTTTTTAAGATCTGGGGAAATATGCAAAAGGATACTTTTATTGTTTACTTTTTCTTTGATGATTGGTATGCCTTTACCGACGATTTTATGAACATAATCACGAATTGAACTTTCTGAAAGGTTTGATTGCGAAGAGAGAAATTTGTAGTCTACTAGCTCTCCAGATTCTTCTGAAGTGTAAATAAGAGAGAAAATAAGCATTTCTTGAGAGGTAAGCCTCTTGAATTTTAGTCGAATTTCCCGTTTAAGTGAGTCTAAAGAGTTAAGAATTTCTGAGGCTCTGAGAAGTTGATCTTTATGCTTTTCTTGAGGGGTAAGGGTGGTTTGTAAGGCGATTATCGCAGGATTCTGACTAGGAGACGAGGGTATTAAGGACTGTGGGAAGTGAGGTAATGGCTGCTCTGAGAAGGTATTTGAGGTATTTAATACGAACTTTGAGTTGTGTTGGAGTGTCTGTTGGTCTGTCTGTTGGTTTGCCTGTCTGTCTGTTGGAACCCCATCATTTCCACTGGAGATTGGTATATTTTGGCTTTTTAGACCGTAAAAAGGCATTTTATCTGTTGGAATCTGAAAATGTGTTGGATTTATCTGAGTAAATGTTGGATTATAAGTAGAATGTGTTGGAAGATCTGTTGGATTATGTGTTGGAACGTTGGAATTTTGAGGTTTTTGAAGATTTTCAAGAGATTTTTGGATGGAGTTCATTTGTTCTTGGGTATATTTATTGGAATTTTCTAAAGAAATAAGGCTCTGAGAAAGAGTTTTAAGAGACTGCTCGATCTGTTCTATGTGTCTGTCTGTCTGTCTGTCTGTCTGTTGGAATGTTTTTAGTTCTGAAATTGAATTATTCATTGATAAATCATCGGATTTAATAGAGTCTATTGAACTAGAAAGAGTTTTAATCTCTGATTTCAGGCCGGTTAAACCTGATTTTATATTTCCAATTTCCCTACCTAGAAAAATAACATCTCCTTTCACTCTTTGAAATGCTGTTTTGAGCTCTTCTGACATAAAACTGGAAAGACTGATTTTTTTATAAAGATATGTCTAGCGAGAAAGTATATAATTAGATCAATTAATTTGATTATAGGCGTCAAAAGCTTGGCTAGAAAGTCTCCAACGAAGTCGTCTAACATAAAAATCTCCTTGAGGATTCTTTTTTATTGGAGTAACAAGACCTTTTTCTTTAAGATCTAATAGTATTGCTTTGATAAACTCTTCATCTCTTGCGAGTTCTCTAGCAATTTCTGCTGTAAACTTTGCATTGGGACTGGTATGAAAGAGAAATGAAAGAATCTGCTCTGATATTTTCTCTTTTTTTTCTTTAGAAAGCTTCATACGGCAGACACCTCCGGTTTCTTAACGATCATCTTCCCTCTAATACTCATTTTTGAATGAATCCTTGCCCCCATCTAAAAAGTTATTCGGTATAAGTTTATAAACCTTGGTAATAGAACCTACAGATAAAAAAAGTTTCCTAAATTTAGGAAACTTTTAGTCTTTCCAATTTTGGAACAAAGAAGGAATAAATCCAAAATAGGAAATAACTATAAATTAGAAGAAGTTATTGGAATTAAGTGATAAAAATGGAACAAAGCAGTACTTTAATAAAAAATGCAAAGATAAGAAAGAAGGAAGAGATAGTGGCAATTATGAATCCTTTAATCAAAGAATGGTTTTTTAGCAAATTTAAAGATTTTAGTGAGACACAACTATATGGAGTAATGCCAATTCATGAGAGAAGGAGCATATTAATCTCTGCGCCTACTGGAGGAACTAAGACTTTAACTGCATTTTTAGCAATTTTAAATTATTTAGTTGAGCTTGCATGTAAAAATGAACTAGAAGATAAGGTTTATGCGCTCTATACTTCACCACTTAAGGCATTATCAAATGATATTTTCAAAAATTTAGTAGAACCTTTGAAAGAAATTGAAGAGTTAGCTGAAAAAAAGAAAATAAAAATGCAAAAAATAAGAGTTGGCCTACGAACTGGAGATACAACTGTAAATGAAAGAGCTAAAATGGCAAGAAAAACTCCACATATACTTGTGACTACTCCAGAAAGCTTAGCAATTATACTAGTTACAAAAAAATTTTCAGATAATTTGAGAAATTTAGAGTTTGAAATTGTTGATGAGATACATGCAATGGCAAATAAAAGAGGAGTTCATCTATCTTTGAGTATGGAAATGCTTGAAACTATGAGTAATATCACTCCTGTTAGGATAGGACTCTCTGCAACTATATCCCCACTAGATGAAATTGCAAAATTTTTGACAGGAAATAGGGAATGTTTGATTGCAGAAATAAGATTTAACAAAGAATTAGATATAAAAATAGTGAGTCCTGTTGAAAAATTGATGGATACTACAAGTGGAGAGATGCATTCTTCACTTTACAAGATGCTTGATGAACTAATTCAAGCGCATAAGACCACTTTAATTTTCACAAATACTAGAAGTGCAACAGAAAGAGTCATACATCACCTCAAAGAAATGTTTCCTGCAAAATATTTGGAAGAAATTGGGGCACATCATTCTTCTTTAAGCAAAGAACTGAGGTTTGATATTGAAGAAAGACTAAGACAAGGCAAACTGAAAGTAGTTGTAAGCAGTACTTCGCTTGAACTTGGGATTGATATTGGTTATATTGATCTAGTTATTTTGCTTGGAAGTCCAAAAGGGACTGCAAGAGCAATACAAAGAATAGGAAGAGCAGGCCATAAGCTGCATGAAGTTGCAAAAGGAAGGTTCATTGTGCTTGATAGAGATGATATGGTTGAATGTGCTGTGATGGAAAAACAAATAATTGAGAAAAAAATTGATAGAGTTCAGATTCCTAAAAACTGTTTAGATGTATTAAGCCAGCAAATTTATGGAATGGCTATAGCTAGGGTGTGGAATGGCAAAGAGTTATATGAAGTAATCAAGAAAAGTTACTGTTATGCTACTTTAAACTATGAAGATTATCTTTCGGTTATAAGTTATTTGGCTGGAGAATATGATCTTGAAGCAAAAAATGTTTATGGAAAGATTTGGTATGATCCTGAAACTGGAAATATTGGTAAAAAGGGAAAGATGGCAAGAGTTATGTATATGACTAATATAGGAACCATCCCTGCAGAATCGTTTATTAGTGTAGTAGTTGCTGGTGGAGAGAAAAATGGGGTGACTGTTGGAATGATTGATGAAGGATTTTTAGAGAAACTCAAACCCGGAGATGTATTTGTTTTGGGTGGAGCAAAGTATCAATTTGCATATACTAGAGGAATGAAAGCTTATGTTAGGGGTAGTGTTGCAAGACCTCCAACAATTCCGGCTTGGTTTAGTGAAATGCTGCCACTTTCATTTGATTTGGCTATTGAAATAGCAAGATTTAGGGAGCTTGTGAGAGAAAAATTAGATGCAAAGAAGAGTGAAAAAGAAATTAAAGAATTTATCAAAGGATTTTGTTATTGCGGTGAGAAAATAACTGATGAAATTTATGAGTATATGAGAGAACAATATAGATTTGTGGGTTTGCCTGGACTGAAAACGCTGATGATTGAGAGATATCATGGTGAAAAGAATTATTGGGTGTTCCATTCTTTATATGGCCGGAGAGTAAATGATGCACTTTCTAGAGCAGTTGCTTATATGATTGCAAGAGTTGGGGGTAGAGATGTTGAAATGGGTATAAGTGACAATGGATTTTACATTGCAGGAGAAGAAATAAACAAAGAAAAAATAGAGAAAGTAATAAATTTTATAACTGAGAAGAATGTTGAAGAGATTTTGAAAGAGGCTTTAGAGAGAACAGAGGTTTTGGGAAGAAGATTTAGACATTGTGCTACTCGTTCTTTAATGATTCTTAGAAATTATAAAGGAAGGGAGAGGAGTGTTGGGAAACAGCAGATGAAAAGTGGATTTTTATTGACTGCTGTAAAAAGGCTGTCTAATGATTTTCCAATTTTAAAGGAAGCAAGAAGAGAGGTTATGGAAGATATGATGGATATTGAGAATACTAGGAAGGTTTTGGAACTAATTAGAACAAAGAAAATAAAAATTGTTTTCAAGGAAACTAGTATTCCTAGTCCTTTTTCATTAAATTTGATCATGCAAGGGCATTATGATCTGATAAAAATGGAAGACAGAATTGAATTCTTGAAGAGAATGCATAAAGAAATCCAAAAAGCTATTCAAAAAAAAGAAGAATAGCTTTTTGTCTGTACAAAACTAGAACAACAAAGTTTTGAACATATAGAAGTCTATAGCTGAAAAGGGGAAAAAAGTGAAGAGAACAGAAGCATAATATTTTTATATTAGACTTATTTAAGTAAAACATGCACCAAAAATTAATGAAATGCTCAAGATGTGGAAAAGAAGTGCCAATTCATGAAATTGAGTACAAGTTAGAAGAGGGATATTGCAAAAATTGTGCAAAAATTAAGAAACAAGAAACTGCAGATTTAATTGATAAAGTTCTGAAAAGACAGTGGGAATAAGAATAGTCTTTTCAGACACTCCAATCTTGACAGATTAGAGGTTCTTAAACGACAGTGGGAATAAAGACTTCTGAAAGATCAACCCCCCTATTTCCCGTCGAGAATTAATCTGATATATTGTTGAAATTAGAAATATATATTCTATTATAGGCTTTGTTTAAAAAAGATAAAAATGAAGAAAAGGGATGGTTGATAGTGAAACAATTGTTGTAAAAAGAACTGTTGGAGAAAATGTTCATAAGATTTTAGCACAGGCAACTGTGCAAGGAATAGTACCCTCCATGATTGGATTAATTGTTAATTCTTATGATGCTGATGCAACTAAAGTAGAGGTTGTTTATGACCCTGATAGAAGTTTGTTTATTGTAAGAGATGATGGTATTGGTATGAGACAGGGCAATGGACTTGAGGGATTTTTTCGAACTTGTGGAAGTGATAAAATAGATCATAGAATAACTAGCAGGGGAAGAGTTGCAATTGGTAATAAAGGAACTGAAGTGAAGTCGGCTATAATGGCTTTGGCTGGGCAGTATGATTTAGAAACTATTTGTGATGGAGACAGGACTGTTATTCATGAGGAATTTGGAAAGGGAGAATTTGCTGAAGAGTTACAAGGAAAAGTTTATTCTACAACAAAAGACAAACATGGGACAACCCTGACTTTAAGGGGGTTAAATTTTGGAAATGAAAGACCTTTTTCTTTAGATGAATTGAAAAGAAAATTGAGAATGGATGTTCCTATTCTTCCAGATTTTAAAGTGTATGTTAATGGTGATGAAATTAAACCCAGATCTGTTGAAAATGCAACTAAGTTTAAAATGAGAAGGAAAGGGAATTATATGGGAGATGTTGAAATTGAATTATATATCTCTCCAAGAGCTCATCCAACTGCAGGGTTACATGTTTATGTAAACGGGAGGGCTGTGGGAGATGCCAAGGCAAGACTAAATGAATTTTTGAAAAGAAATAAACTGTTAGCTGGAAAGATTACTGGTTTTGTAAATGCAAATGGACTAGAGAAAGATGTTTTGTTAAATTGGATGGATTTTAACAAGGATGGAAAAAGTGTTGTTGAATTTGAAAAGTTTTTAGAAGAGGCTGTAAAGTCTATTTGTAATTATCAAACTAATAACCCTACAAAATCAAAAGCTTCAGAGTGGGCTTTGAAAACTAGTGCTATCAAAACTGTGGGGGAAGAATTGAGAAAAGTTCTTGGCGAGGGATTAGAGGTTAAATTTGGAGATTTTGAAGAGGTTCTTCCAGGAAAGTATGAACCTCATGAAAAGGTTATTTGTATCAACCCAAATTCTCCTGCTTTAATAAAAGCTAAAGAGAGGAATGGCGCTTATGCTAGGGGAGTATTAGAGGCAGCAGTAGAAACCTATGCTCTCAGTATGGGGGGTAATGATCTTGGAAGATTTATGGATGAAAAGACAAAGTTATGGAAAAAATTAACTCCTGCTGCAAGAATAAGTAAGGAAGAGAAGAAAGTTGTTCATCCATTTAAGGTGTATAACCTTTTAGAATTAAGCGAACTACATGAATTTAGCAGAGCAACAATTAGAAGAATGATTAATTCAGGAGTATTATTAGGAAATGAAGAAGAGATAATTGGAGAGAATTATTTGGAATGTAAAAAAAATTTAGAATTCTTTGTTGATTTAGGCGAGGTTATATCTGAAAAGTTAGGTTCAGAAGAACAAAATAATTTTTATTTTAGGTATGAAAAGGCTTTGAAAGTTTTTGATGAAGTTTATGATTCTATTAATCCAGTAGTACAAAGATTTGGAAAGGGGGAAGAAAGAGCTTATTTTGTCTATAAACCTTGTGCAGATTTAGTTTATGAAAAATTAATGAGTATTGATTTGAGAAAAACTGATGAACCTTTAGCACCTTTAAAAGAATTATCTTCCTTAGGATATAGTCTACCTCAGTTAGTAAAAATGACTGGACTAGATAAAGTGAAGGTATCACAAATTATTTCTAGAGAACTGATAGATATAAAAAGAGAACAGGCAGGACCAATTCAATTTAATTTAAGACAATTTGTAAGGAATAGTTTAATGAAAAAAAATGACAATTAATTTAGATCTATTGGATTCTGAAGAAAATGCTTTAAAGTTTTTTGGGAGAGAGCAATTATTGAATTTTGGATTGGGGGAAGAGGATTTGAAAAATATTCGCATGACTCCTAAGGGGTATTTTGGGGGGGCAATATTAGATTATCTTGAAAGAAATAGAGGGATTAAACCACAGATAGGTTATATTCAAGTTTATTCTCTTAGTGAAGCTTTGGAAGTAAATTTATGCAGAGTTATGGGACTAAAAGATGGCGAAAGAGAGATAGTTGTTAGTAGGGGGGAGGGAGATAAGGAGGATTTGTATGTTCCTATAAATTATGTCCCTTATTTAATTAAGACCTTTGGACTTGAAACGAAAGTAGAAATACTGGAAACTAAAAAAGAGCCTGAGGCAGAAATAACTCGCGCTAGACCAAGAATAAATTTTCAAGAAGCTAAGGAGAAATTAGTTAGATTAAGGACAGAGACTCAAAGTTATGAAGTGCCAGTAATTAATGAAATTGAAGCGGGATCTCCTGTTAAGGATAAATCTTTAGAAGATTATTCTGGAATAGAAGAAAGAAAAGGTTTAGCAAAAAATGAAAGAATTAATGAAGAAACATTAAGTGAAGAAAAGGAAAATTTTGTAGACCCAAATGAAAGTCCTAGAAAGCTCAATAAAAAACAAAGAGTTGCATTATTTGAAGAGCCTGAAGATTATAGTAGAGTTAGCGGAGGAGAGTATGAAAAGATAATTGAAAGAGTTATTTGTAAAGCTAGGGAAATGCCTGAAGTAGAGGATTGGCAACTTTCTAATTATGATTTAGAAAGATTTGCAAGAAAAGGATTTCTTGAAGTGATAGTTTTGGAACTAGGAGATCAAAGTCAGAGCAGGGAAGAAAGACTAGAATCTCATGCTTTAGATATGATTCAAGAATATGTTGATATGCTCCTGCCAAGTCCTATTTTTAGAGTGGATGATCGCGAGGACTTAAAGGGAATTTATTTAACTAGAAAGAAAATTCCTGAAATAATAAAAAAAGCTTGAAAGATTATTTTTTAGATGTGCCAAAATTGAATAGAGAGTTAGTTGAGAAGGGAGATTAGTTTTTTATAGAGTTCTTTATTGTATATATTATGGAATATAATAAAGATTTTGAATTTTATGGCAAGAGTGTTTATTTCTTAAAAGAGAAAATTCTAGCTATTGCTGATTTACATTTAGGATATGAAGAAATGCTTGAAAAGAAAGGAATTCATTTTCCAAGAAGACAATTTGAAGACATTATTGGAGATCTAAATTTAATTTTTGAAAAACTTAAAGATAAAAAAAGGGTTATAGAAAAAATTATTATTGTTGGAGATTTAAAGCATGAATTTGGAACAGTGTTAAAACAAGAATGGAAAGAGGTGTTAGATTTGATTGATTTTTTAGACACTAAAGCTAAAAAAGTAATTTTAGTAAAAGGAAATCATGATGTTATGCTACCAGGAGTATTAAAACAGAGAAAATTAGAAGTATTTGATTTTTATTTTGAGAAGGGGATATTTTTCATGCATGGTAATAAAATCTATAAGGAAGCTTTTAACAAAGAAGTAAATTTAATTGTTATGGGTCATAAACATCCTGCAATTACTTTAAGGAAAGATGCTAAAAAAGAAACATATAAATGTTTTTTAGTAGGAAATTATAACCGGAAGAAACAAATTATGGTATTACCTAGTTTTTTTCCACTAACTGAAGGAATGGATGTTGGTCTTGAACATCCTGATATTGATATTAAATTAAATTTGAAAAATTTTGATGTTTACATTCCTTATGAAAACAAAGTTTTATATTTTGGAATAGTCAAGGATTTGAGTAAAAAAGGAGAATTTTTAATATAAAAATGATAAAATCTAAAGAACAAGAGAAAATGCAGAAGTCTAAAAATTTTGAATTATTCAACAGGCCTAGAAGAGCTTATAGCAGAATGATTGAAGATATAAAAAATGCTAAAAAAAGCATTTATCTTGAAACTTACATCTATGATGATGACAGGGTAGGAAGGCTATTTAGAAAAGTTTTAGAAAGAAAGGCTAAAGAAGGATTAGAAATAAAAATTTTAGTAGATGCTTTTGGATCCACGGCAAAAAAGAAGTTTTTCAAAAAATTAAAAGAATTTGGCGGGGAAGTGAGATTTTTTAGGGATTTGTATTATACTGTAAGATTTTTTACAATGAGTCAGGAAATAGATCACAGGAAACTTTTGATTATTGATAATAAAATAAGCTATTTAGGATCTATTAATATAACTGAAACTTGTTTAAATTGGAGAGAGTTAGTTTTAAGATTGACTAATGGCATTGCAGAAGAGTTTACAGTTTCTTTTATGAAAATTTGGGATACTAAAGGAAATTTTAATTTTAAAAGAATGAATAAATTGATTCATCAAGGTTATGAAATTATTCAGGATACTCCTGCAAAGCTGTCTAATTCTGCTGAAAGAAATTTTGTAAGACTAGTCAATCAAGCTAAAAAAGAAGTGATGGTAGAAACACCTTATTTTGTTCCTTCTTGGGAAGTTAGAAGAGCTTTAGCAAAAGCTGCAAGAAGAGGTGTAAAGGTTAGGGTTGTTGTACCTTATATCTCTGGACTGAAGACTGTTGATTTGATAAGAGAAAGTTATATGGGAGAGATGTGGAAGAATGGGGTTTATGTATATTATTATCAAAAAAGTCTGCATTCAAAGCTTTTGATTATTGATGATGAATTTTTTATGCTTGGGAGTTCAAATATAGACTATCGAAGTTTTATTTATGATTATAATATTAATGTTATTGGTAGAAATAAAGAGATAATTAAAGCATTAAAAGAGCATTATAATGGAAGTTTGGCTAAAAGTATACCTTTAGATTATGGCCAATGGAAAAGCAGACCAGTTTTACAAAGAATTGGAGAACTAATTATGCTGACTGTGAGGAAATATTTTTAGAATTAAGTTTGCATAGCAAACTTAAAGAAATCTAGTTAAAATTTCACAATTTACTTGTGAAATTTTAAGGAATAGATAAACAGAGAAAAAACTGAAATTTGGGAAAGAGAGCTAAAAATTAGGAAGTAAAGAATTTATCCAGTGTACTTAGCCTTATTATCTTTTTTATCTTCAGGAAGAAGTCTTGGAAGAGGAATATGTGTTGGAAGGCTAAGCTCTTCTTCTAGTTGCAGAGCCTTAAGAGTACATTTAGAGAGAATTAAGTTAAATAAAGGTAGTCTAACTTCTTCTGGAAGCTGCTCGGATTTCCAAGTTTTGAGGATTTCTTTAGTTTGTTCTTGGTTTAATATGGCTAATATTGATCCTTTAAGATTAATTTTAGCTAGTTCAGGTTTGTAATTAACTGAAAATTCAAAAACAAATTTTAAAACAGGCTTGTCTTTTACAATATCCAAATTTTCTTGAGAAACAGATAGAACATTTATATCAACATTTACTTCAAATTTTCCATTTGAGGGTTTTTTAATTTCTCCTGAAATATTCTCAAAATTAAAGCCAATAATTTGCATGTTATTTAAGGTAAGTGATTTAAAATTATGAAGCAATGATATCTTCTTCAGATATTACTACGAAATCACCTATAGCCACTATAGAATTGTATGGAATAAGAACTTCTCTATCTTTAACTTCTAGGTTTAAGTTTTTAATATAAGGTGTTGGATCTTTTATAACTAGTTGGATTAGTTCTCCAATTTTGACTTCAAAGGTAATATCTTTAACTATACCTAATCTTTTTCCCTCTTTTGTTACAACCAGCTTTCCTATGAGCTGTGAAAAAGGCATTTTATCTAACATACGATTTTTAGATAGAGTTTATTTATAAATCTTTCTATAAAATAAAATATATTGTATAATAAAATTAAAATATTAAAAATATCCTCAGAAAAAAGAAGATTTGCTGAAATTTTTTCTTAAGAGTGAGAATAGTTAAAATAAATTAAATAAAAGATTTCTTTGATTATTATTCTTATTATTATATTATAGAAAGAAGAAGAAAGAGTAATAATTATTAAATTAAAGCGAAGTTTAGAGGTTCTTACCCTCTCACCCTAAGGTTTCCTATGGAAAATATAAAAAGATTTATAAAGCATTTTGGTTGTTATTTTTTTAATTTTTTATTTATAAATATTTATATTATATATTATATATATTATATATATTATTATTATATTATATTATATCTTAAAATATCTTTTAGAATACAATAGAAAATGGAAAAAAATGCAAAATTATGACGAGAAATTAAAAATTTTAGTTTCCAGTGGAAATAAGGGTGTGTGCTATATTTTCAACAATAAGAAAGTTTAAAAGTAAGATAAACCTAAAATAACTAGTGCTACAAAAATACATTAAAAATTAATGCTTTTTTGTTTCAAAAAGAGGAAAGATGGCTTTAAAATTAGATAATATTTTCAATAATGCAACTGGGAACAGTTTGTTTAAAGACAAATTTGTTTTACAAACTAATTACAAACCTGAAGATATTCCCCATAGGGATAAATTAATAGAACAAATTGCAGGAATTATGGCTCCTGCTCTGAGAGGAGAGAGAATAAGTAATTTATTTGTCTATGGGCAAACTGGGACTGGAAAAACTCTTAGTGTGAGATATGTTCAAAATGAGCTTTTAGAAAGAGCGAAACAAGCAGGTATTCCTTTGAGAATTGAATACTTAAATTGTAAACTAAGAAAGGTTTCTGATACTGAATATAGGATTCTTGCAGAGCTTATAAAAAAATTAGGTGGTGAAGTTCCAGCTACTGGGCTTCCTACAGATCAGGTTTATAATAGATTTATTGAATTAATAGAAAAAGAAAAACAACTGATTATCTTAGTGTTAGATGAAATTGATCAAGCTGTAAAAAAGATTTCTGATAATTTTTTGTATAACCTAACAAGACTAAACTCAGAATTAGCCCAAACTCAAATAAGTATTGTAGGGATTAGTAATGATCTCAAATTTTTAGATGGGCTTGATCCTAGAGTAAGAAGTGGCTTAAGTGAAGAAGAAATTGTTTTTCCACCCTATAATGCATTACAATTACAAGATATCTTAAAATCCAGATCTGAAAAAGCCTTTAAAGATGATACTATAGAAGAAGGAGTATTATCAAAATGTGCTGCTTATGCTGCAAGAGAGCATGGAGATGCAAGACGTGCTTTGGATTTATTAAGAGTTGCAGGAGAATTAGCTGAAAGAGAAACTGGAAATAAAGTTCTCTTAAAACATGTTGATCAAGCAAATGAAAAAATTGATCGAGATAAGATTTTAGATGTTGTAGAAAATGCTCCAAAACAGCAACAAATAGTCTTAGCCGCAATCATTAACTTAACTGAGAAAAAAGAACTTGAAAAAATATTCACTGGAGATGTTTATAATATTTATCAGGAAGTATGCGTTAAAACTAAAACTGAAATCTTAACTCAAAGGAGAGTGGGAGATATAATTGGAGAATTTGATATGCTAGGAATTATTAATGCACCTGTAGTAAGCAATGGCAGATATGGGAGAACCAGAGAAATAAAGCTTTCTGTACCTGAAAAAATATTTGAAAAAGTTAAAAATCTTCTTATTGAAAACTTGAATCTTTAATCATACTCAAACCCTTAAATTTTGAGGTATAACCTCATTGAAGAATGAATCCAGAAATATTAAAATTTTGCATAGAGAAAGGAGTATTACTTGATAAAGATACTTTTTCAGTTTTATCTAGCTTGGATGATGAAATTGCAAAAAATATTATTTTAAGAGTTTCTGGACTAAGGGAAAAAGTATTAACAAAGGCTTTTTTTCAGAGTCATCCTGAGAAAATAAAAGAATTGATTGGTGATGAAAAGATTGTAGAAAAAATCAAGCTTAATTTTGGACTTTCTTTGGAAATTTCAAGAGAAAAAGTTATTGAAAAGAAAGAAGAGTCAAATCGATTTGAAAACCTTAAAGTTGTTTCTTCACATGTTAATCTTTCAAGAAAAATTTCTCCTGGAGATTTTGTAAAATACTTTAGGATGAGATATACTGAAATGAGACCTATGTTAATGGAAAGGAAAGAACTTGAAAATCTGACTTCAATTAACAAAATAAGCAATGAAAGACAAAGCATCTCAATTATTGCTATGGTCTTTAGCAAGAGGATTACTAAAAATAAGAATATTATTCTTGAAGTGGAAGATTTGACTGGGAAAATGAATGTTCTTATAAGTCAAGATAAAAAAGAACTTTATGAAAAATCTAAAAGTATTATTATAGATGATCTTATTGGAATAAAAGGAACAATAAGCTCTAAAGTAGGTATGGGCAAAATGTTATTTGTGAGTGATGTTTTTTATCCTGACAGTGCTGTGAAAGAGAAGAATTTTTGTGAAAGAGAAGAGTTAGTAGCCTTTACTTCAGATATTCACATAGGTTCTGTTAATTTTTTAGAAGAGAATTTTTTAAAATTTATAAAATGGATTAATGGAGAAGTTGGTGATGAAAAACAAAGAGAAGAGGCTAAAAAAGTGAAGTATCTCCTTATTACTGGAGATACTATTGATGGTGTTGGAGTTTATCCAGGACAAGAAGAACTTTTAACAATCAAAGATATAAGAAAACAATATGAAAAACTTGCAGAATTCTTAGGAATGATAAGAAAAGATGTTATAATTATCATGTGTCCTGGACAGCACGATTCTGTTAGGGTTGCAGAACCACAACCACCTATAGGAAGAGATTATGCTGAAGCATTACACAACCTAGATAATATTATTTTTGTATCAAATCCTGCTTTAATTGAAATAAAAAATAAGTCTAGAAATGGCTTTAAAATTTTGATGTATCATGGAGCAAGCATGACTCCTTATATTAATGAAATAGAACATTTAAGAATTGCAAGAGCACATCATCATCCCAGCAAGGTTGTAAAGGAAATATTAAAGAGAAGGCATTTGGCATCTATTCATTCTTCTGTCACGTATATTCCTTTTGATAAATATGATCCTCTAATTATTAAAGAAGTTCCTGATGTTATGAACACTGGAGATTTTCACAGGACTGATGTTGACAGTTATAATGGTGTTTTGATAATTTGTTCTAGCTGTTGGCAATCAATGACTCCTTTTGAAGAGAAGGTTGGAAATATTCCAGATCCATGTAAATTACCTGTTTTGAATTTGAAAACGCGTGCTGTAAAAATTATTGATTTTACTATACCTGAGAAGAAGGAGGAAGAAAAAAATGAAAATAGTTAATCTTTGTATTACTACGCCAAATAATGAAAGAATTTTATTAATTAACCGAAAGAAAGAGCCTTATCAAGGATATTGGGCTATGCCTGGAGGAAAAAATGAAAAAGGAGAAAGCTATGAACTTGCAGCAATTAGAGAGCTTAAAGAAGAAACCGGTATTATAAGGAAGTTACAAGAGCCTATTGGTTTTTGCATTGAAGAAATAAAAGAAAATGGGCAATTAAAATATTCTTTTGAAATAGCTTTTTTTCAATTTTTTTCAGAACAAATTAAAATAGGTAATTGTGCTGAGGGAAATTTTGAATGGTTTAACTTAACTGATTTGGAAAAAATGCGTGTAATCCCTAGTGATATTATGATGCTTGATGCATTTTGCAATAAACGAGCAAATTATACTGAAAGTTTTGTTGAGAAAGTTAAACAAGATTATACTCAAAGAAATTTTTTCAGTATTGGAGGGAGAACATGAGCAGAATTGATTCTTATTTTAAAAGGCTTGAAGGAGATGTTAGTATAATTTATGGAGTTGCGGAAGAAGCAAGAAAAAAAGGATTAGACCCTATTAATCATGTTGAAGTACCTTTAGCAATGTCTCTTGCTGCAAGAGCAGTGGGATTAATTTCAGTTATTTATCCTCAAATTAATAATCCTCATATAATTAATAGGATTTTAGAACTTGAAAAGGAATATGGTGCATTAGACCCTGCTGTTTGTTTAAAAATTGCTGAAGAAACTGCTAAAGAAAAATTCTGCAAATTTAGAAGTTTGATGGAGGGGGTTGATGCGGGAATAAGGCTGGGACTCGCTTATACTACTTTAGGAGTAGTTTCTTCTCCAATAGAAGGATTTACTGAGGTAAAATTAGGGAAGACTAAAGAAGGGAAAGAATATTTTGATCTTTATTTTTCAGGACCAATGAGATCTGCTGGGGGGACGGCTGCAGCATTTACTTTAGTAATTGCAGATTACCTAAGAGAAACTCTAGGATATGCAAAGTATGATCCTACTGAACAAGAAGTTAAAAGATGTGTTGCAGAAATTTACGATTACCATGAAAGAATAACTAATCTGCAGTATTTACCTATTGAAGAAGAAGCCCTCTGTGTTGCAAAGAATTGTCCTGTTCAGATAAATGGGGATCCGAGTGAAGATAAAGAAGTAAGCAATTTTAAAGATTTGGAAAGAATTCAAACAAATTTTATCAGGGGAGGATTTTGTCTAGTTATTGCTGAAGGTCTTTCACAAAAAGCTGCGAAGATTAATAAGATGGTCAAGAAACTTAGAGAAAAAGGTTTTGCTTTAACTGACTGGAATTTTCTTGAGGAATATGCAAAGATTCATGAAAAAAGAGAAACAGGAAAGTCAAATTCCAGCCCAACTTATATTAAAGACTTAGTTGCAGGAAGACCTGTTTTTAGTCATCCTTCTAGAAGTGGAGGTTTTAGAGTTAGATATGGCAGAGCAAGAAATACTGGATATAGCTGTCTTGCAATACATCCTGCAACAATGCAAATAACTGATGGTTTTTTAGCTATTGGGACGCAGCTTAAGATTGAACTTCCAACAAAGGGAGCGACATGTGCAAGCTGTGATAGTATTGAAGGGCCAATAGTTAAAATGAAGAATGGGAGTGTAAAAAGAGTAACTGATGATCAAGAAGCTAAAAGTCTTTATCCTGATGTTGAAGAAATTATTTATCTTGGGGACTTACTTATTCCTTACGGAGACTTTGCAAATAGAAATCATCTTTTAGTTGTTCCAGGATATACTGAACAAGAATGGTTCCAAGAATTAAAATTTAAAGCTAAAGAAAAAAATGAAAACTTAGAATTAGAGGGTATATACGAAGTTGGTTTTGATTATGCAAAAAAATTAAGTGAGAAATTTGATGTGTATATGCATCCAAAATACAGTTTTTATTGGACTCAAATAAGTCATGAAGAATTTATGGGGCTCCTTGATTTTATTGCACATGGGAAATATAATGAAAAACTTCTTTTGCCTTATGGTAAACTTGAAAGAGAAAGATTCAAACAAGGAAAGAGGGCTCTGGAATTATTGGGCGTTGAGCATGAGGTAGTTATAGAGCATGTTATTTTAAAAGAAAATGAAGCGAATACACTATTATTCAATTTAGGGATAAGTAAAGAGAACAATCTTGAAGAAGAGATTAATAGGATCTGTGAAATTCTTAAGAATAATTTGGAGGTGTTATCTCCTTTAAAAATTGTAAATCAACTTTGTAAAATTAAAATTCAAGATAAGGGCGGGACATTTATTGGAGCAAGAATGGGAAGACCTGAAAAAGCAAAACTTAGAAAGTTGACTGGAAGCCCAAATGCTTTATTTCCGGTTGGTGAAGAAGGTGGAAGAATGAGAAGTGTTAATGAAGCTATAAAAAAAGCAGGTTTTGTTAATGGAGATTTTCCGAATTATTATTGTGAAAATTGCAAACGTGATACTATTTACCCATTATGTGAAAATTGCGGGAAAGAATGTGTAAAAAGAAATTATTGTCCTATATGTAAAGCTGGAATTTCTGGGGAGAAATGTGAACTTCATAATATGGGGCAAACTTACATACGTAAAGAACTTGATATAAAACATTATTTTGATTCGGCTATTAAAAAATTAGATTTAACTCCTGCAGAAATACCGGAAATGGTTAAGGGAGTAAAGGGAACAAGCAATAAGGGGCATGTTCCAGAACATTTGTGCAAGGGAATTTTAAGAACTCTTTATGATATTCAAGTTAACAAAGATGGAACAATAAGATATGATGCTACTGAAATGCCTTTAACTCATTTTAAACCAAAAGAAATATTTACCAGTGTAGCAAAGCTTAAGGAATTAGGATATGATAAGGATATTTATGATAGAGAGTTAATAAATGAAGACCAGGTTTTAGAAATTAAGCCTCACGATATTGTTTTGCCTTGTTGTCCTGATTCAGATGATGTTCCTGCAGATTTGGTTTTTATAAATGCTGCAAATTTTATGGATGCTCTACTTACTAAGTTTTATGGCTTGAAACCTTTTTATAATATTAAGAGAAGGGAAGATTTGGTGGGACATTTGATGGGCTGCATTGCCCCTCATAACTGTGCTGCTGTTATTGGAAGAATTATAGGATTTTCTAAGACCCAAGCATTACTTGCTTCTCCTTACATTCATGCTGCGATGAGAAGAGACTGTGATGGTGATGAAGCTGCAGTTATGCTTCTTTTAGACTTGCTAATTAATTTTTCCAGAGAGTACTTACCAGCTCATAGGGGAGGAACGCAAGATGCAGCTTTGGTTCTTAATGCAAGACTGCGAGCAGGAGAAGTAGATGACATGATTTTTGATGTGGATATTGAAAGAGAACTTCCTTTCGAACTATATGAAAAAGCAAGAAATAAAGAGCATCCAAATAAGATTAAACTTCAACAAGTGAAAAATAGACTTGGAGGAAAAGAATTTGAAGATTTATGGTATGAGTATGAAACAAGTGATATTAACAAAGGAGTTGTTTTTTCTAATTATAAGAAGTTAGGAAGTATGATGGAGAAAGTAACTCATCAGATGGAGCTTGTTGAAAGAATAAGGGCTGCAGATACTGCTGATGTTGCAAGACTAGTTATTGATAGACATTTTATTAGAGATATAAGGGGTAACCTAAGAAAGTTTTCTCAACAGGTCTTTAGATGCTCTTCATGCAATGAGAAGTATAGAAGACCCCCATTATCAGGGGTATGTCCGTGCGGAGGAAAGATAATCTTTACTATTTCTGAAGGAAGTATTTTGAAATATGTTGAACCTGCACTGCAACTTGCAACAAAATATGATATTCCTCCTTATCTTAAACAAAGTTTAGAATTGACCAAAAGTTATATTGAAAGTATTTTTGGATTTGATAAAGAAAAGCAGGAAGGATTAAATAAGTGGTTTGGGAAAAATTAAATTCACAATATGAACTTAGAAATTATAGTAGATTATTCGCAAGCAAGTTGTTCATAATCTGAGAGATAGATAAACCTGAAAAGAAAAGCTTGGGAAAAATTAAATTTACAAGGTAAACTTAGAAAAGTTAGCTAAAATTTCCCAAGTGAATTGTGAAATTTTAGGGTATAGATAAACAAAGAAACAAATTTGGGAAAAATTAAATCCCTTAAATTTATTGTTTTTCCCTATTAAAAAATAAAAAATCTATTTAAGTATCCTAACTAGTTTTATGCTATGAACCTAAAATCTCTTCCCACTGAAGAAAAACCCCGAGAGAAATTAATTAAAAATGGATCAAAAAACCTTACAAATTCAGAACTTTTATCAATTATTTTAAGAACAGGAAACAAAAAAGAAGGAGTTCTTGAGTTGTCAAATAAACTTCTCAAAAAATATAATCTTAAATCCCTTTCTAGACTAAAAACTTCATCATTAAAACAACAATTAGGAATTGGTGATGCCAAAGCCTGTCAGATCTTAGCTTGTTTTGAGTTAGGAAAAAGACTCGCAGCATTTAAAGAAATAAAAAATCCTCAAATAAAAACTGCACAAGATGCAGCAACTTTATTTCTTCCAGAGATGAGCAATTTAGAAAAAGAAAATTTTAAAGGAGTCTATTTAGACTCCAGAAAAAAGATAATTAAACAGGAGACTATTTTTATAGGATCACTAAATGAGTCTATTGTTCATCCTAGAGAGATATTTAAAATTGCTTTGGAAGAAAACGCCGCTGCAATAATCCTATTGCACAATCATCCTTCAGGAGATCCTTCTCCAAGCAGGCTAGATATTGAAGTAACTCAGGAATTAATTAACGCAGGAAAATTATTGGGCATTCCAATACTAGATCATATTATAATTGGTAGTGAGAAAAGATATTTCAGCTTAAGAGAAAAAGGATTAATTTAATTATTCTTCAATCATTTCTCGAATTCTCATACCTTTTGGAGTTAACTGATATAATCTCCCAGTTTTCTCTTTTGGATTTAAACACTTAACAATTTTCTTTTTCTTAAACTCCCGTAAAACATCACTAACATTATTTAGACTAAGCTGAGTTTCTTCTTTTATCTCGGTAGGAATTTTTGGTTTGTTCATTACCTTTATGATCTTTTTCTTTTGTGAACCCCTAACAACCCAGGAGTAATCTTCTTCCATAGAGGGGGGTATAAATTTGGTATAAAAAGATTTACACTGAATCTATACCAAAATATTTAAATATGGTCTAAATTTAATATTAAAACTTCAAAACCCCTTAAAAAGTTGAACTCAAAACAAACTGAATAATTACTAAATTAAGAACTAACTCCCAGCATATTCCCAAAACCTTCGGGTTTTCAATTCCATCAAAAATGGAATTTGTTCAGGTTTTGGAGATTCAAGAATCGAAACTACAAAATAAAGTATAACCTTGTTAAGTAACCCGAAAAAATCCTAGGTTTTATAAATAATTTTTGTAGTTTCGATTCTGAATTATACTTAATCTAATTTTTCTAGCAGTTTTAAGAAATTTTATAAAGTTGGGTAAATTAAGATTAATATGGTGATAACTAGAAAACAAAGAGTTTTTGTGATCTTTGCAGCATTTTTAATTTTCTTGAATTTTGCTCTTGCAACCCTTGGTACAGATATTTATAGTAGATTTACTGGGAATGTTATTGAGCCGGAAGTTATCTCATCAACTACTAATACTCCTTTTGTGTTTTATTCCGTAGCCTCTTTTTTAGGAATTGCCCTATTTGTTCTTATTGTAAGCTTTTTAGTATATAAAAAATTGAATCCTCAATAATCTTCAGGAAAAATAAGCTTTTTGGAAAGGTCTTTAATATGAGAACTTAAATGCCAATTGTTTCCTATGGGTAGGGAGAAAATTTGTTGTTGAAACTGGAGATGATTTTTTTTGTAGAACTCTTTTGTTTTATCCAGCTCTTTTTCAATAGATTCTGGGTCTTTGAAGGCCATAATAGAATGAACCTCATTATGATCTATTATTTTCATTAAAGTATTTTGTTCTTTAATTGAGGTTTTATGCTGCAGAAGAGATATTTTTGAATTTGCAGACAAATCAAATTTAAATCGGGCTATTAATAATTGGGTTATGTTTAGTTTTTGAATATTTGGAAATATTATTGTCGTAAAGAATCCTTCTTTGAATAGTTTCTTTTTTATTTTACTTACTGTGGGCTTAGAAATCCAGGTCTTTTTTGAAATTTGAGCTATAGAAAACTCTGGAAACTCTATTAGACAATTAAGAATCTTTTTCTCGTGGTAATTAAGTTCGGATATTGATTTTAATTTGTCTTGAAAAAGCTCTCTTGGTTCTAGGGAAAAATTCAAATCAAATAAAGAATTTATGAATTCAGGTAGGTTTATGAAAATTCTATTAAGTTCATAAAAGAAGTGCATTTGATTTGAATTTTCTGTTAGCTGTAAACTTCTTTGACAAAGGGCGTCTATTATCTTTTTAATATCTGTAAATTTTTTTGAACTTAAAACAGCCAGGCAATTTGAGTTTGTTTCAAGGTTTAGGATACATTCATTATACTGTTCTAGTCGGGGTGCTTCGGGTTCTTTTTTTCCTTTAAGAGAATTATTAAGACTTCCTGTTACTAATGAAAAGGATTCACAGCCCAGAGCCTGAAAATTTGGAAGGTTAATTAGTTCTAACCATTTTTCTTTAAATAATCTGGTTCTTATAGAAGTGATTGTTGATCTTTTAAGCTTCAATTTTTCTGCAAGTTTTTGATCATTTAACCAGGGCCAGGAAACCACACCATAGAAAACTATTTTTTCTTTTTCAGTTAGAAGAATATTGCTCTTATCTATTTTTTTAAGCTTTAATTCAAGTTGTTTTGAATAATTATCTAACATTTCTTGAAGCTTTTCTTTTTCTTTTACAAGCCGGATAAGATTTTTATTCTGGGACTCTATTAAAGAAAGACTTTTTTTAAGTTCTTCTTCAGATTTTTTAATTTTAGTGATATCTGCCAGATTACCTACTATTCCTAATGGAGTTCCAGAAACATCTTTGTAAAGAGCTTTATGAAATTTAATTTCATAAATTTTGTTATCTTTAGATTTAATTTTGCCCTCATATATTTGAGTATCTCCTTTTTGAATTAGTAGGTTATCCATCTTTTGGTAGACTTCAGAAAATTCTTTAGGAGAGATTTCACTTGAGTTCTTACCCAATATCTCTTTTTTGGGCAGACCGATTATTTTTGAAAAAGCAGAATTACATCCAAGGTACTCTCCTGAAAGATTTTTGTAGTAGATGGGATTTGGAATAGCTTCTAGAAGGTTGCTTAATAAATTAATATTTTCTTTTAATGACTCTTCTTGATTTTTTCTTTTACTGATATCTCGGCAGATACTTAATACTAGCGGTTTTTCATTAATTTTAATAAATACTGCATTCACTTCGGTAGGGATTAATTTTCCTTCTTTTGTTATGTGTTCTGTTTCAAAAACAAGACTGCCCCGGTTTAAAATTTGGTCTATTCTTTCAGAAATTAATTTAGAATATTTTGGGCTGTCAATATCTTTTGGAGACATAGTGATAATTTCTTCTTTAGAATAGCCTAATCTTTCTAAGGCCGAATTATTTGCTTTTAAAAAATTACCCTCAAGATCCTGTAAGAAAACAGCATCACCCAGATTATTAAAAAGATTTAGGAAAAGAGTTTCTTCTTTTTTGTAGTCTTCCATTGTCATCCCATTGTCCCTTTAGGTTGATATTAAGAACAAATTAAGGTATTAATATTTTATCTTTTGACAATTAAAAGAGAATACTTGGGAGATATTATCAAAAAAGAAAGCTTTTGGAGAGAGTTTATACTCTTTGCTAAAATTTGAGCTAAGATAAAATAATTAAGTTTGAGGTTTTATTGTATACTAAAGATAACAATCTTTAAGAAAACGAGGTAATAACGAAGTTATTTAAAAATGGAAGACATTAACTCTAAGGGTAGAAAAGGTTTATTATTAAATAAGATGAGCACTTCTCTTTTAGAACTGGGGCTAAATAAATATGAAGAAAAGGTTTATTTAACTCTTGTTGAAGAAGGAGTATCTTCTGCTAAAAATCTTTCTAACATCACGGGAATACCTTATGGGAAAGTATATGAGGTTTTGAATAATCTTTCAATGAAGGGTTGGCTTGTAATTCTTCCTGCAAAGCCTATGAAATTTCAAGCTGTTTCTCCAAAGGAAGTAATTGCTAATACTCGGAAAAATATGCAAGAGCAATTAAATCAACTTGAAGAGAGGATGATTAAAGAATTAGAGCCTGTTTTTACTAGAACAAAGAAATTTGTAGACCAAAAAAGTATGTTTTGGATTATTAATGGCAGGGCCAATATTAATAATAAATTTGAAGAGTTTTTAGCTAAAGCACAAAAAGAAATTAATATTCTTGTAAGTGAAAATGGATTGAAAAGATTAGTAATGTTT
>Ga0172381_10001032_pt1 | contig 34529 bp, 47 predicted proteins | sample Leawel6488metaG_FD_119754 | JGI IMG/M metagenome (GOLD analysis project Ga0172381, IMG submission 119754) | Leachate microbial communities from a municipal landfill in Southern Ontario, Canada - Leachate well 64-88 metaG | ecosystem: Engineered > Solid waste > Landfill > Unclassified | place... | reverse complement strand
GATAATTCTATTTGTTGTTTTCATAAGTTTAAAATATATTTAATAAATTATTACAAGTCCATTTCCACGACCTACCCTCTTTTATCTCATTGATAGTCCACTCGGTAGAAAACCAGGGGTCTTGAGCTTGTTCAATGCTGATATTTGGGTGATAGCCACGATGTATTTGAAATAAGCCGTGTGAGTTTCCATTATCACCGACTGCTGTGGTATCATATTGGCTCTCACACCACGCTAATCTCAACAGTTTATCAGGGTCAACTCCCTCCCTTTCCGCTAAGTACCTAATAATATTCACAGGGTTAGTGGTATCAGCTGACACCGGCAAATGATTGTCAACCCTTTTTTCTTCTATTGTAAACCCCTCGCAAACAACATCATTAAGCGAACAAATATCCGTTTTGGGGGGAGTTTTTAGCTCCCCTCCTACTCCGGCTGTTGCAATAGCGTTAGAAATAGGGGGTAAAACCAACACCAAAGCAAGTATGTAAACGCCTATGCCGATCAAGGTTTTAATCGGATAAGCGGGTTTACTAATTTGATAATCCTTCCAAGTTTTTTGATACATATTCAATTTTATCTATTTCTTTTTTCATAATAGTTAATTATTTAATACCAATATAAGGTGGAAAAATATCAATAACCAGAGTTCCCCAGCTAGTTTTAAGACCCCATATTAAAGCTACGAATAAAAATATAAATAATATAAATGATAAACAGTTAAAGCTACAACTATAAGATTTTTTATTTTTATCTATTTCTTTTTTCATTTTATTTAAGATTTAGATTTTTAAGTGCTTCAAGCGTTCCTTTCATCTCGGGGATTTCTTCAACATCCTCCTCAACAACAGCCTCACACATCTCACCGCATTTTAAGCACCTGCCGACTTTAGTGTCGGGGTCAACTTCGCTTACTTCGGCATAACAACAATTACTTAGATAATAGTTTGACATATATTTTTTATTTAACTTTAATATTAAATTCCTCGCCAAAGGCTTCTTTTAACTTGTCCTTTGCTTCTTCAATAGTGATTTCTTTTTGTGTATTCAGATTAAGTTTAAGTTTAAAGCCGATAATTTTTTCAACAACCTCTTGATTAAACTCTGGCAATTTAGATAACTTTTGCCAAACTGATATTGGTAATTTTTTCCACTCATCTTCCCAATTATTATCTTTTAACTCAAGCTTAAAATCATCTTTAATTTCATTCCAATAATCTCTAATCTCACAATATCTTTTATCTGATACTTGCTTATTAAAAGCATAATATTCTTTCATTTTAATATCGTAGCAAAATATTACAAAACTGCTGGAATTAACACAACTGCTGGAATAAACACCACTGCTGGAATTAACAAAACTGCTGGAATTAACATCACGGCTGGAATTAACACAACTGCTGGAATAAACATAATTGCTGGAATTAACACAACTGCTGGAATTAACATAATTGCTGGAATTAACATAACGGCTGGAATTAACATCACTTGAGTTTTTAATTGTTTCTTCGTTCATAATTTTTTATTTAGTTAATTAGGGGGCGGTTTCAAAGGAGTCTTGATGAGGTTTAAATGTGGAAAGAGCGACCGCCCCAAGTTATTAAAAATTATATTCCACTTTCTCATTTTTAATGCTTACGGTAATTCCGGCCTTGTTTAACTTTCGGCAAGTGTCAATGCTCGGATCATCACCGGCATACAGGCGATATAAAGTCATTATTGAAACACCTGTGTCAAATGAAATCTCTTTGATTTCTTTATTCATTTTTTTTACCAATTCTTCAAAAGTCATATTTAGTTATCTTTATTATTTGCCGACCAGTCTTCGTACGCATAAACATCTTCTTTGCTTACACCGTAATATAATGCCCGGCCTTCTTTAATTAATCTATTTACTACAATATCAAATTCTTTTTTCCACTCCTCCAGTGCTTTAAAATATTTTTCTTCGTTGGTCATTTTTTTTAGTTGTTAATTATTTAAATTTTCTTCTTAACCAAATTATTAAATAACTGTTTCTGTCAGTGATGTGGCTTTCAAGCCAACATATTCTTCTTGAATGGCTAATTGAGTGTTCTGTTTCGTTTAACTTTTTTCGTTTTGTTAGGTGCATATTATTTATTATTAATTGCGTTAACTTCTTGGTTAATGTAGTCAGAGTACGGATCTTCGTTATTCTCGTAGTTTAAAACTTGCTTAACTTTTATCTGCTCAATTTGTTTTTTTATATCCATATATTTGTTTATCTATAATCAGTATAGCATAACTGACAACATTGTCAAGCGTGTTAATATTATATCAACTTTTCGCTAAATATAGCCAAATCCTGTACAATCTCAAGTGATAATGACTTTCGTATTTTCTTACTTATCCACACCATTAAATCGTCAATATGTATAAAATACGCAATCAAAGTTTTAGGATTTATCACTACTAAATAGGCTAATTCTTTTTCTAACATTATAATATCAAAAGGATTTTGATAACCACAATCAATTATTTTATAAACAAACTTTTCGTGAGCAACAATACTTAAATTTCTTTTTTGATGTTCATAAATCTCACTTAACGGAATTGGCTTGTTGTTTCTAAAAACTTTTACTTCAAGCGCTCCGGTATGAATTGGGCATTTATCCGATTTTAAATAATGGATTAATTTTGTGGTGGCTTTTTTTTCCCTCTTTTTCATAAAGTTTAGCGATAAAATCAGCTTTTTTTTCAACTACACAATTAAAGATATGTTCATCAACGCAATTTTTTGTTATAAAATGGATATACTCCACCGGAGTATTCTTATCAACGGCGGTAATTCTGGCTTTCATCTGAATATAACTGACAGCACTCCACGATAGCGAATAAAAAATCATTAAATCAAAAGTTTTTAATGAGTATCCCTCCGCCATATCCGCTTGGATTATTAAAGTGAAACTTTTCTTTTGGTTGGCTTTATTTATCAAGTCATCTCGTTCTTTTTTGCCAAGTGAGCCGTTTAGTATTTCCCCTCCGCAAGTCTTTTGAATAATTTCTTGTTCCAATAAATAATGGCAAACGACTACTGTCTTGTCATTTTCTTCTATTATCTGCTTTACCCTTTCCAATTTTTCTGATTTTATAAATTGATTTTTTGTATAGCCGTCGCCCTTTAAGCACCCTCCGGCGATTTGTGCCTCGTGGGTAAAGCGGGCGATTGGCTCAATGTCCAATAATTCTTCAATTATTTTTTTCTGTTCTTTGTTTAAGTCAAAGTATTCATTCTTGTTTATCTTTTTTGGCATATTTTCATTTCCGACCACTTCTTCCATTGAAACGAACCTGCCGATTTTTTTAAGCACTTTCTCAACCACCTGTTTAGCACATTTCTTCTCAATGGGTATCATTCTATTTCCCATTCTAACCATTGTATAACATTGATCATAAAATACCCTGTAATTGATTTTATAATTTAATACTTTAGCAAGGGCGTAGGCGTTCATTGCCGATGACCTGTAAGGCGTGGCCGACAAGCCGTAAATGAATTTCGGCTTGGTTTTTTTGATGTATTTTATGAAGTTTTTATAGAGTTGGGATTTTGGATTGCCGGCATAATGTACTTCATCCCAAATTACCCCGTCATAATATTCATATTTATCCCAATCAATCCTAAACTCTTCTTTACCAACAACTAACCATTTATAATTTTTATCCTTGCTCCATATCTTAATCTCATTTTCAAAGTTTATGGTCAAAGACTTAGGCGTAATCACAAGACACGACTTGCCATCTTGTTCCGCTAACTCAATTGCCGAGCGGGTCTTGCCACATCGGCAATCAAACCACAAACCAAAATACTTTGGGTCGTCCCTTAATATTTGTTTTTGATGTTTATATCTCATATTGTTACGCAAATAGTTAGCGTGGCAGCCGCCAGCCAATAAATAAAATGTTTAATGTCGCCGAAGTATAGATAAACAAAAGCGGCGCAAATATCTAAAATGATTAAGATCGTTGGGAATAGGTATTTCATACCTAACTCCTTATTGCCACACTTTCTTTTATAACTACTTTTACACCCGGGATAGCAACAGGTTTTACCGTTCTTGTTGCATCAGCTTTAATTCTTTTTAAGTCAAGTATCCAATATTCTTTTGGAATAATACTCTCGTCAACTATCTCAATATCTTTATCCTGCCTAATTGACATCCCTTCATTTTTAGGTTTGTCATATTCCGTTAAATCAGTCTTGGTATCAAACGGGTCGATATTCTTTAATGCCTTTTCTCTGGCTTCCAGTCGCATTTTAGCTTCAATCTTACTATATTCAAGCATTTTAGCTTTAAGAACCTTCTCACTATCAATTAATTGGTTCTTATATGGCGCCAAAATAGCTTCTAAGCGCCTTGCCTCATCTTTTAATGGTTTTATGTGTTTATCCGATATATCTTTTAAAAACGCACTAAAACGCTTAATATTTTTGGTTCGTTCCAATGCCAAACTGTTTGTTTGGCTATCGGTTATTTTAATTGTTTTAACAATATCTGTTAATTTAGTAATGTCTAGCACTACTTTTTGGGGTAAAAAATTTTCCATAATTATTTTTTTAGGATAATAAGGGGTCGGCTTATTATCTTTTTAATTATTACTCAAAATCAACTTCTAATGGTGCGGTTTCATCAACGTTTGTAGTTTCATCCTCTGTTGTCCATTTCTCTTGATATTCTCTTAATTTTGTCTCATCTTTTTCACCTAAATATCGTGGTTCGATTACTTTGGTATCATTGCCTTTATCGTTTTCCAAATCTTTGGCATAGACAAAACCCATTACAGCGCCTAAAGGAATTTCAGACATACCAAATATTATTTTGTAATCTTCACCAACCCTATTAGCACCCTTAGAGTAGGCACGACCGGACACACACATTCTTTTACCTTCTTCGGTTAATAAGATGTACTCAACTCTTTTGTGTCCCCATTGATCAAGGTTATTATTTTTTCTTTTCTCAACCAATACGCCTTTGATATTATCGCCGACTTTTTCCCATTTGACATACTCAAATTGAACACGTGCTTCATCGCTAAATAATGGATCTTTTTTTTCTTCTTTAATCATAGATTTTTAATCTTTAGTTATTAATCTTTTATTATTACAATGTTCTTTTTTAAATTGACCGACCCTTCAATTTTTTAAGAACAATATGTAACTCTGCATGATGTTTTTTACATAACCACATTATATTAAATGGTTCTTTATAATTTTTATGATGAGCTTCCGTATTAATATTTCCACAAATTTCACATTTTTGTCTTTTTAATTTTCCATTTTTAACCGCATACTGTACTGCTTTTCTACATTTTATTCTTTCTAAATGTAATTTACGATATTCTTGATAATATTTTTTTCTTCTTATTTTTATTTCTTCATTACTTAATTTTATTTTTTGTTTTTTATATTTATTATTTTTTATTCTATAACTTTTATTATATTCATAAAATTTTTCTTTGTTTTCTTGATAATATTTATTTGCATATTTTTTGACCTTATCTTTATTAATAATACGCCATTCTTGATAATATTTATTAATTTTATCTTTATTAATAATACGCCATTCTTGATAATATTTATTAATTTTATCTTTATTAATAATACGCCATTCTTTTGCATATTTTTTGCTATACTTATCAAGTTTTTCTTTGTTATTTTTATAATATTCTTGATAATATTTTTTTAATTTTTCTTTATTTTTAATAGCCCATTCTTTTTTATATTGTGATATCTCTTCTTTGGTTCTCATAAAAATTCCTTAATTAACCAAAAAAACCACAGATATTGCTCAAGACATACTATGGCTTTTTTGGTTAGCTAAATAATTTTTATTGTTTGTCTTGAGCATATTAAGTTTATCATTTTCTTTTTTTATTGTCAATGCTTCTATTAAAACATCTTCATATAAACAGGTAGGGCAATAAAATCTATTCCGCCCGTCTTTGGTGTAAGCATTCCCTTCATTTTGACAAAGAGGGCAACGCATGGTAAATGGTTTTTTCATAGTAGTTTATCTTGTTTAGGTGAATTAGTTGGTTTATTAAACTCAACTTTTTTATTTATTACAAATTCTTTTTTAATGTGATTTATCCACTTACCACAGTGTGAGCAATAAACTAAAATGTGGGGAGGATTTTCAGCAAATAACGCATCTTGTTTACCACATTTAGGGCAATTAATACTTTCAATCTCACTGTCAAACGCTTTGGCTATTTCGTTAATATTCATATTCACTCTCCTTTCCAGGTGCTTCATTTTTAAACCCAACATTTAACCACGCAGTTTTATTGCTTATTTTTGTATGTCTGACAAACGGTGCTGATGCCGGTAAATTCCTACCCAACAGCTCTATGGTTTCAATGGCAACATTTTTAGCGTGGCAATAATCACAATAATGATTGTACATTCTTTCTTTACTGATTGTTTCACCAATCCTTTGTTCAAGATAATCATAAGCAAAAGATGCTATTGAGCTACCTGAACTCATCATTTCGGTTCTAACCTCATCAGAACTTTTAGCATAAGAAAAATCATATCTCTGAAGTAGTTTGTATAATCCTTCAATCGCCCAGTTAAATAACCCCGACATTTCATTTTTTTTAGTTAGTTCTTCTATTAATAATGGATTTTTATTTTGTATCGTATTATCAAATCGTAATATAATCCAGCGATCAAAATATGCGTCATCGGATGTATCTTTAATGTTTGGTATTTTATTACAGGCAAAAACCAATTTGGCATAACTTTCAAAATTAAACGCATTACCAAATTTATATTCACCGGTAGAAAAACCACCTCCAGTAGCAATCTTAAATTTACCATTATCACCAATATCCTTAAATGATAAGTCATCATAAATATTGGCGTACTTACCATACAACTGACTAACAGCAAACTTATCAGTTGCTAATGCTTGTAATGATATTCCGGAAATATTTTCCTCACCCAAAAATTTAGTTAAAAGACGAATTAATGTTGTCTTACCGGTATTTTTCTCCCCAACCAATATCATTGCTTTTTTTACAACATACTTACGATAAAGACAAAATCCAAACCATTCTTGAATTATTGGCACTTGCCAGTCCTGTAACACCTCGGCTAAAAAAGTTTTAATTTTATCACAACCAGCCTTGGGGTTATAGTGAACAGGTAAAATATTTAGAAACATCTTTTTAGCTGAATGCTTTTTAAAAGTTTTATTTTTAATATCATAAACCCCATTTTGTAAATTAATGTAGTTTATGTTTTTATCAAAATCTTTCCGTTCGCAGTAAGTTTGTATTTTTATTTTGTTAATAATCTCGGTTATATCGTGTTTGGTTACGCACTCTTCCAAAAGACGAATAATTATTGATTCAATTTTACTTTGACCCTTTTTGTAGTAACCATTTTTATAGGTGTAAACCTCCGGTTTTTCTTCATCAATTGTTTTAATGTGGCAATCGTCTATTATGGTTTGGGAGATTTGATACATAGCATCTTTTTTTGTTTTTTGATTCTTAAACATTTCTTTAATGCTTTTTCTTTTTTCTGATTCTTTTTCACAAATATTTTTATAGGCTGTTTCAAGTGTTTTGTCATCAAGAGGAGGGTTATTGGCGTCATTCCACGCCACTATTGTGGACCATACTTTTCTATCCCATTGTGATTCAGGATAAAGCAATAGCAACGAACCAATAAATGATACCAGCGAGTTGTTTCTATTACCATCTTTTTGCCCTTTAGCTATTTCTAATATATTTGTTTTTTTAGCTTTTCCTACAATAGGTTCGAATATTGATAAATCCAAAGTTTTCATTTCAATATCGTCAAGCCCTATTGACCAAGAGTAATCACCATCAACATTACCAAACTGATCATGGTGTTTTGATGGCGGAGCTATAACATAAGAGCCATTTGCCTGTATTTCACCATAATGGATATCCCCATTTTTTAGTACAATCTTTTTTTGTTCTTCGGTTATTTTAAAGTAATAGTGAAAACCTTTTTTTGTCTTGACAATCGGGGCTTGTGGTATTCTAATATTTAATTTTTGAAACTCATTTATGTTATCAATATCAACTACGGCTAGTCCGGAAACTTGCCCACATATAATAGCAATCTTAGCATTTGGCCATTTTGTCCACCAATCAATGACTTGATTTTCTGTTGGTTTTGTTGTCTGATAATCAAGCCAAGATGATATTAATGGCATCTTTTTATCTCGTTTTTCATTAATATCTTTACCTACTGGAATAATTGAAAATCCTTTGGATAAATAATATAATGCCCACTCTTTATTTGTCATATTTTTATTTTTAACAACCAAAAAGAGCAGAACCACGTATGAATAGGGTAACGACACCCGACAAAATGATTCTGCTCTTTTTGGCAATTAATTAAATTGTTTTTCGTTATTTTATTCATACTAATTTGATTGTAGACTACTATATCAGCATTGTCAAATATGATTGGTGGATAAGTTTTTTTTTCTTGCTTGACAACCCTCTATGAAAGTTGTTATAATAATAATAGCTAAATTTAGCTATTATTTTTGTTAAAATATACTATTCATACTATTTTTACATTTATAGTTTAGTATTTGTAATTATATATATATATATATAGGTTTCCAAAAATAGTATGAATAGTCTACTGGAGGGGTTTTTTACTTGGAGATAGGAATTTGCTTAAAGCATAAATTTATGCTATACTTAATGTAGGTTAATAATCTGATCATGCCGTAGGATTCCAGATGCTTGGATTGTGGAGATTTGGATAAGTTGCCAACTTTAATTCGCTGGAGGAATATTGGGAAAACAATAACCATAGTTCCATTTGCTATTCCTCTGGAATTATTTATTACTAGGTTTGATATAATAATGCAAAAATGTAAACCAAAAGGTGGTAAGAAACGCTAATTTTTATTAGGGTTATTTTTTTTATATGGCAACAGAACGACAAAAAAGGGCTTTAATTGAGCTAGTAGAAAACGGTAGGAATAAGGGTGAGGCTTTAGTTAGAGCCGGATATAGTAAAAAAACAGCAATAGCTCCAACTAAGGTTACTGAGTCAATTGGATTTAAAGAAATTGCCGCACCAGTTGTTAAACAGTTAGAGGCTGCAAGACAACGAGCAATTGATAAATTAATTAAAGTTGAAGATGATGCTAAGTATCGCGATTTAACTGATGGAATTGATAAATTAACAAAAAATATTCAACTTTTAACTGGAGGGGATACGGAAAGAATTAATTACAAACCAATATATGGCGGCGTAAGTAGAGAAAAAGATGCCTAGAGGAATTTATAAAAGGAGTAAAAAACAAGTAGAACATTGTAAAACCATAAATATAGGAAGGATTCCTTGGAATAAGGGTAAAAAAGGCGTTCAAAAAGATTCAGAAGAAACTAAATTAAAAAAAAGGGAATTAATGATTGGTAATATTTTTGGTTTTAAAAGTGGAAAAGATAATTTAAATTATGTTGATGGAAATTGGAAAAAAAAGGCTAATTGTGGTTATTATGTTTTAAGAAGAAAGGCTAGAATAAAGGGTAATGGTGGATCACATAATTATAATGATTGGGAGAACTTAAAAAAAAGATTTGGTTATATGTGTCTTTGTTGTAAAAAATGTGAACCAGAAATAAAATTAACAAGAGATCATATTATACCCATTCATCTAGGTGGAACAGATAATATAGAAAATATACAGCCATTATGCTTGAGTTGTAATAGTAGGAAGTCTATTAAAATTATTAATTATGTCACAACCTTTTTGCGATACTCTGGCGACCCAGAGGATATTCAAACTGAAAAAGAGGATTAGGGCTGTTGCCGGCGGTACTTCGGCTAGCAAAACAATCTCAATTCTTATCTGGTTGATTGACAGGGGACAATCCGGAGAAAATGAAGTAATGACGGTTGTAGCTGAATCAGTACCTCATCTTAAACTTGGTGCTATCAGGGATTTTAAAAGCATAATGCAGAATAATGGCTATTGGGATGATAGCAAGTGGAACGCCAGTAATTTTACATACAGTTTTAAAAATGGAAGCATACTAGAGTTCATTTCATTCGATAAATTTGGCAAAGCTCATGGACCTAGACGCGATATATTATTTGTTAATGAAGCCAATAACTTGGAGTATGATATTGTTGATCAGTTAATTACCAGAACTAAAAAAATAATCTGGCTTGACTGGAATCCAACTTCAGAATTTTGGTTTTATACCGACATGTTAAATAATCGTGATGATATAGATTTCATTACACTGACTTACAAGGATTGTTTAAATGCCCTAGACCAGTCAATCATAGACGAAATTGAAAGCCATAAGAATAATAAAAACTGGTGGCAAGTATACGGCTTAGGTCAATTAGGTGAGATAGAGGGCAGAATTTACAAAAATTGGGCTTTAATAGACGAAATACCCAAAGAAGCCCGTTTAGAGCGTTATGGACTTGATTTCGGCTATTCTAACGATCCTACGGCTATTGTAGCGATATACTACTACAACGGTGGATGGATATTTGATGAAAGGTGCTATAAAAAGGGAATGTCCAATAAAGACATCGTTGATACCATTAAGCAAATGGATGACAAAATGGTGGTAGCTGACAGCGCTGAACCAAAAAGTATTGATGAAATTAAAAGTTATGGCATAAATATTCAGCCTTGTAAAAAGGGTAGGGACTCAGTCCGGCAGGGTATTCAGTTAGTTCAAGACCAACCCATTTCAGTAACTAAACGGTCGGTAAATTTGATAAAAGAATATCGCAATTATCTTTGGGCAACCGACAAGAACGGCAAGTTTATAAAACCTAACGAACCATGTAAGGGTTGGGATCATTTACTTGACGCTATCCGATATGGAATGGAAACACTGGGTAGAATAAAACAAGAACAGCCATATTGGGATAGGGTATGGGAATTAGATAGACAAGGTATTAAAATAAATAAAAATAATTTTAATAAAGGGAAATGAGTAGCGAAATATCTGAACGAAGTATAAGAAGAATGAACGCAAGAACCGATGATAACTATCGTACTAATTGGGATAAAATATTTAATAATAAAGAAAAATATGTCGGACCAATTTCAATGGATAAACGCAAGGGAACGATTTGCTGTTCCTCCAAGAAGACAAGAACCACCTAAACTTGACCTAGAAGCTTCAAAAGCAGCCGGTAAGCCGGTTGCAGTTAACGACCCACGACTTATCAAGGCGGTCGCTAAATGGAAAAAAGAAGACAAAGCAGGTGGCAAGCCAGAAGGAGAATTTGATAACTTCTTACAAAGTGGCAAGCGCCGTGAAGAATTAAGAAAAATATTTAACTAATATGGAAAAAAAGAAAACACCAAACTATAAAATAATTGTGGATGTATTGGGTGATAAGTGGGAATATTCTGGTAAAACTATTGAGAGTGCTTTAAGTAGGTTTGATTTGGATTGGTCAAAGATAAAGACCAAAGGAACAATAACCGTAAAATATCAAGATAAAAAGCATACTCATTTTTATAGTATGCCAAAACTGCGCCGAGTGTTTATGAATAAAATTGCGAAAGCTCAGGCGGCAAAGAATTTAATGATGATGTTGGATGCCGGTAAGGAAACTAATTTGTCAATTTAATATATATGGAAACAATTTTTGACTTCGTAAAAAGTCAAGAAGTAAAATATGAAAATGGTGTAGAATTGGCTGACGGATGGACATGGTCCATGAAAGAACACGTCAATCAGACTTTTTTATATCTTAACAGTCAGTTCACCGATCAGAATGATAATCGGGATTTAAGACCGTTTAAAAATATTGTCTTGCCTTTACTTAATATTCAATATCGCCTAGATGGTTTTGATGTTAAAGATGTTGAATTGTATGTTGATAATCCGGAAGATTATTACAAATCATTGATTATCCGAAAATACCACGATTTATGGTCAAGGGAAAATGGAATTGATACCTTTATTGACGATATGACTGAAAGCTATGCTACCTATGGTGGTGTATTGGTTAGAAAAACAAAGAAATCAAGACCGGAAGTAATTGATTTGCGTTCGCTGGCTTTTTGTAATCAAACAGATATTTTAAACAACCCTTTTGCAATAAAACATGAGATGAGTTTTAGTCAGTTGAGAAAAGAAGCAAAAATAAGAGGTTGGGGAAAAGAGGGTGCGGATATAACAGTTGAAGAATTAATTGAATTGGTTAAAAAAAATGATAAAGATTGTATTGATATTTATGAGGTTCATGGATCAATGCCTAAAGAATGGCTTAATGATGAGGAAGTTTACGATGAAAGCGAAATGGATGTTAATCAAGTTCAGATAGTTGCTTTTTATCAAAGTGAATTTAATGGTCGTCAAGGTGTATGCTTATTTAAAAAAGAAATGCCGGAATTGCCGTTTAAGTTTTTAGCAAGGGATAAAATTTATGGCAGGGCTTTGGGCAGAGGTGGTGTTGAAGAATTATTTGAAGACCAAATCTGGACAAATTGGAACGAAGTTAAGGTAACCGAAATGCTTGACAGTGCTTCCAAGACATTATTTAAGTCTGACGATCCGACATTCAAATCAAGAAATAATATTGCCAATGCCCAAAATAATGAGGTGTTCAGCTTGCAAGAGGGCAGGGATTTAGCGCAGATTGACACTTATCCAAGAAATTTACCGGTATTTAACAATGCGGTTGATAGATTTTTTCAGCACGCTCAATTGCTTGGCGGTGGTCCAGACCCTTTAATGGGTGAAGCACCAACATCCGGCACGCCATTTAAATTATATGAAGCCCAACAGGTTGAAGGCAAAGGAATGCATAAGTATAGACAAGGTAAGTTGGCGGTGTTTATGGATGAATTATATAGAGATTGGATTTTGCCACAACTAGCAAAGGACATAACTGAAGAAAAGACTTTTATGGCTGAATTAAGTCCGGAAGAAATGCAGATGGTAGTTGATAGGGTATTGGTCAATGAAACTAATAAAATGATTAAGAAAATGATTTTATCCTTTCAAGATATTGACCCGGACTTTTTATCTCTTTATCAAGAACAAATTGTTAAAGATATTCAGAAGAAAGGTAACAAGAGATTTTTTCAAATCTTAAAAGACGAAATGAAAGATGTCAGCATATCTGTTTTAACCAATATTGCCGGAAAACAAAAGAACTTAGCATTAATGACTGATAAATTGGTAAACGTTATTAGACAATTTATTGCAACACCACAGTTAAGACAAGACCCGGAAATGATTAAACTGCTTAATACTATTTTAGAGAGTTCAGGACTTTCACCATTAATGCCAGGGTTTTCACCAGTCGCCGCTCAGGCACCACAACAACAGCAAGGCGGAGGACAAACAGGCGGTTTGCAAGGATTATCTCAAGCGGTTAATGCCGGGGCGGAGGCACAACAACAATGAATGAGATTTTAGAAGAAAAATTAAAACAGTTGGCAAATGATCGCCAAATGGTTGAAGCGATAAAGGTTTTATCAAATAAAATTATTGAAGAAAATCGACCGATTGCCGAAAAAACTGATGACAATAAAATTTTAGGTGAGAAATACCGGGCTTATGAGGTGTCAAGAGATATGGTTGAAAAGATAATTAAAGATATTGAATGGCACAAAGAAAATAATCAAAGTTTAAATAAATTTAATAAAGAAAAATAATTGTATGAAAAAGATTTGTATGAAAAATATTTCAATTCTAATTGTAGCAATTTTGGTATCAGCCGTGGTCGGCGGTTTTGTTGGTTATCAATATGCTATTAATGGCTCATCTGACAATTCTTTTAATGTAGGTAGTATTCAAGAAGGACAAGGATATTACGCAACATCATCTCCAATGGACACTACACAAAATGACGGCGTAATTTCTTATAAAGGTGGAATGCTTGGGTCAGTAAACTTGCTTGGTAATAGTAGTTATGAATTTTGTTTATATGACGCTACAACAACAGTTGCTGCTAACAGACCATTGGCTAGACAAGCTACATCATCTGCTTTGTTAGCTTGTTTCGATTCAGCAAGTCTAACTGTTAGTTATGTTTTTGATGCCATAACCTATGATGGTATTTACATTGATTATAAATCAGGCAGAGGAACAACTACAATTACATATCGATAATTAAGTTTAAATATAAAATTATGCTAAAAGACGCAAAAATGCCTTCTTTGGCTGATAAATTGGCTATTGAGGCCGAGGAATTAGTCAAAAAAGTTAAAGAAATTAAAAAGAGAGGAAGTGGTCGACCCTCAATAAAAAGAAAGGAAAAAGTATATGGGAAAAAAAGTAAATAAAAGCGGATTGAAGTACTACATTGTTATTGGGGTTTTAGGAGTATTCGCCGTTGGCGGATTAATTCTAGCCGGAGCGGATGCCGTATCGACTGTAATTAATGTCAGTGGTGATTATAATTTCAATGAATCTGAACAGGTAGCAGAACCTATTATTAATGATGAATTGGGTGCTTTTCCAGGTGGTGATATTTATACGCCTGTAAATTTCAAGGATGAATTGATTACAAACGGATCAATCAATATCCCTTTGAATTGGGCGCAGTCAACATCAACCGGAGTTGGTACTCAATATCTAGTATTAGGTAAATATCAGTATAAGGGAACGGATACTTTGGTTTGTAATGGAAGTGGAAATGGTTCAACCATTTATGTGAGTGGCGTTGTTCCTTATACCGCCAGTTATAGGCTAGGAACTACTACTTGTCAGACGGCTACCTCAAGAACATGTGGAGATGGTACTACCAGTTTTACCGCTACAACTTCACAGGGAATTATCACAAAGGTACAAGTTGCTACATCAACCGCTACTGATACATTGAATGCCGATGATAATGAAGGTGATTACGCAAGGGAAGCATTTACACTTTCAACAAATGATTGGGTAATTGTAACCTTTGATTTTAGTACCAGCTCATTTTCAACTTCAACAATGCCAACAACTGCCGCTCAGGGATTAACTGCTACTGGATACGCTAAGATTAATTGTCAAAACGCAAAATAAATAGACACAAAAGTCGTTAAAATGATTTAGGGAATAAACCCTTTAGAAATTAATAATAGACAAAACTATGGAAAATGAAGAACAAGGAGAAAACCTTGAAACAAATCAAGAGCCTGTTGAGCAAGGTGATGTAGATATTGAAGAAATTAGAAAAGAAAATGAAACTTTAAAAGCTCAAAAAGCTCACTGGAAAAAAAAGTATGAGGAGGCTTCTACCAGGTCTGAAGAGACAAAAGAACAGCCTCAAGAGAAATCCGAAACTCTAGGAAATGAGGAATCAAGCGAGCCAAGTTATAACTTGCGACTTGATAGACTTACATTAAGATCAGAGGGAATCACCAATTCAGATGACCAAGATATGGTTATTAAAGAGGCAAAAAGGTTAAGTCTTCCAATCGAAGATATTATTAAGGAGGACTATATTAAGTCAAGACTTAAGAATTTATCTTCCCAGCGGGAAGCTGAAGCCGGAATGCCTGACGGAAGTGGTAAAACAACTAGCGGTGCTAGAAGCTCAGTTGATTATTGGTTGAATAAAAAAGATGGAGATGGCTTTGCACTACCAGCTGACCCAAAGTTAAAAATTGAGGTTATTAATGCAAGAATGGAACAGGAAAGACGAAAAAGAGAATTTCCTGATTAAAAATAATTTGGAAGTTGGCGCTTGATTATTAACTAATCTAAATTAAAAAGAAATGGCAAACACAATTGTCTGAGCTTATTACGGGCAATTAAAATCTCTACTGATTAATGGGGAAACTCCTTATGGGACAACCCTCAGCAAGCAGGCAAACAGCCGTGCAGCTGCAGAGACTGAGTGTAGAGACTCTCTAGTTATGGGTGGGAGAAGCGACAGTCCGAGCTCTATGGAAACATAGAGAGGTAGACAGAAATGTTCTATCCGTACACTAAAATTGAGATTGATTTATGGCTTAGTCTGTGATATGATAGACATATAATTAATAATATAATTGTATGTTTGATAGAAAGAAAAGTGATAAAAAATATTATGAAAATCATAGAGAAAGATGTAGAGATGCTGAACGCAGGTATAGGAATAAACCAGAAGTTAGAGAAAGATTATTGGAAAAGCAAAGAGAAAGAAGCAAACAATGGTATGCTAATCCTGAAAATAGATTAAGGAGAAAAAAGTATAACAAAGATTGGTGGCAAAGAAAAATTAAAGAATTAGAGGAAATGGTTGGTAGGTCTAAGCCGAGTAAATGTGAAATATGCGGTGGAAATGGTCAAATATGTTTTGATCATTGTCATAAAACTGGAAAGGCAAGAGGGTGGATTTGCATGAATTGTAATACTATTCTTGGAAAAGTTAATGATGATGTTGAAATTCTAAAAAAATTAATAAATTATCTCAATAGTGTAAAGTAACAAAATGGGAATAAGCAGTCCTACGAAGCCAAGGTTAGGGAAAGATTGGGAACGCCGACAAGTTGGAGAGATATTTTAAATGTAAAATTCTCTAATTCAAGAACTCTCAATGGTTCTTACATGTCGACTGAACCATCAGTCCAAACTGGTACTCGTGGAACAGCTTACGCTTATCAAGATTTGGTATTGACTGAAGAAACTATCACAATCAATCAATACAGGAATCTTCCTATATTTATTGATGAAGCTGATAGAGCGCAGCAATCTTACCTTGACGCAATGGAAATTGCTGAATTTCAAGGTGAAAAAATTAATGAATACTTGGAAGCTCAAATGCTTGCACAACATGCAAGTTGGACTGACTTCGGTGCTGGCGACTTAGCCAACACATCAACTGACGACACCACTCAGATTACAGTTTCAGCATCTAATGTTGATAATATTATTCGTGCTTTAAAGAGAAAAGAAAACGCAAACAATTTAGTTAATCGAGCCGTTAAACATGGTCGATTTATCGTGTGGCGTGCCACCGATATGGAGCTTTTGGAAGCTTTTGTCCAAGCCAATGGTTTTGACACAGCTGACATGGCTCTAAAGAATGGATTGCCTGCTGAAAAAGCTTTCAATTACATGGGAGTTGACCACTACTTGTCAAATTCTCACACAGATAATCATGTTTATGCCGGTGTTAAGAAATCAGGAGATATTGGTATCTTAACCGCTACTTGGGGTAAGGTAAAAATGATTGAAGATCCTGCTGGACCTTCCGATGGTGGTTCAACCAACGCTTTATCCGGTCTTGGTATTCCAAGCCGTGTAGATTATGGTTGGGATTTCCCTACTCAATTAGCAGAAGGAAATATCGATTTGAACGTTGCTTAGTTTTTTTACTCAGGGGATTAAATATCCCTTGGGATAAAAAAATTAACTTAAAAATATGAAATATTACGAGCCAATTGGGGGTGAAAGTATTATCGATATGATTAATAATATCTGTAATACGACTAACCAAAGCTATCCAAACAAAGAAAAGGTAATGAATATTAACAAGGGTCTTGATGAATATTGGTTTATTGCCACAAATTCAGCACCAAGAGGAAGTGTTGACGATACAAACAATAGCGCAATTTCGATTCAAACAACCAATATAGTCGCAGGGACAAATGGCTATAAAATAAGTGATTTTACCGACAATGTTTTAAACATTTTAAAAGTATCAGTATTAACTGATGACGGCATTGAAAATGATTTGGAATATCAAGAGTTTGAGGATATTTATGAGTTTAATGAGGAATATTCAACCGATACGGCAGATAGGGGTAATCCCGCTTACTGGACAAAGATTGGTGATTTCATATACTTAGCGCCTTGCCCGAATTATAGTGAAACCAATGGCTTAAGGGTTTATGTTGATAGGGCTTTGGATAAGCTAACCTATACATCTTTTACTCTAACAATCGCAACGCCGGGCGTGGCAACCGCAACAGCTCATGGATTATCAAATTCCGATGGGCTTTTATTGATGACTGACGGAGCTTTACCAACAGGGCTAACGACCGAAAGTACGATATATTATGTTAGTGGAAAAGCAACCGATACTTTTAAATTATCAACTACTCCTGGATTAGTTGGTACTACTGAAATAACTACATCCGGAACTCAATCAGGTACGCATAAATTTGTAAAGGTAAGTGGTGAACCGGGTATTCCGGTTATACATCATGATTACTTAGCAAGATACGCCAGTTATTGCTTTATGGATCAAGCACACCCGCAATTCGCCAAAATAGCCCAAAAAATAGCCCAAGATAAAATGGATATTCAAGATTATTGGGAAAAACAAAATAGATTAAGTAATTCAGTTATTAGACCGGCGGGGAGGGCGTATAAATAACATGGCAAGTAAAGGACAACAATCTTTAGTAATTCAAGCGCCAAGACAAGGAATAGCACCTAGTCCACACTTAGGTTTTGCCGATATGCAAAATATTGATATTGATAGCATTCCCGGAATTATCAAACTGAATACAATTTTGGAAAAGAAATCAGGAACGACTGTTGACGCTCAGGTTAAGTGGATGGTAAAAAATCCTGCTAGTCCATCCAATTTATATGCTTTAGATAGTAATGGTTCAGTTTATAACTCATCTGATAGTGGTGCAACTTGGGCGGAATTAAGCGACCGAGAGGGTGAGGGTGAAGGTTTAGCAGTCTGGAAAGATTATTTGATAGTCAATGATGGCGATAAATTAGATACTTATGGTCCATTAAGTGGTGCGCCGGCTTGGACTGATGATTGGCAATCAACACCACAAGATGACGGAGTATGGGGTCCAATGCTTGTTAGTAAATTAGATGGTAATTTATATATTGGTAATGGTCGTTATATATCATCAATATCAGAAAATAGCGGGCAAGATTTTGTACCCGGTACAACTGCTAGTTTTACATATACATCACAGGCTTTAACTTTACCCGAAGATTATCGGATAAAATGTTTAGCTGAACTAAACAACAATTTAATGGTTGGTACTTGGCAGGGTACAAATATCTATGATAACAAAATTGCTGATATTTTCCCTTGGGATGGTTCTTCAGAAACTTATAATAATCCTATACAGTTAAATGAAAATGGTATTAATGCCATGATTAATATTGCCGGTAATTTATACATTTTAGCAGGTCTAGGTGGTAAGATTTATAAGTCAAATGGCGTTCAAGCATGGGCAATTGGTGAAATACCTTTATCGGTTGCAAATATTGACGGTGGAAAATATCTTGAGCCGTTTCCTGGTGCAATAATGAGTTTTAAAGATAAGTTATATTTTGGCATAAACAGCAACTCAACATCTAACATGGGTATTTATAGTTTAATGGAAACTTCAAGCGGGAATATTGTCAACATGGAACATTCAATATCAACATTGACAACTGGTGGGACTAACCCTTTAATTATTGGCGCTTTACTTGGAATTACTCGTGATCAATTCGTTTGTGGCTGGAGGGATAACGCTACTTATGGAATAGATAAATTAAGTACAACATCTTTTGCTTATTCAACAAATTATTCAGGTTTTTTTGAAAGTGCATTATATCAGGTTGGAAGCTATCTTAATTTAATGCAATTCACTTCAATGGAGTTTATTTTAGCAAAGGAATTGGCAACCAGCGAGGGTATACAAATAAAATACAGAATAAATTTAACTGATGATTGGACAACTCTTGGCACATACACAACAGCAAATATTGGAAGTGGCAAAACCTCGTTTAGAGAAAATCAAATAGCTATACCTCCCTGTGAACAATTACAGATAAGGGTTGAGTTTTTAGGAACATCAACAACTACGCCTGAATTTAAGCAATTAATTTTAGTCTAATGGATATTAAAGATAATCCTTATGTAAATTATATCCCTATTGATTCAGATGCTAGTGGAATTGATAATAATTCGGGTATGGGAATATCAGCTACTCCAAGTACCAATTCTTCTGGTGTGGTTAAAGACGGTTCAACCGGAACAATGATTGGAATAGATTTAAGGGGTTCTGGTGGTGAAATCTTAAATGACGAAAGTGTTATAAAGCTTTTACAAGAAATATACGGTGATGGTTCAGATGGTGATGTTGTTATAACTAGCGATACCGATTTAACAGATGACAAGTATTATAATAGTTTAACAATTGAAAATGGTTCTTATTTAAAAACAAATGGATATAGAGTTTTCATTAAAAATAAACTTGAAATAGCACCAAATTCCAAAATTGGTTGGGAAGGAAATTCAGGTGGTAATGGTGGAAGTGTTGCAACCGGTTCTCAGTCTGGTGGTGCAGGTGGTACAGCAGGGGCTGTACTGGCTGACGGTTATTTAAGTGGTTCTCCAGCCGGTAAAGCAGGTGGGGCAGGTGGTAATGGTGGTAATGATGTAACATTGGTTGGACCACCAGGTGTTGCCGGTACAAATGGAAATAATGGTGAAGCAAATTCTTTAGGTAATGACGGTTCAGACTCAGGAAAAGGTGGTAATGGAAAAAGTACCTTAGCTACTGCTGGTGGAGCAGGTGGCGCTAAAGCTACTGGTGGAACAGAAGGTGTGTCGGCTACGATTGTACCTCACAATGCATTCCTTGCGATTAGAATGATTGATGAAAGTACAATTGGAAGTCCGGCTGCCTATTCTGCAAATGCTTCAGGGGCTTCAGGTGGTGGAGGAGGAGGTGGCGCTTATTCATCATCCGATGGTAATGGCGGAGGTGGTGGTGGAGGTTCAGCATCTCCGGGTGGTCTTGGTTTTATATCAGCAAAACAAATAGTTAATCATGGTTCAATATCTTATAATGGCGCTAATGGCGGTAATGGCGGTAATGGCGGTAGTTATACTGGAGGGAAATATGCTGGTGGTGGAGGTGGTGGCGGAGGCGCAGCCGGAAATGGTGGATATTTTGTATTAATATATAATGAATATGGCGGTTCTGGCACAAAATCAGCCGATGCAGGTTCAACTGGTCTTGGTGGAACTAAAGGAACAAGTTTACCTGGTCTTGACGGTGCAGTTGCAACAGACGGTGATGATTCTATTGCTGGAACAGGTGGAACTTTTATTGAATTAAAATTATGATAAAATATTTAATTGTAAGAAAAAAGAATAATCGTATTTGTTCGATCAGTGATAATGAAAATATAGTTGATGATAAACTTTTATTACAGGTTGAACATGATTTGACACAAGAGGAATATGACAAATTGGAATCAACTAATGCCGGATATTATAAAGACGGAAAAATAGTTTTTAACGAATTTGGAACAAAAATAAGAAAAGAAAAGTTGAAAAAAATAAAGGATAAAATAAACAATGCTACTTCGGTTAATTCAATGAAAAAAGAAATAATTGATTTAATAAATTTGATAAAATAATATGGCAACAACTCCTAGTGGATTAAATATAGCTGATGCGGAAGCGTTAAGTAAGCAATATCAACAAACCTTACAAAATTTACAAGGTAAAATACCTGAAGGACAATATTTTCTTAAAGATATTGGCGAGGGTGGTAAATCTCTTATTCAATACCAAGGTGGAAAACTTGTTGGTCTTGGTTTTGATCCACAAACATTAAAACAAGATACTAGTTCCGTTGATGCTTTAAGAAAACGATCAATAGATGAGGGTTGGACATATGCATCTGGTAATAGTTTTGAAAATATGCTCGAAGGTATGTACAATACTGGACAGTTAATTAGACCTGGAGAAATTAATTATAAAGGCAAGACAATCGGAGAATGGACAAATGATCTGACAGATGAGGCTATAAATAATTTGGGAATAGATAGGTCGCAAATTATTGATTTAACTGATTCTGCTAATGCTTTGTATAGGGAGGCTATCCCAAACGAAGTTGAATATAAAAAGTTCGATTTTGGTGGAGATTACAGTAAATTATTTAAAACAGCTGCTCAAAAAGCTGATATATCAGATGTCCAACAGCAATATAGTGCATATAATCAAGCAGCTAATACTGCTTTGGCTGGTATTAATCCTGCTAATGTATCTTCGCATTTAGCTAGCCAAGGAAATGTTCAGACAGCAGGTAGTACAACAGGTCAACAAGGGTCAACAGGTGTCAACACTAACCCATTTTTTGGTATACCGGCATCAGTTAGCGGTAAGCTAACTACACCAGAACAAGCCCAACAATATAAAGATTTAAAAGCACAAGGTCTATCTGATACTGAAATTTTAAAACAGCTTAATGTTTCAACATCTCAAACAGGTTGGGTAGACCAAACTACCGGACAGCAAACACCGGCTGGCGTTGGAATGCCAAGCGGGCAAATGGGAAAAAAGATTTTAAACGAAGCCGATTTACAAGCTAAAAGAGATGAGCTGGCAAAAGCGGGTGTTCCACAAAGTGAATGGAATAAATACATCAGCAGCCCGGATGCAACCGGCGCTTTGTTTTGGAATCAACCGGCTACATTATATTCATCAACAGGCGAAAAGAAAGTGGTAGCAACAGGATCAACTGAAGCTAGCCAGTTATTATCACAAGGTTGGACTTTAAATCCACAACAAAAACAAGCGTCAATTACTTCCGCTGACTTAATTGAACAACCGCCGATTGATATGGGTGATTTTGATGTTAATATGTTTTCAGATTATTCAAAGTCAAATACTGCCGCCGCTAGCGCTGCCACAACTGCTACCAATACGGATAATTATATTGCCCAATTACAGCAAATGCTGACAATGCCTGATACTTCTGAATCTAAATTGCTGGATCAGCTAAATCAAATGCTTTTAACTGATACTCAAAGTTTAACCGGCAGAGGAGCAGCACAAGCCCAAGCCGAAGAAGCAGCCGGTATACAGGCTACAAAAGATGCTTTGGCGACTAAAAATGGTGAGTTAAAAACTAAACTGGCTGAATTGGAAGCGTTAAAAGCTAGTTATGAAATAGCAAACCTCGAAGAAGAAGGTAGACCACAGACATTATCAAGACTACAAGGCGCACAGGGCAGGAATTATAAAATGTATATGGCACAAGCCAATCGTATAACATCAGAAGCGGGATATTTACAAGCTGAAATTTTAGGATTACAAGGACAATTAGAAGCATCTCAAGAAGCCGCCAATCGTGCGGTTGATTTGGAATACGCCGACAGGGAAGCGGCTTATAATGCCAAACTACAAATGGCTAGCATTTTAGAAAAACAAGTTGATAAACAAGAAGCGACATATTTGTCAGCCGTTCAAATGTATTTACAAGAAAAACAAGATGCAGTTGCCGAAGAAAAAGCCAACAAGAAAGCAATATTGGATGTTAAACTGCAAGCTATTAGCGCCGGAATTACCGACCCATCTGTTTTAGCTAAAATTGGCGGTGCTAAAACTTATGATGAAGCTTTACAGGTGTTGGGTACAAATATGCCAGATACAAGTGGTGGCTTAGGTGATATGGCAACAAATGATTACAAAAATTGGTTATTGGCAGGTGGTGAAAATAGTGGTTATACTTTTGCTGAATGGCAAGGAAAGGCTTCTCCCGGAGAACAATCGGCATACTTACAGCAAGTGTCCGAAAGAACTTTACGAAGTATTAATGAACTATTACCACAAATTAATTCAAATACAACTGGTTGGGGTGCTTTCTTAACAGGTAAATTACCAGAGTCTGAAGCTAGAAGTTTTGCTGCTCAATTAGATACATTAAAATCTAATATTACTTTTGGAGCGTTAGTTGCTATGAGGGAGGCATCGAAGACTGGTGGTGCTTTAGGGCAGGTGTCTGATAGAGAAGGAAAATTGTTAGAGTCTTCTCTTGGTGCTTTAGACCAATTACAATCAGCCGATCAATTAAAGTCGCAGTTAAAAAAGATAAAAGATAGCATAACAAGATTTAATGATGCGGTTGCAGTCGAAGGTGGAATACAATCAGGTGTCCAAACAAGTAGTCAATATTCAAATGCCATTGATACGGCATTAAATAGTGGGTGGGGAGCAAAAGATATTGTGAGTTATTTGGGAAGCACTGATGATAATTTAAGATTACCAATTGAAGAAGCTATTAAGTCAGGATATGACGATAATGAAATACTTAATTACATACGAGGTTTTAATAGCGACCGAAAAGTGTCGTTAAACTACACACCAGCCACATTAAAAGATGTTCAGAATATAAAAGACTTTAGCAAGGTAAATACAGCATTTGGTTCAGGTGTTGCGACAGGTATTCAGGGTGGAAGTAGTAAATGGAAATACGGACTAGATTTTGTGTTAAACGGTGGTAAAGGTGCGCCGGTTAAATTTCCTATAGGTGGTAAAGTAGTGTCGGCTAAATATGATGGTGGTTTTGGTAATAGCGTTAAAATCCAAACACCTGACGGAAAAGTTGTTAGAATATCTCATCTTGATAAAATGAATGTAAAACCCGGACAAACAATTAACGCTGGAACATTCATCGGAACGCAAGGCAATACAGGTTCGGTAATAAAAGTTGGTAAAGGTGGAACAGGCACTCATCTTGACATAACTGTTTATAAACCAGACGGCAAACCATACACTTCTCAAGAAGTGGCGGCAATGTTTAATACTAAATTAGCATAAAAATATATGGCAAGAAAATCCTTAGATGAAATATTTGGAAATGTTAAGTCTAGCCAAATAAATAGCAGAAATCAGGGTAATCAAAGTCTTGATGAAATATTTGGAAAGCAAACACAAGAAGTTAAAGAGGAAACTCCAAATCTTTTGACTAACCCATTAAAAACTTTAGCTAGAAGTGGAGGGCAGTACATAGGTGATATTGTCAGTACCGTTGCTCATCCTGTCCAAACAGTAAAAGGTTTGTTTAATTTGGGGCAGGGTGCTATTCAAACTGGTTTTGAGGGTGCAGTTGAGGGTATAGCAGGAAAAGATGTATTTAAACAAAAAACTGAGCAACAGGAAGTTTTTGATGCTGCCGTAAATTTTTATAAAGATAGATATGGAAGTGTTGAAAATGCAAAACAAACTATGCTTGAAGATCCTGTTGGATTTTTAGGGGATGTTTCAATGGTTTTTCAGGGTGGTGGAGGATTGTTAAAACAAGCTGGAAAACTGGGGCAAGTTGCAAAGGCAGGCAGTGTCGCTAGCAAAGTTGGTGGTGTAGTTAGTAAAACAGGTAAAGCCGTAAGTAAAATTGGGACAATATCAGAACCAATTAATGTTTTAAAGCCAGTTTCAAAAATTATTACTAAACCAATAGCAAAAGTTGTAGAAAATGTAGCAGGTGGAGCGCTTGGGGTGTCAACCGGTGCTGGATTAAATGCCATAAGAACAGCGTTTAAAGCACCTACTGATGACTTTAAGAAAGCATTAAGAGGTTTTGTTGACGAAACCGATATACTAAAAAATGCTAGAGATGCTTTTTATAAGATTAAAGATGATATGGGAACATCTTATAGAAAACAATTAAATGAAATAAAAAACTCAACTCAGAATATAGATATTAAGCCAGTTATTGATAATTTAGATGATAAATTAAGGCAATTTAATATAACTAAATTAGATGATGGTACTTTAGATTTTAGTAGATCAGTTATAAGCGATGGTGTTGAGGCAAACAGAGTTTCAGATATGTTAAAAACTATTGAAAAATGGGATGATATGACTCCGGCAGGATTAGATATATTAAAACAGAGATTAGATGATTTTTATTCTCCGTCTAGCAAAGCCAGAGCGATCGTAACCTCAGTTAAAAGTACATTAAGAGATTTGTTGGTAAAAAATGTTGAAGGGTATGAAGAAATGACTTCTGGTTATAGAAGAACAAAAAATTTATTGGATGATATAAATAGGAGTTTAGATAGTAAAAATCCTGATACTGCTATTAAAAAAATAACAAATGCTGTTAGGCAGGATAATAAATTTAAGCAAGGGTTATTGGAAGAACTACAAAAAGCGTCTGATGTTGATATTCTTGGACAAATATCTGGTTATCAATTAAATACTTTATTTCCAAAAGGTTTTACAGCAAAAATACTTGGTGGTTTTTCAGGTTTAGGTGCTTTGAGTTTTAATCCAGCTCTTTTATTACCATTAGTGGCAGCTTCGCCTAGAATAGTTGGAGAATTATTAGTTGCCTTAGGTTTAACAACAAAGCAGATAGACAATGTGTTAGATTTTTTGACAAAACCAGAGTATGCTGAAATTAGAAACATATTAATGCAATCCGGCAGAATTGGTGAAGAAACTAATATTGAAGAACAAATAACACCTGAAAATAGAAAAACTTTAGAAGAAATATTTGGAAGTTTATGATTGAAAAAATAATAACAATTTACAGCATTCTTTTTATCCCATTAGTGGTATTTAGTATTTTTTATTGTTATCAAATGATTTATTTATTGTTATTTAGTTTTCTATTATTAGGTTGCCTTCAATATGACAGACAATAAAGAAAAATTAAAGAAATTACTTGAGATAGTCAAAGCCGGCAGACTAACTGAAAGCCAGTTAAAAGATTTATTGGTTATTATTAATGGCAATATATCAAAAGAAGAATTTACTAAGGCTTTTAAGATAATTAAAGATCATGTTTTGGCAACTGAGATTAAATTAATAGATAGATTGGATAAGAAAACTGAAAAAGCCAATAAAATGATAAACGAACTGATGATTGACACAGAAAATGAGTTAAACATTATAAAAAATGACAACGACAGCACTTTTAAGGGCATTAAACGGCGTGCCTTTGAGGTTATATCCAATTTGTATGTTAAAAGCGGTATAATTACCAAAATAGGCGAAATTGACGCTAAATTAGCCGAGGTTGATAAGAAAATACTGGAAGTTAAAGATGGCGAAGATGTAAACCCGGAATTAGTAGCTACAATGGTTTTAGAAAGGATTGATAACACAGAGTTAGAAGATAAGATTAAAAGACTTGAAGAAGAACTAGAAGAAATAAAAAAGATGAAACTACGAAAAGGTGGTGGTGGTACTTCAGCTATTGGAGTCAGACAGACATTTAAATATATTGCTCATACAGAGAAACCAGCCGGAACTATTGATGGCGCTAATAAAACATTTACAGTTGAAAATGATATTTGGTGGGTTGCCGGATTTACAATTAATAGTCAAGTAGTAGCTGAACTTCCTAATTTTACTTATGCAGGAAAGACTATTACTTTTGATCAAGCAATACCAGCGGTTTATGCTACCAAAGATTTTGAAATAAAATATATAGGATAATATGAAATATTTAGTTTTCTTTTCAATTTGTATAACAATAATTCTAGCCTGTATTTTTATAGTTGTTTTTTCAGTTGGCGCAACCGGTGATACATTTGGTTCTTGGCTAGATCCTTATTTACCAGAACAGGGTGGAACAGGAACAAGCACACCTCCAACAATAGGACAAATTTTAATCGGCGATGGAACGGGTCAATATGATTTAACTAATAGTCCAATTTTTATAAATTCCTCCACTACCAACGCCTCCACTACCAACCTATATGTAATGGATCATATCGGAATACAGACCGAGGAAAGTTTCCACTCTCTTGAAATTGGTGGAGTGTCAATGAAGATAAATACCAATTATAAAGACTCTGATGTTTCTATTTGGTTTGGTAATATTGGTTCAGGTCAAGATAGATTTTGGCTGGATAATTGGGATACCACTTATTATAACGATACTGCTCAAACCTTTGTTTTAAGTGATAGATTGTGGATTGAAAGCGATTTGACGGTGGTTGGTAATGCTTCTACTACCGGCTCAATGACGGCTAACTCACTTAATATTTTAGACGTTGCCAACATAAACGGTGACGCTGACGGTAAAATAATAACTTATGCTACTGGCACAAAAACTCTTTTGGGTGCGATTGGCACAAATAACTTTATCTTTGGAAGTCCGTCATCTATTACTACGGCGGCTTATAATTATGCGGTCGGGCAAAATGCTTTAGCCTCTTTAGCTTCTGGCGAAAATAATGTGGCTATTGGTTATGCTGCTCTCACCTCAGCGACATCTTCAGATTATAATGTGGCCATCGGCCCATTTGCTTTAAAAAACAACATAGCCAGTTTTAATCTGGCTATCGGCAGAAACTCTTTATACTACAACACTACTGGTGCTTATAACTTCGGTCTGGGGAATGCTTCTCTGTTTAACAATATCAGTGGTAATTACAATATGGGATTAGGGTCAGGGGCTTTAATCAGTAATACGACAGGACAAGCCAATATCGCACTAGGAACATATTCTTTATATCACAACACGACAGGCAACAATAATATTGGAATGGGCTATCGTTCAATTTATAACGGCAATGCCACTAACACACTGGCAATCGGTTATAGGACTGCTTACGGGACAACTATCTCAGACCATCAAAACAACGCTTTCTTAGGTTATCAATCAGGATATGCTATTACGACAGGGGACAATAACACTTGTCTTGGTAATTCATCATGCGAAACAATAACTTCGGGAGATAGTAATATTATTCTAGGTTACGATTTAGAGCCGTCTTCTGCTACCGCTTCTAATGAAATAAATATTGGCAATATTTTAAGAGGAGTGGTTAATAGCGGAACTGAATATCTAACTGTTACCACAAGAGATTTAGTCGGCGGTGGTGCTTTTGTCGCACCTTTAATTCAATTTACAAATAATAATGCTATCGGACAAAGCACAAAGATTGGGGCGATTGACAATGGATTGTTTATTTCAAACGCTGATGACGGATTGCCACTTTTAGCTTTTGCCGGTGCGGTTGCTACTGAACCTTATGCCATTATGCAATATTCTACTACAACACAAGAATTGGTTTTAAATTTAGATACTGCCTCTACTTCGCAAGAATATTTCACTTTTGGAAAAACCGAAATCAATGGTGATTATTATCCGATTATAAAAGGTTATGGAGATAATGGAATGAGTGATGTGGTTGCTTTAAATAACACTCTTATTCTTACAGGCGAAAGTCCGTTTATTGGTTTTTTTGATACTGATGATAATACTTATAATTTATTGCAAATGACGGCTGACGGCATTTTAACTTTAGGCGGTATTTCTTCTTATCGTGGAGCGACCTCCACTCAAACAGGACTTAAAGAAACGATAACTACTGCAGGTAGTTTATTTGGTCAATCATACTTATACGACCAAACCTGCATAACTTTTAAAGACGGAGTTAAAACAGGATTTTCTGGACCGAGCTATCTTGGGGCAACTTGCGGTAAAATAAACGACTTAAATAGCGGTGACGGTGTGTGGCAAGGTGGTATGTCTTTTCTAGTCTTTGCTTCAACAACACTTGGAACTTATCCCTTACCATTTACCAAACAGGAATTAAAGGAACACGAAATTGATTTTTATCCAAGTACGACAACTGACAGATATTTTAAAATTAGCCAGTTAGATTTAACAGGTTCAGCTATTGGTAATGCTGGATATTATCCAATACTAGGTGGGTACTCTGATGGTGCTTTTAGTAATATCGTAGCAATGCAGGACACAATAATTTTGTATGATACTTTAGATGATGATTTAACCAGTTTGGCTTTTGTCGGCAATCAAGTCTCAAGTATTGGCAGTATTGAATATGATAATCAATCCTATACCTTTACTTTTGATGAATTATTAGGCGATGCCAATGTTTTAATGACCGGACTGCTAACGGTTCAAGGAACAGCCACTTCAACACTCGCCGGCAACTTAGATGTCGCTGGAAATATTGAGGGTGGAAATATTTATACTGGGGATTTATTCTTCGCTAACGGCTGGAAAATTACCGAAGCGGAAAAACTAGGCAGGGATTATTCAGGACTGGTTGTCTTTAATGGCGAGGGGACAGAGATAATGGAAATAACAAACGATGGCATTGTTAATGAACAGATAAAGAAGCTAGAGGAACGAATCGCCGAGTTGGAAAACAAACAAAATTGGCTTATTAAATTAATAAAATTTATATGGACAAAGATTTAAAAAGAAAACTATTTACTGAGATTTTAAACCATCTGCCATTCACAGATAAGAGAACGCTCGAATTAATTCTTAATGAATTATTGGCAGTTGATGATATAAAAGAAGAAGAACAGATAAAATTATTAGAAGAACAAAAAGCCAAAGAGATAGCTGAATTGGAAAGCAAAAAAGCAGAAGCGGAAAAAGTGATTAAGGATGTCAATGCTAAATTATCTACTTTAACTATTAATGTTAAATAATAAAATCTATGGAGGAAAAAAAAGATTGTAAAACACCAATTATAAGTAAAGAAACTTTAATGCCGTTAAGTCTAATCCTAGTTATTTTAGGTGGTGTTTGGTTTATGTCAGCTCTTAATTCAGATGTTCAAAACAGTAAATCAAGAATGGATAAAATGGAAGATACTATTGCCGAAGTGGCAAGAGTTCAAAATCAAATTACTGAATTGACTGTTAAGATAAACAACATTGAAAAAGTTTTAACAGAAATGAAATGAGCTACTATCAAGACGACCCGAAACCACCAATGAAGACATTTTTGGTAATTGTAATGCTGATTATTATAATGATGTACCTTAGTACGCTCTGACTTATTCTATTTAAATGAATAGGATAAAAATTTTCAAAGGCTTATCGGTAGGATTAGTCCTCTGCGGATAGGTCAGAGCGTATTAACCACAAGGAGTACAGTAATGAACAGACGCTTGTATAAGGCGGTATGGAACTACGAAATGAAGATGTTTGAAAGTGGAAACTGTTGTGAGGAAAAGACTTTGAAAGCAATGCACAAAGCAAGCAGAGCTAAGACAGTCTTTTTACAAACCCACACTAACGAGGAGTTAAACGCAGAATTGTCAGTTATTCAAACCGAAGTAGCCAAATGGCTATTACAAAAGGAGATACGAGATGTCAGAAAACACAGAGTTGAGGAAAGCGATTTATGCTTACAGGGCGTTGCCGACAGAGGCAAACAAGAAAACAATGGAGGACGCAATCGCCGAGTACGAAGAAAAATTCGGCAGAATCACCACCGCCTTTATTGTTAAGGAAAGCAACCTCAAGGTTGACGAGAACAATCGTAATTTGCTGAAAAAGCACATCGGGTAGTTCTTTAAAGGCTTAAAGGTTTGAGCCTATCAAACCTAATTTTTAAGGAATAATAAAAAAATATGCTATCAAAAATCCTACTTTCGTTAGCAAGAATTTATTACAAAGGACACGGATTTAACGCACAAAAAATCAGAAAGCAAATTAATACTGACGGCGATCATTGGTTTTTAGGGGCGAATAACGTACCAATGGAAGTATTACAGGAAAATGGACAATGGGATGAGTATTTGCCGGAAGATGAATTCCAAAATATGAATGGCGTGGAAACTTGGGCGTGTACTTGTTATGGAACGCTTAACGCTTTAGAGATATTAATTAAAAAGAAATTCGGTAAGAAATCAAATTGGGCGGAAAGGTATTTGGCGGTATTATCAGCTATCCGGTATGGCGCCGGCGGTTCACCTCATACAGTTGCTGAAAATGTCCGAGTTAAAGGCAATGTTGCACAAAGTTTATTGCCTTTTGATACTACAATTACCAGCTGGAATAAGTTTATGTCGCCAAATCCAATGACTGCTGATATGATAAGTCAGGGCAGAAAATGGCTTGATGAATACGATTTTAATCACGAATGGATAAGCAACTTAACAACTCAAGGCTTAAAAGATGCTTTAAGATATAGTCCGCTAGGAATTGCCGTTTATGCTTGGTATAAGAAAGGTGAGTTCTATTATAATCCGGGCAGACCTGATAATCACTGGGTATGTTGTTATGGCTATGTAGACGGTCAGTATTGGAAGATTTACGATAGCTATGATAATACCCATAAGAAAATAGCTTGGAATTATCCATTTCAATTTGGTAAAAGATATTATATCGCCGCTAAAAGCTACGACCAAGTGTCAGCCGGTAGAGATTTACACGAACGATTAATTGGTAAGATTATAATCAGAGCGGAAGCCAATGGCGAACTTTATGTGGTTGAAAAGGATAAATTGGCGTTTGTTGGTTTTTTTGCCACTCATCAAAGAATACGAGAGGAATTTAATAAGTATTTAAGGGAACAGCAAAAGAAAGGCAACTTTATTGGCATATCCGAAAAGGATTTTGCCGACCTTTCAACTGCCATTGTGTCGATTGGCGGTACTGTTGAAAAACCTTATAGCATTAATGACTTAATTAAATAATATGAAAAATCAATCACTCACAATTACTGGCGTAATCGTAATGATTATTGCCGTTATCTTTGAGAAGTCGGGTGTGGAAATTGGCAGTGCTGAAATCCAAACCTGTATTGAAGTTTTAATTGCAGGTGCAGGTATTATTACCACTTGGTATGGTCGTTGGCGTTCAGGTGATATTACTTGGCTTGGTAGTAAGATTTCAGAATAAAAAAAAGAGCGAGGTTTATTTGGTCATTTTCCTCGCTCTTTTTTAATTGCTTTTGCATGGCGGCGATCAACGCTATGACTACTACTGCCAATATTCCTAGTATTGGATTTATGGCAAACAAGATAAGTATTAATAAAATTTCAACTAAACACATATCATTTCTCATTATTTAAGTGAATTAACTCTAATATTGCCCGTTCTAAAATCTCTCTGGTTTCTTTTCTTTTATATTTCTTAATCTCGGCAAGCAGTTTTATGGCTTTTGAGATTTTAGTCATATTATTTCTCCAAGTCTTTAAGTCTTTTATCAGTTGAGCTGGCAACATCAGCTAGTCCTCTTATTTGCATATCAACAATATCCCAAACAGGAACAGCTCGCTGTTCTCCTTGAATTGTCATATTAACAACAGGAGCGTCTAAATTCTCCAAACTTTGGAGTCTTGTTTCAATGCTACTTAAATCAATAGGCTCTGGTCTGGTTAGATAGACATAACCTGCTAGTAGTACGATACAAGCGAATAAAAATACATTTGTTTTCATAGTGTTTTATTTAATTATTTTAAATCCTTTTTCTTTTAGCATAGCAATAGCTTCTTCTGTTCTATCATCATTGTCATCTAAATAAGTAAATCCTTTTACATTCCACTCATTCAATTTAATCTTTTTACCCTCCTCCAATTCAATCACTTCATAAATATCCCTGCGAACAACTACACACTTTCCCCCAGTATTAAAAATACAATTAGATCCAGTATTAAAAGTACAATTAGACCCAGTATTAAAAGTACAATAAGACCCAGTCTTAAAAGTACAATCATACTCAGTCTTAAAAGTACAATTAGACGCAGTATTAAAAGTACAATCATACCCAGTCTTAAAAGTACAATTAAACCCAGTATTAAAAGTACAATCATACCCAGTCTTAAAAGTACAATTAGACGCAGTCTTAAAAGTACAATTAGACGCAGTATTAAAAGTACAATCAGACGCAGTATTAAAAGTACAATTAAACCCAGTATTAAAAATACAATCATACCCAGTATTAAAAGTACAATTAGACCCAGTATTAAAAGTACAATAAGACCCAGTCTTAAAAGTACAATCATACTCAGTCTTAAAAGTACAATCATACCCAGTCTTAAAAGTACAATAAGCTATACCATTAAAATCTAATACCAAATCACTTTCATTACTTGAAAATGTATTGGTTTTTTCATCCCATTCAAACTTGTCTAATGATAATGGTTTACCATTTTGTAATACTCTTTGTTGGACTTCTTGTTTTGTCATAGTTTTTATTTAATTTAATACTCTGGTCTGACGGGGGATTATAATCTTGCAGATTTATCATTGACATCTAAATCGTGGTATCCGATATTTTTTAGGGCTTCAATGAAATCGCCTCGGACACAGTTTGTACTAACCGCCACGCCACTACAATCCCAAACCGCCAGAGCAGGGATTAATCTGTTTTTATTTCTTTCCCTTCACTAACAACAATTTCATCTATATCAAAATTAACAAATATAGGAACACCATTTTCATCCCTTACATCTTGTTCTTGATACATTTTTTCTTCCTTTTTTAGTTCTTCTTCCCTATAATCTAATGCAATTTTAATTGCTTTCTGGTCATTATTGTTATGACCTTTCTCAATTATGTACGAGCAACTATTTATTGTTACTACTATAATTCCTTCTCCCATAAAGTTTTCCTTTCTCCGCTTATAGCGGTTAAAATATATAAATTATTTTTCAAGTAGTTCAGAATTCTCATATATATTGCCGATTACTTCAATGTCTGTATCAAATTTTTCCACTAAACTGACTAGAGGTATATGTTTTGCTATATAAAAACCTGAACCACTCCACTCTACAATAGCATTAAGTCCATTTTCAAATGCCTTTGTATCGTAATTTACAATATCCCCCTCATAAATCTCTTTGCCGTTCTTATCTTTTAGTCCTGTGAATTGCATAAGAATATGATGCCCGTGAATATTTCCATTAGGTGGTAAGTACGCACCAAGATAACTTTCAACGCCAGTCTTAATTCTATTACTTTTTTTATCCCAAGCACGAAACTTGATAATTCTATTTGTTGTTTTCATAAGTTTAAAATATATTTAATAAATTATTACAAGTCCATTTCCACGACCTACCCTCTTTTATCTCATTGATAGTCCACTCGGTAGAAAACCAGGGGTCTT
>Ga0172381_10001031_pt1 | contig 34547 bp, 46 predicted proteins | sample Leawel6488metaG_FD_119754 | JGI IMG/M metagenome (GOLD analysis project Ga0172381, IMG submission 119754) | Leachate microbial communities from a municipal landfill in Southern Ontario, Canada - Leachate well 64-88 metaG | ecosystem: Engineered > Solid waste > Landfill > Unclassified | place... | reverse complement strand
GCAGGTAAGCCTGCAACTGAAAGCAAGGCTATTATCGATAGATTTCGCCCACTGCTCACTGTAGATAAAATCGGTAGTCAGGTTATCAATGATTACGAAAAACGCGTTAAAAGCGAAATTAAGCGCCTTGCAAGTGATACTGCTAATCTTTCAAGAGTTGATAAAAACGGCAAGCCTTATACTATCAACGTTCGCAACTTCGCAGAGATGCAAGTTAGGTACGAAGAGAACCTTAAGGATGTTGCAAGACTCAAAGAAGATGGTGTTAAGCTCGTATGGACTTCGAGCCATGCGGATGCTTCAGGAAGATGTGCTCCATATCAAGGTAGGCTTTACTCGCTTGATGGAACATCTGGAAAGACTGACGATGGTATTCCATACTCACCACTCATTGAGGCTCAAGACGGCCCAAGAGGCGATGGCAACGGAATCATCAATGGTTACAATTGCCGTCATCGTTTAATTGAGTACCAACCGAACTCACGATCGCCTAAAGATTATGACCGAGAAACCATTCAAAGAGAGAATGCTATCACAAGTCGCCAAAGGCTCTATGAACGTGACATTCGCAATCTTAAGACTCAAGAAGAGTTAGCGAATCAAGCGGGCGATAAAGCCGCTGCCAATCAGTTAAACAAGCAATGGCATTCAACGCTTGACCGTTACAAATCATTCTCGTTGTCAAATAAACGCCCGTTCTATGAATGGCGTACAAGAGTGACTGAGAGTGAAACTGATTTAGCATTGCAATAAAGGTTTCAAAGGCGAAAGCCTAAAAGATAACGTATAGCAAACGAAAGATTGCTGCCCTTTAACGTTGGCAAGTACAACGATAAAAAGTGATAAGAAGGAGCGTAACAAAATGGCATTATCAATTCATGAGGCGTTAAAAGCCTTATTTCCAGACGATATCGTAAAAACTCTAGAAGCAGCACTCAAAGACCAAAAGGTGTCTATTGTGCCAACGGAAGATTACATTCCTAAGAGTAGATTCGATACTGTCAGCGCAAGCGAAAAGAAATACAAAGCTGATTATGAAAAGTCCGTAACCGATTTAGAAGCGTTAAAGCCACTTGCTGCAGGAAGTGAGGCTTTGACAAAACAAATCCAAGATTTACAGACTCAACATAAAGAAGCTACAACTAAATATGAGGCTCAAATCGTTGCTCAACAACGTGAATTCGCATTGACGAATTCGTTAAGCGGTTATAAGCCTAAAGATTTAAAACTTGCTAAATCCTTATTCGATGCTGAAACACTTGGTAAATTAACTATCAAGGATGATAAGTTTGAAGGATTCGATGCAATCATGCAACCAATCATTAAAGAGAAAAGTTTCTTATTTGGTGATGTTCAGCAACAACCAGCAGTTGATCGTTTAGGTAACCCTATTACACCTCCTGGTGGTAAAACCGTACTCGATGAAGCAAAAGCAATCGCATCCAGTTATCTCGGACACGAAATAAAATAATTTAAGGAGGCCAAATCATATGGCTATTTCATTACCAGTACAATATCTTCAAGCGTTAGATTTAATTTACAAAGAAGGAAGTTTAACATCATTCCTAGATTCAAAGCCAGCTAACGTCCAAATCGTTGGCAAACAAATGAAAATCAAAAAGATTTCAACACAAGGACCTGCTGACATGGCTAGGGGTGGAAATCTTGTAGAAGGCGAAGTAACAGGCGCATGGGAAACTGTCGACCCTGATTACGATCGTGGTAGAACATTCCCAATCGATGCACTCGATGAAGAAGAATTTGGCGGATTGGCTCAAGACGTCCTAGCAGACTACGAAGTCTTACATTCAACTCCTGAAGTTGATGCTTATCGTTTTGCTAAATATTCACAAAAATCCGGTATTCAAGTTATTGGAACCCCAGCGACATTGTCAGATGCAGCTGCTTTAGTTGCAGCTATTAACGTTGGGCAAGGCGCTTTGGATGGTAAAGCACCATCAAACGGACGTATCTTATTCGTTGAAGCGGCTCAATATCGTGCTGTTGAAAACATGGATACTACAAAATCTCGTGAAACATTGTCAAAATTTTCTAAAATTATTCCAGTTCCTGCAGATAGATTTTTCACTAAGATTTCATTCTTAACTGGCGGAACCGGCCAAGAAGCAGGCGGATTCATTCGCAAAGGTTCTCAATACGATGCATTTGAAGCTTCCCATGCTTACTCAGTCAACGACATGATCGAAGCAGATGGCAAGATTTATAAAGTCACAACCGCTGGTACATCAGGATCAACAGCTCCAACTTGGCCAACAAGCGGAACTGTAGCAAACGGAGCAGGTGCTCTTGTGTTCACATTCCATGAAACTTCAGGAAGAGATATCAACTTCATGATCATTCACCCTCTTTGCATCATTCAAGCTATCAAACGTCAAGAAACTAAAATTGATGCACCAACAGCGAGAACGCGCAACTGGTACGTTGGCAACTGGAAATATGGCTATTGCGATTTGTACGAAAACAAAGCCAATATGCTTTATTTGCACCACAAAGCCTAGTAGTACTCCATTCATCAAAGCCATGGCCTAGTGCTGTGGCTTTTTCATGGGTTTAGCGGTACAGTTGGTTCGACTCCAACAAAATCCATCACAAGCCAAAATAAAGAGGTGCTATACATGATTTATACCAAGTTCACGTCAGACGAATTTAAAACATATACAGGCAAGTTGTTAGATGCAAGACTAGCACCTGAAGATGATGAAGCAGGCAAGGTTGACCGTTTTATCAATCGGTGCGTTGAGGATATTCAAGACTTTATCAGTGCCAATGATTTCGGCCATATCGATTTCAAAGACATATCAGAAACTCAAAACGCTATTATCAACCGCGCAGCAATGATGCAAGCGGATTGGATCCTTGAGAATGGTAACTTTAAAAATCAATCCGGATATGATGCAACGACTGGCGGGTACAATAACTTAGCTGATGTAGAGAAAAGGCACCTAGCCCCAATGGCTAAGAAGTTGCTTTACTCTAAAATCATTTGCTCCACGAGGTAATTGACATGGCAGAGATGAGAGCAGGGCAACCCTTAAACCTTAAATGGTATCCTATCGTTGACACAGCTGATGGTGAAGAAAGAAGAAGTTCATCACAAAGTACGGACTTTTGGGCGAAGCAATCAAGCCCATCACAAGCAACTAGAGAATTCAGAACCGCTATTGAAGGAGTTAAGTACTCCGTTGTTTTAGCATCAACGAACCTTTCGAAACTTGAAGGCATAGAGCATGGATGCAAAGTGCTATACAAAGAAGCACTACGGAACGTTGAGCAAGTATCGATTGATGATATCAGAGGAGTGGCGTATATCGCCTTGAGTTAATCATCATGGCTGTTGTTGTTGGTAATGGCTTGTCATACTTTGATAGACTCGAACAAACAGCGGACTTTCTAGTATTGTGGCTTCAAGTCAAAGCGCCTAAGAAATCCTTCAATCTCGCAGTCAACGGCATTCGCAAAGCCTATTCAGAAACAACGGGTTATCCAATCATCGTTATTGGTGGTGAACCTGCGCCTTATGCAATTTATACCAATGAACCGTGGATATCACCAAGATGGGGTGGCAAACAAAACCCTAATCAAGAATGGATCCAAAACGCCATTATTGAAGTTATACCAACTATTCAATCAATCATGTCAGGTGTTATCACCAAAGACGATTATGCAAGAATAACAGGAACAACTGAAATGCTACTTAATAATCAATTCGATTCAGCAGCAAATCAATACGCAATATAGGAGGTTACCATGAAAGCAACATTAGAACAATTGTTAAAACCAATTATCAAGGCCGACATACAAAGCCTTCTAACTGCTTATGCATCAAACTCAACAACTGAAGAATACACAATTAAACTCGCTAACGATTTAAGGTACCAAGACAAAACCGATAACCGCTTTTCAATCTCGTCAGTGATTCAAACGGGTGATGATAGACCAACCGGAACTAAAGACGTTATGGCTTGGAATAAATCCTTGATGATGATATTCAGAGTTGATGTTAACTACATTCAATCTTTCGCTGGTATCTTAAGAGATTACTGCACACTCACTCAAGACCGAGTAGCAAGTGCCACCGATACAAGAGATACTGAGCCTGCAGAGAGCGATATCACTTATCAGTACCGAATATCGTGGCAAAGTGCAAAACCTCAAGGTGAGCCTTATAGCGTTGTTGTGAAGGCACAAGCTGGGCTTGATTACAAAGAAGAAAGTATCATGGTTCGTGATTTCGTTGTTATTGGTTCAATCTTTTATTCAACGAATATCCCGATGGAAGATCAGGCGTTTTATATAAACTTAGAAAACGGAACGGAGCCAGACCTTGATACGAGAGCGTGGTTAAATGCTATTGAAGATGACTGGAATGAAGCTGTTGGGGAACTAAAACTTAGCAATATATATCAAACAAACTTATCCATGCTAACAACATGGCTTAGTGTTCACCCTGCTACTGGCTACCCTGTCGGTACAGTATTAAAAGCAACGCTGACAGAATCAAGTACTATTGTTTATAAAATAGTTGGAACGACTGGCACTCAACCACATTTTGAGTATTATCCATTGCTTGGTAGAATCAGAGGCCAATCAGCCATTCAACCAGCACTTACTCCAACGAAACTTGTTGGGAAAGATATTCCAAAATATGATTTAGACGCAGTTGGGAGAACTAAAGCTTTTTCAGTTCAAAGAATCCTGAATGACCTTTTACATAACTATTTGTTAAATCTATTCTATTCAGCTGACACGGCAACAAAGTTTGATTGCCAAGTTAAAATAACAGTGACTTCGTTATCAATCACAAAGTACTACAACGCTAAAATAAGCGGTGTTAACTATGACGATGATCCAACGGAAACAATATCATTTTCAGTCTTATTGCTTGATGAGATTGTGAGTTGATAATTCATGGAAGATTCAAGAATTATAGTTGAACTCAATAGCATATTAGATGCTTACGGTTATGGTGGGGGTAACGCTCCTGGAGGGGCTGCACTTCCAAGTCAAGTTAGAGGTTCAGGAAGCCAATTCAATAGTTCAGATGCATTTATGAGCGGCATTAGCGCTCAATTAATGGTATCAGGTGTTTCAAGACTTATATCCGCATTCGGGAATACGGAACTGGCAAGCGGATTACAACAAGGTGCAGAGTGGGCGTTCTTACTTTCAAGAGCAGCTGCAATGGATCCAACCGCAATTACTACAGCGTTGTTCAAAGCGATCGCTGAAGCTGTTAAATGGTTAAAAGGCAACGCTGATGAAAAGAAAGAAATTGCGAAGAGTTATAACGAGCTTGACATTATCAAGATGATGTCAGGGCAATTAACTATCGGATATAACACTGAAATATCATATAACAAATACGGTCGTTTAAAATTATCAGAAAAGAAGTGATCACATGAACGTTACGATTCAAAAAGCGGATAAAAGCGGTAGTACATGGTCATGGGTTACTTACGGCCAACTAGTTTCACAGCTTAATATCGGTGAGTCTTTAAAAAATGAATCAATGGCAAGTTATTCAATCATGTTATATATGTCTGGCTCAACCGATGTCGCAAAGTCATCCTTAACACCAGGCACAATTATTCAAATAACTATTGATTCCAAAATATATCAATTTGTTATCGTTGATGGTGGAAAGATAGAACGAAGTGGCATAGCGGAGTATTGCTATCACAGTTATACGGTTCAACCTCTCGAATGTTACTTTAGAGATGTTTATATTCAAACCGCTTTCTTTTCTGCAAACGAATATACGTTATCTCAATTCTTTACACGTCTATTAGCATTAACAAAATCATTAATTAGCATATCAATATCAACCAGTTACGGCTATAGCGTTGCTTTAGCTAATTGGGTGAATCAATCATACCAAGTAAGTTCAAACGCGTTCCTAGACAATATTATCGCTATTGGCGATATGCTAGGTGTGAAGTTTAAACCAGTGTTTAGCATTACAGCTGGGAATGCACTATTCACGTTTAGATTACTGAGTCTAAAAGGTTCATCAACGATATCAACCATCGATGGCGATTTAGTCGGTAAATCAACTGAGTATAAAGGTGCAACGTTTGCAAGCAAGGCAATCGGCCATGTTAAGAACTTGCTAAGCGGTGCTTTAAATTGGTATCCATCAGATCATAAGATTTACGGATTCACACCCGAACCCGATAATGACGATGATACAATATCAGCTGATAACGCGGTCATTAATATTGGCATACCGATTGATAACGCAATCAAAGTGCGTGCTATTGGTTTTGGCAAAGTATTAACGGATTACCTAACACCTGAAGATGGAACTGATTATCGCTACTACGATATGAACGGTAATGAAATCACACCTGAAGCAGGCAAGTATTGTTACTTCGTTGATGATGCGAACAACCGCAATAAGACGTACATTGCGACTGAATATAATGTCGTTGAGTACAATGAATGGTTGATGTTAGACCCTGACTCAACAGGAGGTGCTACTCAACATCAACTGAATACCCTTTATTACAAAGAGGGCGAAACGAAGATTTTTAACATCAGCGTTTGTGATGGCTTAACTTCAACGAATATCTACACACGAAAAGTATGGTCTGGTGGCGTAGTAATCGCTACAACATATAAGCGGCAAAGACTAAGATACTACTTGAATTATTATGTTGTTCAAGCATCAGCGTATAGCGACCCTGTAATCGTGTCAAAAAACGCTTTGAATCTAGACAGGGTTTCGATATACTCACAAAACGAAAACACCGTGTCAGGCCAAGCGTTTATTAAAAATATCGATGGTCATATTGACTCCATGGCCAATGCTGAAGAGTCCATGACGTATGATTTTGATGATATTGCAGACGTTCCTGAAGTTGGAAATATTTACAACGGAATGGTAATTTCAAATGTTGGTATCAGAATAAATGGCAGTAAGATTCAAACTGCAATTGTCTTATCTGATGACTTGGTATCAAAATCAGAATACATCAATACGGATGCTGGCGTTGTATTGCCAACCATCCCTTATAACAAAGCATATGATCGAGTCGTTAACTATGAAACGCAATTATGGTTTTGTAGGAACTTATCAGCTGCACAAGCGCTGAAATCAGAAAAAGGACTTGATCTATTCTTTAATGCAGCATATTTAAGTTATCTTACTGCTGCGTTTGAGAATGGTAGATCGTCTTATCCAACTTCCATCATTGAAGCAAGAATTAGAACAGGCGATGATAGTTCTGAATATCTTTATTCGGCTAGCCCACTTCAAGTGTTTACAATCGGAAAATCATTATTCATTAACTTAAAAATCAATCACGCTTCGGTAATTGGCAAAATAGCCGATACATCCATAGGCACAGCAGTTGGTGATGTAAGATACTATCCAATAACCTATGTCGATGCAGACACAAGAAAGACTAAAAACATCTATATTCGTTTTTGCGCAGTTAGCACAAAAGCCAACGCAACAAACTATCCTCGTTTATCTGATAGCGACTTTGATGCACTTGGTAATATCGTAAATATCAACGATACAAGCCACTACCATGACCCCGCTGAACTAATCAACGCTACCTATCAATTAACGCTTAAAAACGATTTGGCAGCGTATAAAGTTACAAATATCTTATTCGAAGAATCTAACTTGTTTAAAGATACATTCTCAACAGCGGACATTCACACAAGATATGTAGATGTCCCAGGATTAGGACCAAAGAGAATAGAATCGGTAAGTTTAACATTGGTAGAGCCCGGAATATACACCCTTGAACTCTTTATTGATAATTACGCTTTAACGGTAGGAAATGCTACTGAAATAAGAGCGTACCGTAAAACAGGAACCACTGAAGAAGATATGCTAACAAGTATTGCGTACATCGATCAGAACAGCGGTACTGGCCAACGATGTGTAAAATTATATATCGCATCCACGAAATAAGCGTTATAATTAATAATAAACAAAGGAGGCTTTAAATTGAAAACCGATAGAATCAAACGAGCAGCAAACTTTTTCTTACTCATGTTTATTTTGGCGCTAATAGTCGCAATCATTCAAGCGGTTAATCTTATTGGACTTGAGCAATTTACTTTTTTAGCATTTGTTCAATTAGTGTTCCTATTTATTCCCTACCTTATCATGTGGGGCTTTGCCGATGCGACCTATGACGCGCTAACAACAAGGCGATTGCCAAAAGAAGACCAAGAAGTATTAGACAACTACACCGATCACCGTTAACACAATTTCAAACTAAAGAAGCCAATGAGCTTCTTTTTTTATTTCATAAATGGAGGTAACAAATGAAAATAACATTTAATCCAACAACAAAAGTTCAAGTTGTGACGCCCAGCGAAAATGACCGTATTATTCAAAACTCAAGTGATAATTATGTTTATTTGTATGGCGTTGAAGCTGGATGGGAAATTAAAGCAACATTTACTCGAAGAGATAATGTGCAAATAGGGCTTATTGGTGGTGTATATGGTCTTGACCCTGATGATGAGTATTGTTACATCATCCCTATTCCTACCAAAGCAACAGAAGTTGACAAAGGACTTGGGTTGTCTATTTTAATATATGAACCAAGCGGTGAAACATTCATCAGACATTCAACCATTGCAACATCCATGTATGTTTACACTTCGACGAACGTCATTGTACCTGACGATTTAGACACAGTGCTTTATGACGCTGTTATGCTTGCAATAAGTAACTTAACTGAAAGTAAACTCGAACACGAAGCCATTGTTGGCATAACAGGTGAAACAACGTCAAAAAATACACCTGTTTATTCAAAGCAAAAGATAGATGAACTCTATACGATTGCAATGACTAACACCAATACGCACAAAGCGAGAACTGACAACCCTCATTCAACCACGAAAGCGCAAGTCGGTTTAGGCAATGCAGATAATACTTCAGATGTTAATAAACCTGTATCAACGGATCAAGCGGCAGCAATCGCATTAAAACTTTCAAAAGATTTAAGCAGTTTAACTGATGGTGGCCAAATAGCAAGCAACGACTTAATTTATGTTTATACAAACGATGGTGTTCCAACTAAAGTTGCTGGTAGTGAATTAACACAACTTATTAAAACCATTACCATGAACACAAGCACTTACGTTTTAACAATCACGAAATACGATGGGACGCAAACAACAATCGACTTACCAGCCGAAATGGCGTTTGTCAGCGCTTCATACAGTGATGTGACCGAAGATTTAACATTCACGTTACAAAACGGCTCGACAGTCACTGTTCCACTCGATGATTTAGTAAGTGGTTTAGCAAGTGAAGATTGGGTAGCATTATACTTTTATGACAAGACAGAAACTGACGCAAAGTATGAAGTTTTAACTAATAAAGCAACCGACTTCTCGGTAGTAAACGACACAAAATACCCAACCACTAAAGCGGTTGCTGAAAGATTACTTAATCTACCCATCACTGAACTCAACAACCACACGTTAAGAGAAGTTTACAATGAAAACGAAACATCATACACAATAAATAACGTAAACTTTGATAACTATTGGGTTAGAATTAGAACACCAGAAACATTCCCACATACATTTTATCACGAAGAAAGAATATATGATGGTATCACAAGCAATATTTTATATTTTTCAGGTGGTTCTATATCTTTTAGATGGATAACTGAAACAGAAACACTTACACAAATAGACAACACATTATTTTATGACAAAACAATAAACTACTTGTTTGATGTTGATGGTATAAATGCTAAAAAATATATAATTGACATGGGGTTATATGGGATAAACAGTGTTTCTAACGAAAGAATGTTGTTTTGGTATCAAGTGTTTAAATCCATCAATCTAAACGGTTCTTTGGCGATGGTGTTTAATCATTTAATTACATTTGAAAACGAATATAGGAATAATTACGTTGAAGCAAAACTTTTAAATAAAAACATTGTTTGCTTTGGTGATAGTATAACTGCTACTGGTGATGGTATATCTGCTAATTCTGCTTATCCTGATGTAATGAAAGAAACGTTAAAGGCTAATGTCTATAATCAAGGCTATTCAAGTGGTAGAACGGCTTATAATTCAGACCCAATAAAAAATAGTTTTTCCTTGTTTAATTTATGGGACTCTATCGTAAGTGAAGATTACACTTTGCAAGATACGACATTATTTGGTGTATCTGGTTATGAAACACAATATGACGCAGTTCAAAGACTTAAACTAATTGATTTTAATACAGTTGATATTGTTACAATAGCATTGGGGACAAACGATTGGGCTGGTAGTGTCCCATTAGATGATAATTTGTTAAACGAGTTCGACACGACTAATTTTTATGGTGCAACAAGATATGTAATCAAAAAAATACTAGACAATTTTCCGCATATAAAAATCATGATTATTAGCCCTATTTATAGATTTGAAGTTGATATCGATGGTTTGACAATCTTAAATTATGCCGAAACATTCAACGTTAATTCTTTAAATATATTTGAATATTCAAACGGAATATTGGATATTGCAAAAGACTTCAATTTACCTAGAGTAGATATGTGTAAAAATCTTGGTATAAACAAATATAATTGTGTTTATTACTTTAAAAATAATAGTAATACTTATGATGGAACTCACCCAAACATAAACGGTAAAAGGCTCATGGGCAAACTAATATCTGGAGAATTAACGAAACAGTTTTAAAATTAAAAACAAGAAATCGGACTAAATGTTGAGCCTAGTCAAGGGTTGATACAACCTAAGTGGCATTGTGAAACCATTGACGATGTGGAAGTATGCGAATGGGTTACGGGGTTTGACTACGGTGACGTATTACGACAATCCGTTAATCGTTGCTGGTAGCGGAACTACGGCAGGCAAAGTTTATAAAATTGTTCCTACGGTTGTTGACGCCAACATCGTATGGACGAAAGTTGAGGTATAAGAATCATGGACGAAAAATTGATTATTGATTCGTTAGTTCAAAGCATTAAGGCTGGTAAGTTTACCATCGAGCAAGTGCCTGAACAATGGCGAGAAAAAGTTTTAGAAGCGTTAAACAAATAATATTGACGTTTGGCGGTAACGTAAAACCGCCTTATTCTCTATAAAAGGAAGAAGGATTATTATGAATAAAGAGTATGAATTCTCAAAACTCAACCCCATCCAAGATGGTGTGTTGGTCTGCACCAAAAAGCAAGGCACCATCGAGCAATTCAAGTACATTCCCTTGTCACAAATCAAGTTTAAAGATGGAACACCATTAGGAACGTTCCTTGAAGGTATCATTGGAATCATCAATAAACAAGGCAATGAAATCGAAGAATTAAAAAAGGTAGTTGGCTTATCAGTCGATTATCAACTAGCCCAAGCGGCAGAAGGAGCAGCAAATGAAAAAGATTCTATTCATTAGCATTTTATCATTACTAGTCATGTTGTTTGCGGTGTTCATCATCCCTTCGAATGGTGGCGTGCAAGCAATGGATTTAACAACCACGACTACGCTAGAAGAGGTCACAACCACAACGGCGGTTGAGGAAGAAGAACCTGTAACAACTTTACCTGAAATTTTTGATGATCCTGAAGCGCTTCAAATTGCATTGGGTGCTTTAATTGATGAAAAACTAGGTCCATGGATTTGGCCGTTAGGAATAACTGGCTTTGCATTAGCCGGCATTTTGCTTTGGTTATTAGGCTTAGGTGTTAAAAAACTAACTCAATTCATTCTATTAGCTAAAGGCAACGAAGTCTTACAAACGCAAAATAAAACATCAAATGATAATGTGGTAAAAGCAATATCTAACGACTTAGCTCCAGGCATTTTACAATTAGCGCTTGAGATGTCAAAAGCTAATGCATTAGCCGCAGTTAACGCATATGGCCAAGACATTCTTATCATGGGGTCTAATAACGAAAAAGTGGCTTTAGAGTCTAAGGAATATCACCGGATGTATAGCGAAGCGTTATCTATCAAAGACGCAGACAAAAACATCGTTCAAAACATCACTAATTCGATTACTAACACCTTGAAAAAAGAAGCGTCTAAAGTAGTAGAGAATACCGTTCAAACGCTCACCAAAGTCAAAAATGACAAATTAGCAAAACTTAGAGCAGCTACTGAACAAGTTCCGGAGTCGGGGGTGTAATCCCTCATGACACCAAATCAAAAACTCTTTATCTATAACGCTTTAAACACGCTATTCAGATTGATTATGCCAATTGTTATTGCGGGTATCATATGGGGTTTGTTCAAAGACCCCGAACCTGCAACATGGCTTGATAAATTATCAGCTGGTTTCTTTGTCGGTGCTTTGATTCTATTCACTGAAGCAAAGGATTTTATTCAAAAACAATTCACTCAAATCAAACTGGATAAGCGAGTAGCATTTGCTAAGAACCGTACATTTTTGTTTGCTGGCCTTGGAGTGTTTACATTATTAGTGAGTATTGTAGCTGATAAGGCAGTACCGTTTCTTTTTTGGTCTGCAGGGTCGTGCGCACTTGCTTCAGTGTTTGAATGGCTAGCAGCTAAAGAATATAGAAAAGTTAATCCACTGGCTTTGGAGGTCGGTATTCATGGGTAAGGATTTTACTGATGCGCTTCTTGACCCAAAAGGGCTCAAGGAATCCGCTAAGTATAAAATAGGCTTTAATGCCATACAAGGTTTATTGCTGACAATTTTATCTATTGCCGGCTTGAACCTCGCTTTCGGTTTTGATGATCCAAGCGATATGCTAACGGTTGCTTATTGGACGCAATTCATTATGTTATTTGCGGAGCAGTTGTGGGCTGACCAAATCGGATTTAATATCGGTTTAGCAATCATGCTCAAAAAACATCCACAATACAATGACACTGTTGAACAATGCCATGACATCGTTGAGGGAGTATTCGACCCCGCTAAAAACGCATGGGTGATGCAACCGTTAAAAGACGATGCGGATCTTGTCAATGATGCAACCGATGAATTAAACATTGACCGTAAGATTGAATGGGCTAAAGGCAAGTGGCTTGATAAATCGAAGAAACTTGAGAATAAGCGTAACCGAATTAAAGGCAAGCGGTATTTTTGGTTATGGAAAATATGGCCGTTCCGTTGGGTTATGAAAATTAGGATTGCTGCTAGAACACGCAGAATCGATAAACTCAATGAACGCATCCAGGATTTAAACGAAGCGATCAATGATAAAAAACGCCATGAGGATTTAAAGTATCGTCATATTAAAGGCTTTGACGAACTTGATGCTAACTCTTTATTATCCGGCATTGACTCACTTGAGAACGGTTCACAACCGCGCTATCACATGGTTAGTGGTAAAAGGTTAATCAATAAGCGCAGAACAAAAAAGATGTTCTCAAAGGCGTTATTTGCGTTCATGGGTGGCATGATTGCATATCAAGTTGGAGTTGGATTTAAAGAAGGCTTTGGGCAAATTATGTATATCTTATTCATGGTTGTAAGTAACCTCGCGGGTGGTTGGATGTTCGCAGCTGATTATTTAGAACGAGTACCACTGGCCAATGAATCACAACGCCGTAATGCTTTATACGACATTAAAAATCGTGTTAAGGTTAAGAAAGAACTTGCAGCTGAAGTGAAGAGAAAGAATGATGAACTTAAACTTATCCAAGCTAAGTTGAAAGCCGAGATTGAAAAGGCGGAAGTCGAAGCGTACGAAGAAAACAAACGCAGAGATTTAGAGAAAGCAACCAAGATTAAAGCGGAGCAAGACAAAGCTAAAGCCGATAGAGAAGTAACTGAATCAAAAATTCGTGCTGAGGCCGAACGTATCGCTTATGAGGCTAGAGTAAAGGCCGAAGCTGAAGAACTTATCAAACGTCAGCAACAACCGATTAAACTAGCTACACCTTAATATTAAAATAAACCGTCCTTTATTGGGCGGTTTTTTCTTTTTCAAGTTCCGAATGTATGTCAAAATGTATGTCAAAAGCTAATGCTTCTTATGGCTTGATTTAGCCATCTTGTTGATTTGCTCTTGTTCGAATTCAGATAAATTATGAGTATAATCATCCGTTTGAACGATATCAGAATGCCCCATCCATAGTGAGTAAGTCTTTTTATCGACACCCATTGCAGCGCATAAACTGGCGTAATAGTGTCTTAAATTATGAATAGGCAAACGTGGTAACCCATATTTGATGGCTTTTTCAGGAAACCTGTGCGTTATATGTCTTTTTGATAACATCCAAAATATCTCGTTAGTATTTTTATTAACCGGTATTTCCTTTAATACTTCGATTGCATCATCAAAGAGTGGCGCGTTTCGAAAGCCTGCATCGGTTTTTGGATGATCCACAACTGCGTTATCAGCTTGGCTAAAGGCCTTATTAACTGAAGCACGTTTGTTATCTAGGTCAATATCAGCCCATGTTAAAGCTAACACCTCACCCATACGCATACCTGAACCGATAATGAACTTGCCAAGATAGTAGCAGTCAATCGCTTCAATTTTAAGCCAGTCAAGGAACTCATGAAGCGTTTTGGTATCGGGTATGTATTTCTTCTTACGAGCAGGCCTAACACGTTTCTCAACGAACTTAAACGGCGATGCTTTAATTATTTTCTTTATGACTGCTTTATCAAATACCGCTTTTAAATATCCAAAGGTTCTAGCTTGCATCGATTTAGTTGGTATTTCATCAATCATTTTATCAATGTCTGATTCGGTTATTTTGGCCATGGCCTTTTTGGATATCTTAGATTCATGAATGTATTTGAATAAAGTGAAACGTACGTTCTGAATTGTATTGTTGCTTAAAGGCTTTGAACGTGACTTAGCTTGTATCCATTCATCGAACCACACATCGATAAATTCCGCTAAGGTAGCCTTTTTAGCCACTCCTCGACGGTCAGCTTCCGCGTTTTGATTTCTAATCCGCACGCAATCATTAACTTTATTAACCACATCAAGTTTGCTGCGCGCATAGACGGTCTTTTTGGTTCCATGATCATAATATTGACCCATCCATCGCCCGTCTTTTCTTTTTGTAATTGAACCTTCTAAAAGTTTAATAGGCGTGGCATCGTCAACTCCTTTCTCAATGCCACCATTAACGCTCACTGCACCTCGCCACTCCAATTGCGCGGTGCTTTTTTTGTTTTCTCTTTCTAAATAATCTTCAAGTTGTTTCATAAAAACATCCGGTTTAACTCCGGGTGGCGGTATATAAAAGCCGTCTTTGTCCTTCGTATAAACCGGATTGAGTTCTTGTGTGTCTTGGGTGACGGTATATTCTAAGCCATCATTCACCCCCTCGACGTAATGGCTTGTAGAGGATCCATTTTGTAGCAATCCATCTATAAGCCCAGCAATCTTGATAAGTTCTTCTTTAGGTGCGCGAAACATATATTCTTTTATTGATTGGTAGTTGAGATCACGTTCTTTATAGATGATTTTGTCTGATACAGGTGGCGTTAATGATTCGTGATGTAATAGAAAATCCGTAGTCACACCGAAAAAATCAGCAAGTTTAACAATGTGTATTGCTGACGGGTCTTGAGTTCCAAGTTCAATTCGAGATAAAGACTGGAAGTTCATATCAACTTTAGCAGCTATCTCTTGAAGAGTAAGTCCTTTTCTTTCTCTTAAATCTCTAATTCGTGTTCTCATTTCACCACCACACTTTGGATTCATTATATTAAATATCGAAATTAAATGTAAAAAATTAGATAAAATATCGGAAAAGTTATTGACATTATCGAAAAATGTAATATAATCGATTATGCAATTAGACAAAATATCGAAATATAATAGGAGGAATCACAATGGGAAACAAAGTTGTAAGAAGCACGTCTGGAGGATTTGCATATACTTTAGAAGAAGTTATTGGATTCATTGACGTTAACCCGGATGAAGATTTTGATAGAGCTGTTTATGAATATGTTATAAATTCAGTAAAAAAATATCCAGAAATCAAAGCCATTGTTGAGAATTGGGATGAGGGTGATTATGATACCGACAGTATTCGTTCAATGGAAAAAATAAAAAAGATTATTGAGGAGGAAACAAAATGAACAGAACTATTGAACAAATAGCAAATGAATATGTAACACAAGATAATCGTGTCACAGCATTTCCATATGCATTGCTCGTTATTGAAGAAGAATTGGTAAATTCAGAAGATGGAGAGGTTATCGGTATTTATTCACCGAATGCGGCTGAAATGTATTACTACGATAGTTTAAAACCTACTGAATTATTACAAGAAGCAAAAGATTGCACTGTTGACGACGAAGAAATGATAGATGATTTAGAAGAAGAATTTAACGACATTTCTTGTGCCGATGATTTGCTCCAATTTTATATAAAATATATTGATCTGGATGCACGTCTGTATACATTCAATCGTGAATACGCTCGAAAAGGAGAACAAATGTTTTTAACCGAATCAAGCGCAAAAGCTCATATTGAAATGAATGGTCACAACATGAAGAAACCCACAACTTATGGAATCCATGTTTTTAGAAATCCGGATATGATATTGATAATTCAAGACCTTATGAAAAAGGCGACAGTTCCATTCGAACAATGGAATGATGAGGCTAAGTCATATTTTACTAGGAACGTAATGGGGGTAAAGTCATGATCAGACAAGAACTATTAGACAATGTAGAGCAAGCTATGAATGTTTTACAGGGGGCTTTAAACCTTGATAACCCACCAAGTATCAGACTTGGTTGCGTTGAGGAAGCATACAAGATTACATCAAACATTGCTGACTTGGTATCTAATCAACTAAAAGAACAAAACGACGATATTATAGATTGCATTGAATATGGACTTGATATTGACATCGAGTTTAACAATCTAATGCACGATTCGTTAACCGGTGAAGATTCACAAGAAGTTAAAGACTTTAAAGAGTATTGCAAATTTCACAACTTGAAGCCATCCAATGGCAAAGTATTAAATGAGTATTTCAAAGAAAGAGGGGTGTAACAATGGCTAATAAATGGAAATCAAACGCATCAAGAATTAAGGGTTTAATTCGTGAAAGAGGAATAACTATCAAGCAATTTTCAGATGGAATAGGGTGTAATTTTGCAACAGCTCAATACAAGTTGTCAGGCAAATCAAACTTTACTGTAGATGAAGCGGCTAGAGCAGCAAACTTTTTAAACGAGTCACCCTTAATTTTTTTTGAAAACCAAATCGATAATATATCGAATGAAGTTCAATAGTTATATTAATCATCGAATTTCACCGCACCATAACGATTAAGGCACCACAGGGTAATAAGATTACCCGTTAAATATAAAAAACGCGCTACGAGGCAAATTCGAGCGCAGAAGGGGAAAGATTATGAGATTTAAAACACTGTATTTAGAAAACTTCCGCAATTTCAAGGAAGAAACAATCGACTTCAACGAATACAAGAATGAAATTCAAGCTCCAAATGGATGGGGGAAAACAACCATTGCCGATGCCATCATGTGGATTTTAACTGGCAAACTGTATTCTGGTTCATCAGATCAAATGTCATTGAAGCCGCTTCATGACACAAAACTCAAGGTGGTTGCTGAACTAACCATCATCACTGGTTGGGATGGGAACGATCCTCAACATCCATCAGAAATCATCCTTCGTAAAGAATACAAGGAAGATTGGGTAACATCACGTGGATCCACCGTTGCATTGCTAAGCGGGCATACAACAACACCTTATATTAACACCCAAAAGAAATCACTGCAAGAGTACGAAAAGGATTTATTGAAATTATTTGAAGTTCCAAGTATCGAATGGTTCCAAATCCTATCACATCCATTCTATTTTGCTCAAATTATGGACTGGAAGAAACGCCGTGAAGTTATCTCTGAAATCATCGGTACCATCGCCCCAACCGAAATATTCACTCAAGAACCAATCACAAGAACGGTTGAACCTGAACTTCGAAGCGCTTCATGGGATGTTGACAATGCAAAGAAAACCATCAGAACGGCATTGCAAGGAAAGAAGCAAGAACAATCAATCCTTCAAAATCAAATCGATGGTTATGTCATTGAAAAGACAGTATCAGATGATGAATTTACAAAAGCAGCTCAACGTATCACATCAACCATGAACGAAGAAGCAAACCTCAAAGCATCAAAAATGGGAATTAAAAATCCTAAGGTTGAAAGCATTAAACAATCCATCCAAGATTTAGAACAATCCTTGAACAAATCAATCGGAACTGATAACTCATCTCTCAACAAGACTAACGCTGAAATCAATGATGAAATTGGAAAGATGAATCTTCGAGTATCATCGCTCCATGAGTCAAAGAGAAACGCTATCACAAAACGTGATTCAATCCTCGTTGAAATAAACAAAATCAATCAAGACAATTCCAATGATTTAAGAATTATTGAATCCAAGAAAGCCGATGCAAATGTCAAGTTGGCTCGATGGGATGAAGTTGCAGACCAAAAATATAAACCACTTGAAGCGACTGCTTGTCCTCATTGTGGTCAAGATATTAATACTCAAGCAAACAAGGTTGCTCAAGAAGAATTCAACGCTTGGCAGTCAAAAGAACTCACCGATATTTCAAACAAAATTGCTCAAATCAAGGTTGAACTTGAAAATTATCAAAAAGCAATCGATGATCGTAAGGCAAAATTGCCATCGCTAAATCAACAAGAATCCGAACAACGTTCAATCATTAAAGGCTTTGAAGATAATATCAATAAAGTCAATGATGATATCTCGACTAAGAAACAAGCCATCCGTTATAGCGCACCTGAAAGTGATACGACAAATGCCATCAGAGAACAAATCGAAGCTGCTAAAAACGCTTTAAAGGATGCTGAAATGGAATCAGCAGACACTGTAAAAATCGATGAAGAAATCAGAAAACTTCAAGCTGAACGTGAAACCTTGCAACAAACCGTTACCACTTATCGCATCACTGAACAAAAGGTTAAAGAAAAGGCCGAAAAAGAACGTTCAAAATCCGTTATTGATAAAGCCGTCGCTGACCTTGAAGTCAAAGAAGATGCACTCACGCTTTACAGTAAGACATGGCTTGCCATCATGGATGCTCGTCTTAAAGCAAGTTTCCCTAACGTATCCATTCGTTTAGTCAAAGAAAATATCAAAGCCGACTCTTGGGATCCTGATTGTACCATCATGGATAAGAATGGCGCACCATTCGAAACAACGAACACTGCATCAAAGTTCTTCTTAGGTTTAGGCCTTATCGAGAACTTGCGCAGAGCAAAGAACTTAATTAACTTTCCAGTGCTGATGGATGATGTTGAACACATTACCAAGGCCAATCGTAATTTCAGTAATGACTCTCAAGTCATCGCATTCATTGCTTCAGACGACACAAAAACTAGCGGCACTGTCGCTTAATAAATAGGAGGAAAGAAAAAATGGATTCAGTAGTAAAACCTGAAAACCAAGTCGCATTCGTAGAAAAAACGATTGCTGACAAAGTCATGAGTCGTGTAAGAGCGCTCGAGGAACAACAACGTGTAGTTGTACCACCTAACTACTCAGCGGAAAACGCACTACAAAGCGCATACCTCATCTTACAAGGTGTAACCGATAAGGAAGGTAAAAATGCTTTGCAAGTATGTACTCCCGACACTGTCGCAAATGCATTATTCGATATGGTAGTGCAAGGTCTTAATCCACAAAAGAAACAATGTTACTTCATCGCTCGCGGAAACAAACTTTGCTTAGATCGTTCATACTTTGGCGACCAAGCAGTACTCAAAAGAGCAGTGCCTGGAATCACTGAAGTATTCGCAAATGTAATTTACAAGGGCGACAATGTGGTTCTTAAACAAGAAAAATCCGGAAGAATTATTGTTGAATCTCATGAAACCAAGTTTGAAAATCGTGACAACGATATTACTGGCGCTTACTCAATCATCATCAAGGATGGTGTAGCGTATTACGAAGTTATGACCATGAAAGAGATTCAAGCTTCATGGAATAAACGTTCCAACAGTGGTCAAGTTCAAAAAGACTTCCCACAAGAGATGGCTAAACGTACAGTCATCAGACGTGGAGTTAAGAACTTCATCAACGCTTCAGACGATTCAAACCTTGATGTATCAGAATCTTATAATCGCACGACCTCTGATGAATTCGAAAATACCGGTGAGGTCGTTGAGTCGGTAAAAAAAGAAGTAGTAGAAAAAACCGCAAAGGTTGATGCGCCTGTTTTAAATCCAAGCGGCGCACCTCACGAAGAACCAGTCATTGTTGATCAAGTTCCTGAAGGTCAAACGAGTTTGTTTGAACAACAAGGTGCAAAAGAACAACCAGCCACACAAAAACCACAACGTCCAAGCCTGTAAATTGAAAGGAGGCCGAACACATGGAAATCATTACACTCGCTAGCTCATCGGCCGGCAACGCATATATAATTCGTAATTCAAAATCAGTCATTCTCTTAGAGGCGGGGTTAAAAAAACCCCTCCTCGTTACGAGGATGTTAAAACATGGAATACTTCTTAGTAATCTCAATGGATGTTTTGTGACTCACCAACATGGTGATCACTCGATAACAGCTCCGATTGTATCAACATATACAACTGTTTACGCTTCTAAAGAAACATTGAGAGCGGCGAGAATCAATGGCAATCGCCAAATCATCAACGCTTGGGAAGAAGTCAGAATAGATTCTATCAGAGGCACCGAGTTTTCAGTATGGGCATTCCCAGTTGAACACGACTGCCCTGGATCATACGGATTTATTGTTTATGATTATGAAAGTAATGAGCGGTTGTTATTCATCAACGACTCTAAATATATCGAGTACAACTTCAAAGATTATACCTTTAGCCACATCATGATTGAGTGTAATCATAACGAAGAGATACTCCTTGAAAACGCTGATGAAAGAGCAAAAAGAACCGCTAACGCTCACATGAGTTTAAGAACGACATTGCTAACGTTGAGTGGTTTAAACCTTAGCAAGACAAAAGCAATCTACTTAATGCATTTATCTGATGGAAACTCAAACGAGGATTTAATGCTTGAATCAGTCGCAAAGCAAACAGGAAAGCCTGTAGCTGCGTGTCAAAAAGATGGGGGTGTAAGGTGGTATGGTTCCGGGATACGTTAAACTTTACCGCCAATTAATTGATTGGGAATGGTACCAAGACCCTAACACAATGAGGTTGTTTATCCACTGTTTAATCAAAGCAAATTATGAAGATAAAAAATGGAAAGGCACCTTAATTGAAGCTGGAAGTTTTGTCACTTCATCTACTGTTTTATCGGAAGAATTACACCTTTCTAGGGCTCAAATAAGACGTTCAATTTTCAACCTTCAAAACACAAAAGAAATAGCCATCAAAACAACCAACAAAACAACCATCATTACGGTGCTAAATTGGGCGACTTATCAAGATATAGAAACCAACAAAACAACCATCAAAAAAACCATCAAACAACCAACAACACAGCCAACAAACAACCAACAAACAACCACAACTAAGAATATAAGAAGTAAAGAATATAAAGAAGAAGTACTTAAAAGGAGTGGGGAAACCACACGCCCAACTCTTCAAGATATTGTTGATTTCATTTCTAAAAAAAGAGTTTTGGTTGATGGAACTCAAGTACCTTTTGTTACTGACCCTGAAGCATATTTTAATAAACGAGAATCAGTTGGATGGGTTACGAATGGCAACATTCAAATTAAAGACTGGGCTGCTGATCTGATTGCTTGGGAAATTAGGGAGCAAGAATATAAAGCAGAGCGTGAAATTAAAAAATCCGGTAACGGTAAAATTGATAAACCTGATGTAAAAATTGAATGGCTAGATAAATATATCTCAGACCAAATATCTTAGGAGGAACATCATGCAAGCTAGTAATACGAATTTTGAAACATCTGATATCATCGCTACGATCGAACTTGAAGCAGCAAATCACCTCGCAAGACATCCAAAAGAAAAAGTACCGCCTGTTGTCGCGTTACTCAAAGAGCAATTCAAAGAATATCAAGCGGAATTAGACAAGGGCCGAGTACCAAAAATTAAAATCAAAAATAAAATGGTCACAATTAACGCTCGGAGGATTTCATAATGGACTACAAGAAAATGTGGAATCAACTCACAAAAGAACTTCAAGAGTTTAAAGAAAAAGGCGATGACCTCGTTAAAAAATACAGTGGCCAAAAATCCGGTGGCGAAAAGAAAAGAGATGCTGAAGCGACTATACGTGTCATAGCAGCGGTTCAAGGCCGGATGGTTCAAATGGAAATTGATCAAAAAGCAACTGAAACAAAAATCGAAGAACCGGAGGGTTAAACCCATGGCCGAATATTTAGAATCAGAAGATACCATCAGACACGAACCAATCGTGTATGCTGTCAAAGATTATATTATTGCTCGTCAAGGTAGAGGAGTACCTGTTGAAGAATTGTGTAAGCACTTCTTTGGTGACTTCACAAAATCACTCGACACCAAGATGCGCAATATCGTTCTTGAAATATCGCTTGATAAGTCGATGAAATACATCATCTCAACTAAAGAGGGGTATATGCATCCGTTCTTCGATCAGACAGATGCGATGGATCAATACGAAGCTGAGATGGAATCAACCGCTCGTTCAATCTTCTATCGTTTAGGTTGTCAAAGATTTAAACGCAAGAATGATGGACAGTACAAATTGTCACTTGGTAAATATGATAATCCGGTCTTTGAAGCGTTTTTAAAAGATGTCATGGTTACTGAAGAGGCAAGACTTAAAGAAGAGGCTAGCAAGCCTAAAAAGCACGTTATAAGAGAAAGGAAGCCACAAGTTGACGAAGTACCGCTTATTGAAACGGAACAAGGTCAAATGGCTTTGAGGGTGTGAGTATGTTTAAAATAGGCGATAGAGTGAGAATAAAAGAAAGTGCACTTAAATACGGTGTAAAAGAAAAATATATCGGCAAAGAGGCTATTGTTAAGCAAATATACATTGAAAATATTGATGTTTATAACGTTGAAAACGATTATTATATTTCAGTTCGTGAATGCGACATTGAACTTGTAACCAGTTCGGAAAAACCGGTTAATTACTATGGCGGCGAATTTAAACCGGGTGACAAAGTAATTATAAAAGAAAATTGCGAAAATTACAAAGATATGGCGGTTCCTAGCGTGATTATCAAAGAAAATTTGAGCGATATTGATGCTGAAAAATATCTTGTAATTGATTTCTTAGGTTATGAATTTGTAGTTAATGCTAGTTGCCTAGAAAAAGATACATCATCCCCAAGTAATAAAAAATTAAATCTCGATAATTTAAGTGAACTTATTTCGCGTGAAGAATGGGAAAAGAAAGTCATCGGCATTCGCAGGGAAGCGCTCGGCAAAGAAATTATTAAGAGAGTTCAGTGCAATTGCAAAATTCCTCAAGAATGGATCGATGAATGGAATGGTGTCAAAAATGATTAACCAACGTTCAAACTCAAAAGGTATCACCATTAGTTTTGTGTTTAGTTCCGATGTTGAGAAAGAGTTCAATGACAAACTACTTGCTTTAATGTCAACTGAAGGCGTCTTGTACGACATCCACAAAACTGAAGAAGAAAAGACAATCATTTTAAGCAACAACAAGAATGTGAAAGTCCGTGAAGTTAAACCAGGAAGAAAAGCAAGTTAGAATCTTAGGAGGAAAAAATGGAAACAATAAGCATATTTGATTTAGGGATTCAAGAACCTATCCATATTCAAACCCATAAAAAAATTTTTAAAAGTGGTGAAAAAATTGAAATGTGTGAAACGTTTTCAGGTATTGGATGCCAACGTATGGGCTTAAATTTGCTTAGTGTAAAACACGATATTGTAGGTATAAGCGAGATAGACAAATACGCTATTCAGTCCTACATGGCTATGCACGGAGATACACCGAATTATGGTGACATCACGAAAATGACTTACATACCACAATGCGACATATTTACTTACTCATTTCCTTGTACTGATTTATCTAAAGTTGGGAAACAAAAAGGGTTATCAATAGGAACACGATCGGGACTTTTGTGGGAAATAACACGTTTACTTCAAGCAACTGAAAAAAAACCACTTGTTCTTGTAATGGAAAATGTAGTTGACTTAATTCAAAAAAAATTCAAAAGAGGATTTGAAGAATTATTTATGATTCTTGAAAGCATGGATTATAAAAATTTTGTCAAAGTATTAAATTCAAAGGATTTTGGAGTTGCTCAAAACCGCGCTAGAGTTTTTATGGTATCAATTTTAAGAACGAAAAATAACCCAGACCCACAATATGAATTTCCAATACCATTTCAATTAAAAACCCGGTTAAAAGATTATCTCGAACCATTAGTAGATGAAAAATATTATGTTAGTGAGAGCAAAATTTCACACATGAAGAAAACTCAATTTAGAACTGGAAATTATGACAGTATAGTTTCTAGTGGTGATGATATTTGCCCTACACTATGCGCAAGAGATTATAAAGACCCTAAATGTGTTTTAGAAAGTAAAAATAATGAAATCAAACCGGGTATTATCGTTGTTGGTCAAACATCTAACGATAGTTCACAAGGGGGGAAGATTTATAACAGTGAAGGTATAGCACCGACTTTGTGTGCGGGCAATCATGGATATGCAATGGGGTATATTGAAGACCCGAGCATAATTGTAGTTGCACAACTCGCTGGAAAACACGAAGAAAGTGGACGTGTTTATTCAAAAGAAGGTTTATCGCCAACGATCAATACAATGGGTGGCGGCAATAGGCAACCAAAAATTGCTGAACCGATATGTATAAATCCAAAAATTGATGGTAAGCAACCAAGCATTCAAGATAGAATTTATGATGCAGATGGTATATCAACAGCTATAACTACCGGGTTTATGCCTAGTATATTAATTCCAGAAGCGACAAAAAAAGGATTTGCTGAAGCACATGACGGTGATGGGGTTTATATTAACCGACCACATCAAAAACGCGGTGTGGTACAAAAAGGCATGATACAAACATTAAAAACGAGTTGTGATGATGTTGGTGTTGTTGTATATTCTGATACCACACAAAAACATATTGATAAAAACATTATTGAATCTAATGAAGTTGTTGGAACATTGACAACAAGTTGTGGCCATGTTGGAACTGATGGTTGCTATGTTGTAAAAGAAAAACTTCGGATTAGAAAATTAACTCCCCGGGAATGTTGGAGGTTGATGGGAATATCAAGACCATTGGGTATATACAAAAATGGTTACCAATTATTTGATGATACATACTTTGAAAAAGCAAGCCAAGTATGTAGCAATTCGCAGTTATATAAGCAAGCTGGAAACGGAATTGTCGTTGATGTTTTTGCAGAAGTGTTAAGAGGATTAATAGAATGATTCAACTAACCTCATTAGAGCGTGACCTTAAGCCCTACGGCTTTGTAAAACTTGATTACGGTAGAACATGGACTAATGGCAACATTGCTTTTATCGGCTACGACATCCATATTTCGAAAATTACTACAATCAAAGACTTTGAAACTGTAGCAAGGCTATACGAAGCTAAACTCGTAAAGATTAGTTAATTCATCAACGACTTACCGACCGATCCGCAACGTGCGGAAGAAGGAGAAAAGAAATGAAATATCGTAAAAGACCAGTAGTAATCGAAGCAATACAATGGAATGGATTAAATACTTATGAAATTAAAGAATTTGGTAAAGGGAATATCACCGTAGAAATCAATGATTTAGCATGGGAAGTTGGAAAAGGCGCACCTGTCGTAACAGTTCTTATTAAAACACTCGAAGGGGAAATGAAAGCAAATAAAGGCGACTTTATCATTCGTGGAGTTAATGGCGAATTCTACCCATGCAAGCCTGACATCTTTGAGAAAACTTATGAGGTAGTAGAATGACCTCAAAAGAAAAAGCGATTGAAGCGTTACAACGTATTAAGTCTGACCATAATTTTTTAAGGGTTAAAGAATATAGAAAAGTTAGACCTGAACGACAAAAAGAAATGATTGACGAGTTCACTAAAGATTATGAACTTTTAGAAAAAACTATCACCCAACCCACCCTCGATGACGCTATCAAGGTTGTGGAAAAGAAATTAAACAAAGAATATACACAAATTGATACAGCAACAGGACAAGTAGAACGGTCTTATTATCGTAGTCGCAGTGGTGCTTTATGTGAAGCGTTAACCGCCCTAAAAGGGCTGAAAGAAGGGAAAGAATGAAACGAACTGAATTAGAAAAACATATTGATACGCAAGTAGAAGTGGTTTTGTTTGATAAGACTGTTTTAACAGGGGTTTTAAGAAAAGGCAATTCATTTTTTAATCAACTTAAAATATATCATATTGTTGATGAAAACAAACATCAAAGTTGTGCCTTTAGATGTTCTCATGTTATTAAATTAACCGCCCTAAAAGGGCTTAAGGGGGAATCGAAGTGAACGGAAAAAAAGCAGAAAAAGCAATGGACTTAATTACTGACTTTATATCTGATATACCAATGAGCTTAAATGGTTATAATAATCCGAATTCAAATCAATGGGTATGTGACCAAATAGACACAGTTAATAAATACATCGATAACATTCACACCACTCTAACCGACTGTATCGCTCTACTCACGCAGTCAGGCAGTAACACGAAAGAGATTGTGATGGGGAAATTGAAAGGATTGGTAGAGTGAAACAATTAACAATCGATATTTATAACGTTAAATGGACGGTGCTATTCGTTCCAAAGGACTACTCGGCATTAGCTAACGGAAATCATTTTAATCTTGGCTCATGCCTTTATAGAACACAAGAAATTATCGTTGCTGATGGTCAGTTGCCTGAAGCGGAGTTTAACACATTAGCTCACGAAATAACACACGCAATCATTGAACAGATGACACTTGATAAAGACAACTACGATTGCGAAGATATTGCGAAGTTTGTCGGAACATACGCAAGTTACATCGTAGAACAGACAAAATCTATTATCGATAAATTAAGGGGGCTGATAGAGTGAAACTTTTAAAGATTTGGAATATTATCAAGATTATTTATACAATGATTTTAATACCATTTTTTATAATTTTTATTATTGTAAACGAAGGAATATGGCTTGATATTAGTTTATTGGTTATAGCAATATGTGTTATTATGTGGCCTTTTATTTTAATAGCCGATTTGGTAATTCAACGCATATACGCAAAGAAATTAAGGGGGTTAGTGGAATGAACGCATTAAACTACCACTACTCGATCCATCCTCAACACGTCTTAAATATCGCACGCAAAGATAAGACCTACGAGCTTCGCACACGCATACCTCGTGAGATGAAAGAAGCCATCGACAAAGGCGAGAAAGTCGTCATGTGGGTTTACTGCACGAAGGGGAAAAATAGACACGAAGAACTCTCATTTCAACCATACGGTATGAGCCACAGTTATTTAAGGCCACACGGAAATGGAAGTTGGCTACTGAACAATAAAGAACTTAACTATTCAAAGTCTTATGCAGTCAACGGCCTCGTAGTCGCAAAGTGCGTGGTGGACGGGTATGAAGAAATCAAATTAATAGAAGGTTGTTTCCATGACGAGTTTATATATACAACATATCCAAGATTATTAAAGCAACTATGTTTAACCGACAACGAAGTAACTATCTACGGCAAAGGAAAACCACTTTACGCCCTACACCTCACGCAAGTCGAGATGTTAGATAAGCCGATGACGGTGCAAGATTTCGGTTTAACTCGCGCGCCTCAAAGTTACCAAAAAGTCATAGCACCAGAAGGTTTCCATTCATGCCCTACAACATAACCACGCTGGTCGAACTACCCAACGGCAAGCGAACAACGATATACGTTTCACAGCAACCAAGACCGACGATGACAGTCGAGGAATTAAGGAAACAAACGCACATAGCGTTCACAAAAATAATACGCCAAGAGGCGTTATAGGAGGAAATGATGAAAAAACTTTTATTAGCACTGACGGTCTTAATGGTGTTCATGCTTGTGGGGTGCGATAATGCGACTACCACAGCAACCACAGAAACGACAACAACCGAGAATGCAACCGAAGATGTTTATGATGTTTACAGGGCATTAAATGATAGATATGTTCAAGCCGAAATTAACGATACTACACTTTATTATCATTGTGGAATGGGTTACGATAACGAAGGGTTACCAATCAAAGTGTGCGAGGAATTACATTTTGTAACCGATGAAGAATTAATGCTTAATTTAAGTTATTGGTTTAATGAGTATGACGAGATATTTAATGAACGATTAAGAACAAATGAATTAGAACAAATCTTATACGATATTCTTGTAGTGGAATATGCAACGCAATCATGCAGTCGTGAGGAATTAACCGATTATTTATACGCTTATGAAAACGAAATCAACATTGAAAGTGAACGGATCGAAACGTTACTTGAGATGTTAGACCAACAGTTAGATGGGGAATAAAATGTTTAAAATAGGCGATAGAGTGACACCACTACAAGCGTTAGAACGTATTATCAAGAACGTTCAAGCATATACGAACATTGATATTGAGCAAGAACTTGACACGATAGCCGAAGCGTTGCACGTTCCTTCTGCCGATGAAGTTTGTGAGGCGATATTGAATGATATTGATTTTGGGGGTTATTTCAAAGATGGTGTATTTTATTTTTTCGATGGTTCTGAAATGGTTAAACTTAATGATAAAGGCGGTTTACAATTTCATTGTTACCCAAATCCACGCACAGTTTCCCTCATCGCTCGCTTCTACGAGGGGGTTAAATAATGCCAAAACACTTTGACCGAATGTATAAAGCATTAGAACGAAACAAGCAAAGGAATAAAGAATTGAAGCTGAAGCGTGAGCAAAAAAGGCTTGCTAAATATCGTGAGCATCTTATGGATCAACGTATCATCGCTAATTACAACTATATAAAATCTAACGAATCGAGGATAAAGTCATGGAAGTGCTAAACATCTTTGGACCACCGTTAAGAGATATCACTACAAGCAAGAACTTTTATCAGCAATACCAATCCACTAAACTGTATGTTGAAAGCATTGAGAAGCAGCTTGAGGCATTACAAAAGGAATTAGATACACTTGTTATCAAGAGTGGCCCTGCGAATGTCAGAGCGATTGTTTATGATTCAATGCCAGGTGTTGCTATCAAGGTACCGGATATGCAAGTCTTAGAACGTATCAGTGCTTTAAGGATTGCAATTGATATTAACAAAACGAACTTGAAGTCATGGAGTGAAACGCTTGATGATTTAAAGCGATCCATCATAAAGAAGTCGAAGCAGCTTGATGACGTTAACTTGAAGGTTTTCACAGCCGGATGGATTGAAGGAAAAACAAATCATGAAATCGCCCATGAGCTAGGTTACAGTCTAAGTCGAATATGGCACGCAAAGGTTGAAATCAACAAAATGCTTGTTAGTGTTGCATAAGGCAGTAACTCGGCAGTTGATAGCAATTTATTCGTGTTAAAATAATAGTGTAGGTTAGTGCGTAGTGAACACTTGCCTACTTTTTATTTCCTTTTTTATCTTTTCTTGTTTTATGGTTTTAAAGGTTTCATTTTTATCTCCTTTCTTTCCCCTAAGAAGCAATCATATTAAATCGAGCGGAAACGATCTGATATGGTTGCTACTGCCATTTTGCTTGTACTATATATTTAGTACTTATATTATATAAATACTGTTTTGTTTTAAAAGACGTAGTTACTAACTAAGAGAGTACTTTAATCAGGAACTCTCTTTTTGTTTTATGCTTTAAAGGTTTCTAATTCCTAACTCTTCCATCTTCTAAAAGCAAGTAAGAAGCTTTAAAAGAGGGGTGGGGGATTGTCTTTAGGTTTATGGTTTAAAAGTCTTTTAGGGGGGATCTTGAGGGTTCTTTGGAAGATTTAGGAAATATTTCAATCTTTAAGAAATTACAGGTGGTGGAGGTTTATGTCGAGTAAAAAACAACCTAAGCCTTCAAATATTGCTGAATTTAAGACTGGCGTATTGAAGGGGTTGACATTCAAGCAGCGGAAGTTCGCCGAATACTATGTCATTGAGGGTAATAAGACCAAAGCTGCGATACGCGCGGGTTATAGTGCCAACTCTGCTAGTTGGCAAGGAACTGAGCTCACAAAGAACCAAGAAGTTCTCGCATACATAAAGTTTCTTCTTGGTGAACAAGACAAAGACATCATGGCATCCGTTGAAGAAGCTAAGCGCCGTATGACATTAGGTTTTCGTGGTGAACTCAAAGAAGAGGTTGTCGTGATGCAAACAACAACGACAAGAACAAAAGGTAAGACAGTCACAAAAACTAAACCGATTATTGTCAAGAGGGCAATATCGATAAGAGATAGCATTGAGGCAACAAAGTTATACGTTGATCTATTAAGTGTTCCGTCAACAACTCCAGATGTTAACCCAATTGTATCGACTGATGAAAAACTATTGAAGGCATTAAGTAATCGAGCTGTTGAGATTCCTGTGGTTAAACCTGAAGATTACGAACAGGAGGTAGACAACGATGCCATCACTGAATAACGGAACTGTAACAAAGACAGCAGTGCCTGAAATGAAGTTTAGTCCAAAGATATTAGATGCTCTTGCCGTTGGCATGAGAGAAGATACAAGACTCATCGTGTTTGAAGGTACTATCAGAAGCGCAAAATCAGTCACTGGCGTTGAGTTAGTTCATTTGCTTATCAAATATACCATGACTGCCAAATACGCCATGATAGCCGCAGAAGATTACAACGCAGTCAGAACAAACATACTAGAAGCAAAGATGGGGTTACTTTCTATTCAACCGGATGGATACCAATACGATAAGGCACAAATCGGTGGTTACTTATCAAAGTTAATGGTACCGATAAAGAGATCATCATTGCAGGTTATGCCGATGCAGCTAAGTGGAAACGAATACTTGGTAAAGACATTGAGATAATCATGATCGATGAAGCCAACATCGCCAACGAAATGTTTATTAACGAATCACTTGGTCGTCAAGGAGCAACTGAGCATCCAGTAACCATATTGACTCTTAACGGCGATGATCCACAGTTGCCACTGTATCAGAACATCATCAACAAGTGCGTTATCATCGGCAATTGCCCTGCATCCATTCGATCAGAGATGGACAAGTCAAAGAAAAAGAGAGGCTACTATTACTTTCATTGGACGTTCAACGATAATCCTATCTTGACTCCAAAGATGAAAACATCATTGCGTAATCAATTCCCAATTGGCTCTTACTACCACAAAACCAAGATACTAGGCGAGCGTGGCAAGTGGGGCATCATGATATTTGCTGATTACATGACAACTGAACTCTTGGTTGATGTGAACGCTAAAGATGCTAACGGCAAACCTAAGTACCTGTTCAGTCATTACGCTATCGGCGTTGACATCGCAGAGAACCGAGCGCATAACGTATTCGCGTTAATCGGCTTTGAGAAAGATTACAAGTATTGCGGCGTTGTTGACCTGTTCGTGTTTGAATCCGAGAAGGATGGGCGCAAGCTAGTAGGCTACACGCAAAAGACCGAGTTACTGAAAGCGTTCCTTGCTAAGCATCAAGGCAAAGGTATCGAGGGCATCTTCGTTGATAGTGCTGAAGGTAACTACATTAAGGACTTGCAGAATGTTCCACAAATCAACGGTGGCCATCCTGTCGTTCCAAGTTACAAGGCAACCATCAAGGAACGTATCGACTTGCTAATCGTACTATTCAACCGTGGCCGTTGCTTCTTCGATGTCAACAAAGCAATACAAGGATTCCAAGCCTACCAATCATCAACGTGGGTTAAAGGTAAGGAAGGCAAAGAACGTGAGGATAACAACTTAGCTATGAACGATATCATGGACGCTATTGAGTACGCTATCACAAGACACATGAAAGCATTACTCCAAGCTTCCGAACGGAAGGTGGCATAATGAGCATATTTTCAAACATCTATAACTCGGTTGTGAACGCAGCACATAACCGTTACGATAAAAAGCTGCTGGAAGGATTGAGTAGATTGGATCACAAACTTACATCAGAGCCAAGATTTCAAAAGGTTGCGGGGCAGTATTTCACAACCAAGCGAATGATCAACAAACTAACCGAGTACTTCATTTGGTACATCGGCGATGAGAATATTATCAGACAATTTTTCAAAACCAATGATACAGGTCATGTCATTAGCGAAGATGTAAACCTCAATCAGTTTTGGAAGAAAGCACCGCCTGAATACATTATGGTTCATACAGGATTACCCGGTGTGTTCTCAAGTAAGATGGCAAAGATTGTTATTGGCCAAGGCTATGAGATTGACGTTGAGGTCTATTCCAAAGATGTTGATGGCAAGATTACCGACAAGGTTGATGAGAAGGAGTCTGGGCGCATAAAAGCGATGCTAACGGACGTTTTGTTTCCTAAGATGCAGTTCCATCAAAAGCTCATGGCAGGCGCACAAGACGAGTCATGGAGCGGTCATATTGCTTATAAACTCGCTTACGACTTAGGCATTACTCCTTATCCAATCTTAGAAGAAGGCGACCGTAGATTCTTTGAGGTTGTTAAAGAACGTGGCCATACAACCGCAATCATCTTTCATCAATGGTATGCAAAAGATGGTGGCGCAGGCTCGAAGAAGTACCGCCTAGATGAAGTTTATTCAACGTGCCGAACCGAAGACAAAATAAAGTATTACAATCAATTCAAAGTTAATGGTATTGCCAAAGACGTTGAAGTCGGCGATGCAGTCATTGATTATTTGCTTTATGACGTCACGGACGAATCAAAAGAAACAATCATACCGTTTGAGAAATGGGCGGCAACTTGTCCTGAATTAACAAGGCATCTTAAGTTCGAAGCCTTTTCATTTCCTGACCTTAAACGTATGCTTGCGTTTGAGAAACCTAACAAACTGCCTAATCGTGATGAACCAGGATCTCATTACGGTCAAAGCGATTATGCAGGTTGCACTGGTTCATATCACATTCTTGATGAACTTTATAGCGAGAATGCATCTGAAGTCAGAAACAACAAATCAACTCAATCAATACCGGATAGTTACTTACCAAAGAATGATGAAGGTAAGTTGCTACCGAGAGATCCATTCAGAACCAATGTTGTTGTTGGTAGATTTGATAAAGACCAATATCAAGGAACTACACCACCAAGTATTGAAGTCACTCAGATCCAAGATAAGTCAGATTCAATACTCATTAAATGGCGTCTTGAAGTTGGTAACGTCTGCACAATCATGGGAATATCGCCATCATCTATAAGCATTCCTGGTTTTGAATCTATCGCAGCTAGCGAGAAGTCACAGCAAGAACGTGAGAAAGCAACCATCGACACTCGCAAAGAGAAACTCGAATTGTGGGAGCCTTTCATGAACGATATGCTGCTTGGCACTCTTGAGTTCAATACATGGATGCAACGATATCTTGGCGTCAAACAACCAGGACTTGATGATATGAACATCGACTTCACAAATTGCAATGTACGTGTTCAATTCCCAGATTACGTCAAAGCCAATACCAATGAGCGGATTGACACTTGGGGCAAGGCTAAGAGCTATGGCTTAACGGATATCAAATCAGCTGTTGAGCAAGTGTTCGCTCCTCTTGGCAAAACTCAAAAAGAAATTGAACAAATCACGGATCTTATCAAACTTGAGCAGAACTTGAGTATTGATAACCCTGATGCTTTATCCATGAACAACATCTTAAATCCGGATCAGCCGGAAGGAGGTAACAAATGAGAAAAATCTTAATTGTATTAACGTTGTTTTTAACCTTAGTGCTTATCGGTTGTGTTGGTTCATCACCGCCATATGAAAGCATGACAGAGTTTGAAACACCTGTTCAGATGGAAGTTTGCTTTAGTGGCTTATGCATACTAGGCTTCGAGGAGTACTGGGTATCCCATGAGTATGTAATGAATGAAACACAAACATTGTTCTATGCGCCAAAATCTATCAGGATTAATGGCAATGTCTATTTAAACGAGGAAGAATGCTACTTTATCAGAGCAGGTACTACAGTAGATGGCTATACCTACGAGCGAGTAGACCTCGAAACCTTAAAAGAAATCTTCAAGGAATAAACGCTTATGGCAGAGCCAAGACAAATCGTATCACCCAAAGAGAATGTTGCAGAGAACCAAGTACTCACAGTAACGGATGCGACAAGTAAGATTAAAGCTTTAATCGTCAAATCGTATTATGAGAATTGGTCAAAGGATATTCTTGAAAAAGAGATTGCTAAAGTAGTGCAGCAAGTAGCGGGCAAAGTACCTGAACGACTCCTAATGGATGTCAAGCAAGCGTTAGCCCAGAGTGCGCAAAAGTGGCACTATGCCTACATGAATAATCTCAAGGTTATCAACATTGAACTTATCAAGCAGTTAATATCAAAAGATGCTATCAAAGTCGATAACAAGACCTATTCAATCGATATCGCATCATTAGCAGGTAAGCCTGCAACTGAAAGCAAGGCTATTATCGATAGATTTCGCCCACTGCTCACTGTAGATAAAATCGGTAGTCAGGTTATCAATGATTACGAAAAACGCGTTAAAAGCGAAATTAAG
>Ga0172381_10001030_pt1 | contig 34576 bp, 30 predicted proteins | sample Leawel6488metaG_FD_119754 | JGI IMG/M metagenome (GOLD analysis project Ga0172381, IMG submission 119754) | Leachate microbial communities from a municipal landfill in Southern Ontario, Canada - Leachate well 64-88 metaG | ecosystem: Engineered > Solid waste > Landfill > Unclassified | place... | reverse complement strand
GTGAAGAGATTTTGCGGCGCAACTTAAAAATAACTTTTTCCGTTAATGCCAGAGTCGACAGCCTCGATGAAAAAATGTTTAAAATAATGCGGCAAGCCGGGTGCCGGGAGCTTTTAGCGGGTTTTGAATCCGGCAGCCAGGAAATTCTTGATAAGAGCCACAAAAATATCAGGCTCGAAGATTCCCGTTTGTTCCTCGAGTCTGCTCATAAGCATGGTTTTAAGGTTCATGGATGTTTTGTTGTTGGTTTACCCGGGGAAACTGAAAGTACAGCTAAAAAAACTGTAGAGTTTGCCATGTCGCTTAATTGCGATACCTTGCAATTTTCAGGAGCTGTGCCGTTTCCCGGAACTAAATTTTTTGAGATGGCGGAAAAAGAAGCTTGGCTTAAAACTAAAGACTGGCGATGCTGGCTTTCAGCCGGTGAGCAAAAAGGTATTGTTGAATACCCTGGGATTAGCCAGGAAAAAATCAACCATTATGTGGATTTGGGGCTTAAAAAATTTTATTTTCGTCCCGGCTTTATGCTGAAGTTTCTTCTGGATACACACTCTCTTTCAGATCTTTACCGAAAACTTCGCGGAGCATGGAATTTTCTGGGGTATAATCTTGGTTGTCGATGATTTTTTTGGTGCATAATGAATCTTTTTATTTCTATTTTAAAAAAAGTTAATTCATTTCTTCCTGAAAGGTTGCGGCAAGCCCTGCTGCCTTATTATCGAAAGCTATTCCCTGGAGTCAGGAATGTAATTTTTTTACCATTTTTGGGGTGTAACTATAATTGTCCTTATTGTATTTGGAATCGTTTTACTCCGGACAATTTAAAATCATCGTATCGTTCATGGCAGGACTGGGTTAAGGTTTTTGAAAATTTTCCACCTTCAGTTTTTACTATCACCGGAGGAGAACCTCTTTTGTATAAAGATATTACCGAATTAATTGATAATTTTCCTTCAAAACATGTTATTTCATCAATGGTTACGAATTTAAGCGTAAATTTAAACCGTCTTTATGCCGTGAGAAATAAAAATTTTCGGATAATGGCCAGCTTCCATCCTTCAATGGCTACTAAAGAAGAGCTTTTATCTCGATTGAAAGAAATTCATGCGCATGGTTTTAAAAATATTACGGTAAATTTTGTGGCGCACCCTAAACAGATCGCTTTAATTCCTGAGTTAAAGCGATATTTTGAAAAAGAAGGCTTGGCAGCTTTTAAAGTTGATACCTATAAAGAACCCGGATATGAATATAGCCAGAAAGAGCTTAGTTTAATTGAAGAATACAAAAAGAAAGGTTTTATCGCGCCCAACCGGACAAGAGGATACAATTTTAATGATTTTTCTCCTAAGAAATGTAAAGCCGGCAGCGGTTTTTTTATAATGATATCTAACGGAAATGTTTATAGCTGCATGGAGGGCTATTATTATTCTGAATGTTTGCCTTATCAGGGCAGAGCTGACAGCCGGGATATTTTTAGAATGGGTAATTTATTTGATGGAAGTTTTAAGCTGCGTCAAGGCGACACAATTTGCCATTCTCCCTGTGCTGAAATATGTGATTTGGAATTAGCCGGAGCAAAACATTTAAAAAAATGAAAGTTTTAATTGTTAATCGATTTATGGGGCTTTATGGCGGGGCAGAACAGGTAGTAAAAGAGTTGTCATTAAACCTTACCCGTTTGGGAGTGGAGAATACTGTACTTACGCTTAATCTTTCTAAGGAGGTAGCGGATAAATGTAAGGGGATAAATATAGTTACCCCGGAAACTAAATTTAAATATGAATTCCGCAGCCGTTCTTTTTTGTCGTCGCTTGGCATATTTAAAGAGATATATTACTTACGAAAATTAATTAAGCGATATTGTAAAGATTTTGATGTTATCAACTTGCATAATTTTCCTGCAAGTTGGGTTGGGCTTGGAATCGATAAACCAACAGTCTGGCTGTGCAATGAGATTCCTGATTTTTATAATAACAAAAAACTTTCCCTGCCTCTTAAGCTTGTACGTTGGTTTGGAGTAAAACTTGATAAAACAATAATTAACTCCAGCGTAGATGTAATATGCGCGGCTGATCGGTTTAACGCAGAAACGGTTAAACAGCGTTACGGTAAAACTGCGATTTTAACTCCTTACGGCATAGATAAGCCGCCTGCTGATTTTGGAAAGGCTTCAAAAAAAGAGGTGTTAAGCAAATATGGTTTAAGCGATGATTCTTTTGTGCTCTTGCAAGTAGGGGTGATTTCTCCGGCTAAAAATCAGGAAGATACAATCCAGGCATTTTCTAAAATTACAGATAAAATTCCTTCGGCAAAATTAATTTTAGCCGGCAATGATAGCGGAGCTTATGCCGCGAGCCTTAAAAAAGAAGTTTCTGAACTTTCTCTGCCTGGAAAGGTGATTTTTACCGGCATGCTTAATAAGGAAGATGTTTATGATTTGTATTCGGCTTGTAATTTGTGTGTGTTTCCAGTAAAATTACAAGGCGGTTATCTATCGGTATTTGAGGCGTTATCCTGTGCTGTTCCGGTTGTGGTTTATCCACAGATGGGCGCGGCAACGTTAGTTCAGGATAATAATTTAGGCACTGTAACGCAAGATTTAGCTTCCGCTTTAATCAATATCCATAATTCGTACCAAAAATATAAAGAGCAAGCTTCAAAGGCTTCAGTTTGGGTGAAAGAAAATTTAACTTGGGATAAATTTAGCCGTCAGTATATTGATATTTTTCAACAAGCAACGAAAGAGGGTAAATAATGAAAAAAATTCTTGTTACCGGTGGTTGCGGTTTTATTGGTTCATGGTGCTGCGAATATTATGCTAAGCTTGGAGTCAAAGTTATTTCATATGACAACATGACTAAGCACGAATTAATGCGTACCGGCTATAATACAGATTCAGCCAGAGGCTATAACTGGAATTATTTAAAAGCATTAGGAGTGGAACTGATTAAAGAGGATGTTCGTAACCGGGAAGCTTTATTTGAGTATGCTAAGGAATGTGATTTTATTATTCATACTGCGGCTCAACCGGCTATGACGATTAGCGAAGAAGATCCGGAACTGGATTTTACTACCAATGTTATGGGGACAATAAATGTGCTGGAAGCTGCCCGCAAATTCAAAATCCCTGTGGTCAGCTGTGCCACGATACATATTTACGGTAATAAACTTAATGAGGAGTTGACACAAGCAGATACCCGTTATTTACGTAAGGAAGAATTAATTGATGAAAATTACCCGGTATTGGGTGGAACTTTAACGCCCTTGCATGCCTCAAAAGCCGCGGCTGATTTTTATGTCAAAGTGTATGCCGATACTTACAAAGTTAAAGCTGCAAGTTTTCGTTTAACCGGCTTATACGGACCGCGTCAGCTTGGCGGAGAGGATCATGGCTGGGTTGCTAACTTTGCTATCCGGGCGATTAAAAATATGCCTTTGCGGGTTTATGGAACAGGTAAACAGGTTCGTGATATACTTTATGCCTCTGATTTGGTGGCGGCTTTTAACGCGTTCTATGAAAAGCAAATTCCCGGTATTTATAATATCGGCGGTGGAAAACTTACCATGATTTCTTTATTGGAATGTATAAGTATGATTGCTGATATTTTAGGCAAGAAACCTGAAATAGAATTTTGTCCCGGCAGGTTTGGTGATTTGTTGTATTTTGCCTGTAACAGCCAAAAAGCGTTTAATGCTTTAGGCTGGTTGCCAAAAGTCCAGCCGCGCCAAGGAGTAGAAAATTTAATTAATTGGATTAAAACTAATCCTGATTTATTTGGAGATTAAAACAATGAAGGCTTTGATTTTAGCCGGCGGCCGAGGTAAAAGAATCGGCAGCGTTACAGAAGTAGTCAATAAATGCTTCTTAGAGGTTTCTGGAAAGCCTTTAATTGAATACAGCCTTAATGCAGCTGCTAATCTAAAAGAGATAGACAAAATAATCCTGCTTGTGGGTTATAAAGCAGAGGATATCATCAAGCGTTTTGGAGAGTCGTATCAAGGCAAGCCTGTTATTTATATTAAACAGGAAGAACAACTTGGGCTTGTGCATGCCATAGAATGCGCTAAAGATGCATTGGGCAAAGACGATTTCATGTTAATGCTTGGCGATGAGGTTATGATTAACGCCAGGCATAAAGAATTTATTCAGGAATTTATAAGCAGTAAGGTGTTTGCGCTTTGCGGAGTATTGAAAGTAACAGATAGAAACCTTATCAAAAAAACCTACACGATATTTACGGATAACGATGCTCGTATCTGGCGGTTGGTAGAAAAGCCTCGAAACCCGATAAACGATTTTATGGGTACAGGAAACTGTATATTTAAAAATGCGATCTTAGATTACATAAAACATACTCCGATAAATCAGCAGAGGATGCAAAAAGAATTACCCGATCTTATTCAGTGCGCGATTGATGATGGAAAGGTGGTTAAGCCATTTGTGATCTGTTCGGATTACATAAACGTTAACTATAAAGATGAATTAGATAAAACAAGAAGCTATTTTGAACATTTATAACCAGTAAATAATATGGATGCGCGTCGTTTAAAATTTTTAGGGATGGTTGGCTCACGCTTAAGAAATACTTTATACCTTTTAGCTAGAGGTAAGTTTCGAAACGCTTATTGTTATTTATGGAGCGCGATAGTAACCCGAGATTCAGGAATCGCGCTATTTGATCCTTTATGGAGAAGGTTTCCCGCGCTTACGCCCTATCCTGAAGCCATTGAGATAGAACCAACTACTCGCTGTCATTTGCGTTGCGTGATTTGTGAACATACTTTTTGGAAGGAGCCTGTCAGGGATCTCAGCTATGCTCAATTCAGGCAGATAGTTGATCAATTTCCGCGGCTTAAGTGGTTAGGCCTTACCGGCATAGGCTCATCTTTTTTGAATCCAGATTATATGAAAATGCTGGAATATGCTAAGTCAAAAGGCATGTATGTTGAATTTTATGATACTTTTACGCTTGTGGATGATAAGATTGCTGAAAGAATAATTGATTTAAATATCGACAGGATATGGTTATCTATCGAAGCTACAACAAAAGAGACTTACGAGAAAATAAGAGTTGGGGCAAATTTTGAAAAAGTTATTGCTAACATAAAAACCTTTTTTGAAATAAAAAAGCGCAAAAAAGCCTTGCTGCCGGAGGTTTGGTTTCATTTTATCATCAACAAATATAATTATCCGGAAATGCTTGCTTATGTGGATTTTGTAGCTGAGCTGATGAAGGATGTACCTCAAGCAGCTTCCTTAATTTTTTATACCGGCCTGATGGATTTTAAAGAGACAAAAGATTTGCGAGTTGATAATGTTTCTGAGGAATTAAAAAATAAAATAGAGGAGGCAGCTCACAAAAAGGGAATTTTTGTTAATTGGAACGAAAATATAAGCCGTAAACAATGCCCTTCTATGTGCACAAAATGGAGCGAACCGTTTATTTTATCCAGCGGCCATATTCAACCCTGCTGTGTGTTAAATGAAGCTAATGACAGGGAATTTCAGAAGAATAATGCTTTTATGAATCTTTTAGAAGGGGATTTTCGTAATTTTTGGCGTTCAAAAGAATTTAAAAGCTTTTTATCCACTCTTAAATCTAACCGGTTTCCTCAAGTTTGCAAGAATTGCAAGGTTTATTCAACTATTGGGGGTAAGAAATGAGTAATATTAGTTTGCGGCCGTTATTTATTTTTGAGATGGCCAATAATCATATGGGAAAATTAGAACACGGATTAAGGATTGTAAGGGAAATATACGAGGTAAGTAAAAAATTTCCTTTCAATTTTGCATTCAAACTTCAATACCGCGATTTAGACACTTTTATCCATCCTGATTTTAAAGGCAGGCATGAGTATAAGCACATAAAGCGGTTTTCCCAGACCAGGCTGAAAGAAGAAGAATTTTTACGCCTCAAGGAAGAGATAGATAAATGCGGCTTTGTTTCAATTTGCACGCCTTTTGATGAGCAATCCGTGGGGCTTATTGAAAAACAGGATTGGGATATAATCAAACTTGGAAGTTGTTCTTTTACGGATTGGCCTTTGCTTGAGCGGATAGTCAAAACTGATAAACCGATTATTGCTTCAGTGGCCGGGGCTACTGTTGATGACATCGACAGGGTTGTAAGTTTTTTTCTGCATCGTGATAAGAAACTTTCGCTTCTGCATTGCGTTTCAGAATACCCCACCTTAAAAGAAAATCTACAACTTAATCAAATAGATTTTCTTAAGCGGCGTTATCCCGGTATGGAAATTGGTTATTCTAACCATGAGACAGGTAGCAGCGTTGAGTCTGTAAAACTGGCAATTTCTAAAGGAGCAACTATATTTGAAAAGCATGTTGGGGTTAAAGATGGCCCGGATAGTTTGAATGCTTATTCGGCAATGCCGCAAGAGATTTTTGGTTGGTTATCGGCCGCGCAGGAAGCTTTAACATTTTGCGGACTTTACGGTGAACGGTATAAATTTAGCGAGAAAGAGTTAAATGATTTACGGGCATTAAAGAGAGGTGCGTTTGTTTCCGAGTCGATTAAGGCAGGAGATAAAATAGATCCGGCAAAATTGTTTTTCGCTATACCTATTGCTGATGGGCAGATATCTGCCAGTGAGGTTTCCAAATATACTGAATTTTATGCTAAAATTAACATTGGCAATAAACAGGCTGTATTTTTTAAGGACGTAAAAATTGTAGAATTACGGGAAAAGGTATATAAAATTGTTTCGCAGGCTAAAGAAATTATAAGGAAAAGTGGTGTGGTTGTGCCTAACCAGCTGGGGCTGGAAATATCTTATCATTACGGGATTGATGATTTTGAACGTTACGGCGGAGTTATTATAAATTGCATAAATCGTGAGTACTGTAAAAAAATTATTGTTCTGATGCCTGGGCAAGCCCATCCGGAGCAATACCACAAAGAAAAAGAAGAGACATTCAACGTTTTATACGGCGACATAGAGATCAAGCTTGACGGCAAGGATAAGGTTTGTCATCCGGGAGATGTGGTTGTTGTAGAGAGAGGCGTAAGGCATAGCTTTAGCACTAAAGGCGGAACTGTAATTGAAGAGATTTCTTCAACGCATTATAAGGATGATTCCTATTATACTGATCCTAAAATAAGCGAAAACAAAAATCGTAAAACTTTATTAACTGACTGGTTGGACTAAATTAGAAAATTGCTTATGTTAACTATTGCTTGGGATGTGGATGATGTTTTAAATGGTCTTATGCGTTCGTGGCTGGAACTTGAATGGTTGCCGAAGCATCCGGAATGTTTGGTTAAATATGAGAATATTACAGAAAACCCTCCCTGTAGAATTTTAGGAATATCCGAACGGGAGTACTTGAAGTCTTTAGATGCTTTTAGGATTTCTGATAAGGCCGGGTTAATGAAACCCGATGATGATATTTTAAACTGGTTTCAAAAATATGGCAGGCATGCCAGGCATTTAGCCATTACCGGCCGTCCGGTATCGAGTATTCCACAGGTGTCCGGGTGGGTGTTTAAGTATTTTGGAAATTGGGTTAGAACATTTAGTTTTGTTCCGGACAGGGTAGAAGAAGGGATTATTGCTTATGATGCTAATAAAAGTGAATATTTGAAATGGCTTGGAAAAGTCGATATTTTTGTGGATGATAATTTTCTGAATGTGAAGGCGGTTGATTCTTTAGGAATAAAAGGAATATTAATCCCTCAGCCTTGGAATGCAGCCAAAATTCCGCTTCAGGAAACTTTAAATTTATTAACTAAAATCTTGAATGTGCCCAATGATTAAACTTTCTGATTATGTATTTAAATTTGTAGTCCGGCAAGGCGTAAGGCATGTATTTCTATTGCCTGGCGGTGGCTGTATGCATTTAATTGATTCAGTCGGTAAATATAAAGAAATAGAATATGTTTGTAACCTCCATGAGCAGGCTTGTGCTATTGGTGCTGAAAGCTACAGTCAATATAGCGGAAATTTGGGCGTAGCTGTGGTAACTTCCGGCCCGGGAGGCACTAATGCTATTACTGGGATAGCCGGTGCCTGGCTGGATTCAACACCTTTAATAATTTTTTCCGGCCAGGTTAAACGCGCTGATTCAGCGTTATTGCATGGCGTGCGCCAAATGGGGCCGCAAGAGATTGACATTGTGCCTATGGTTAAACCGATAACGAAATATGTTGTTAGAGTGGATAAGCCTGAGGACATACGTTATCATTTGGAGAAGGCAGTATATTTAGCAAAAAGCGGCCGGCCCGGCCCGGTATGGTTGGACATACCGTTAGATGTGCAATCAGCTATGATTGATGAAACTAAACTAAAAAGTTTTTTGTTGCCTAAAGCATCAAAAAATGATGAGCAATTAAAAAGCAGTGTTGGTAAGTTTATAGCTCTCATTAACAAAGCCGAGCGTCCGGTATTGCTTGCCGGTAATGGCGTACGCTTAGCCGGCGCGCTAGAAGATTTTCGTGCGCTTGTGCAATATTTAAATATACCAATACTTCTTACCTGGAAATCTGCTGATTTTCTTCCAGAAAGTCATAATCTTTATTTTGGCCGTCCGGGAATTATCGGCCAGCGGGGAGCTAATTTTATTCAGCAAAACAGCGATTGCATCATCATGCTTGGCACCCGCATGGATTTACTTCAATTAGCTTTTAATCATAAAGATTTTGCCCGGGAAGCCAGCAAAGTGATTATAGATATAGATCCTAATGAAATTAAAAAATTTAAATTTAAAGCCGATGTCTCAATTTGTGCTGATGCTGGAGCTTTTATGAAAGAAGTTTTGAAAAATAAAAAGCAAATAAAGGTTAATAATCGAATAGCGTGGCTGCGGCGCTGCGCAGAGTGGAAAAATAAATATCCGGTTGTTTTGCCGGAATATCGAAAAGAAAAAAGCGCGGTTAATACTTATATTTTGATTGATGTGTTGTCCGATGTTTTAAAAAGCAATGACGTGATCGTCCCGGGAAGCTCCGGCCAATGCAGTGAATTATTTATGCAGTCTTTTAAAGTTAAGGCCGGCCAGCGGATTATTAATACGCCGGGGCTCGGCGCGATGGGGTTTGGTTTGCCGGCTAGTATCGGCGCCTGCCTTGCGTCAGGAAGGCAGAGAACGATTTGCATAAATAGCGACGGAGGATTTCAACTTAACATTCAGGAATTAGAAACACTGCGGCGTCTGAAGCTGCCTATAAAATATTTTATTTTAAGTAACGGCGGGTACGCTTCAATTAAGGCTACTCAGAAAAATAATTTTTCCGGTCATTTAGTGGCTTGTGATGCTTCCAGCGGCCTGACTTTGCCTGATATTATTAAGTTGGCCAAAGCTTATGGTATTAAAACTGCGCGCATTAAAAATCATAGCGGCATAAAACAAAAAGTAAATAAAGTTTTGAAAATGCCGGGACCAGTTATTTGTGAGGTAGCTGTTTCTCTTGATCAAGTTGTCGCGCCGCGGGTAGTTTCTAAATTAAATCCTGATGGTACAGTAACCTCCAAACCCATGGAGGATATGTGGCCGTTTTTAGACCGGCAAGAATTTAAAGAGAATATGCTTGTTAAGCCTCTAGAGGATTAGTATGGGACAATTAAAACCACAAGAAACAGATAACCGTAATAAATTAAAAAATGAGAAGCCGTATGTTTACACGAAAATCTTAAAATTTGAAGAAAAGTTTAAACGCGGGGAAAGCATCGCGATTATCCAATTTCAATATAATTATGCCTGCAATTTAGCATGTCAGCATTGTTCGGTTAAAGGGTTTCAGGGGAAAGAATCTAAGCGTCAATTTACCATAGCTGACGTAAAGGATCTTTTCCGTCAAGCAGATGAACTTGGCCTGGCCCGGGTAACAATTACCGGCGGAGAACCGCTGGTGTTTAAAGATTTAGACGCTTTGGTGGCGTCTATCGATCCGCAAAAGTTTTATATTAACTGTGATAGCAACGGATGGCTTTTAGATGAAAGACGAGCTAAGCATCTAAAAAGCATTGGTATCGACCGCATACAATTAAGTATCGATAGTTTGAATCCCGAAGAGCACGATAGTTTTAGAGGGGCTAAAGGTTCGCATGCAAGAGCCATCAAAGCGATTGATGCGGTTTTAGGCGCCGGGTTGGCTATTTTCATACAAACTGTAGTCACTAAGCAAAGGCTTTATAGTGAAGAGTTCATTAAATTTGTTGAGTACTTTAATAATAAAGGTATAGGTGTGTTTGTGACTTATGCTAAGCCCGTTGGTGCCTGGGAAGGCAACTTTGATGTTTTGGTAAATAAAGCTGATATGAAATACATGGAAACGCTTGAAAAAAAATATAAAGTGTTCACTCATTTGACGCCAGCTTATGGGCTAAATATGGGTTGTATCGCGGTTAAAGGAATGTTTTCCGTAACTCAATATGGCGATGTCCTGCCTTGCCCGTATATTCATACGTCGCTGGGCAACGTCTTTAAAGAGCCGTTAAAAGATATAATTCAACGGGGCCTGAATATCAAATATTTTGGGGGGCATGTAGACACTTGCCTTATTGCCGAGGACCGTGATTTTATTGACAAATATGTGGTTAAAAAGATTTACGGAAAATCCTTGCCTGTTCCCTGCGACGAGGTTTTTAATGATGAAGACAAGACTCAAATCCTGTTTAATAAGGTAAAATAGTCATAATATAATTGATAGAACAAATCAACACTTCTTCTTTCACGATATAGAGATTATATGAATATAACAAAGGCTATAGCTGTTCTCAGCAAAAAGGCCCCTAAGCCTGAGCTGGGGTTGCCGCAAGAATTGTTTTATTACATTAGCAAAACAACACCTTTGGTAAATGTGGATCTTTTAATCAAGGATGAACGCGGGCGTATTCTTTTGGCTTGGCGGGATGATGAGCATTGCGGCAAGGGTTGGCATGTTCCTGGTGGTATTGTCAGGTTTAAGGAAACAATAGAAGCCAGAATCAAAAAGGTCGCAAAAACCGAAATAGGAACTAGTATCAGTTTTGAAAAAGTGCCCTTAGCAATAATTCAACTTATTCATCCCGAACTCAAAGTAAGAAGTCATTTTATTTCAATATTATATAAGTGTTTTGTCTCCGGTAAGTTTGTACCAAAGAATGAGGGGCTGTCTGAAAAAGATCCAGGATATTTAAAATGGCACGACAATTGCCCCAAAAATATTCTAAAGTTTCATAAATTATATCGTAAATACATGTAACGTAGAGGTTGGCGATGAAGGCTAAAAATATCAGAGGGCAGGCTCCTGGAGGCAAAAGAACTCTTTTGGCGGATGTTGTGCCACTGGCGACTCCTTTTGTTGTGCAGATATTCCCGGTTTATGCCTGTAATTTTAAATGCTGCTATTGTATTTTTTCTATCGCTAAGGCCAAACGAGGTTTTATTTCCGATGACACTATGATGAATTTTAATCTATATAAGAAATGTATTGACGATATGGTTTCGTTCCCTGATAAAATAAAAGTTTTGCGTTTCGTGGGCATAGGAGAACCTCTTTTGCATAAAGATATTGCCGCGATGATTAAATATGCTGCCTCTAAAAACGTTGCTAATGTTTTAGAGATTTTAACCAATGCCTCGCTTTTAACCAAAGAACTTTCGAAAAATCTTATAAAGAACGGCCTTTCGCGATTGGTTGTATCGGTACAGGGGACAACCAAAGAAAAATATAAGAAAGTTTCCGGGGTGGATATTGATTTTAACAAATATATCGAAAATTTGAGATACTTCTTTAAAAATAAAGGCAAAGCTCAGGTTTATATTAAAATAGTTGATACGGCTTTAGAAGATAAAAATGATGAGCAGCGTTTTTATGATATTTTTGGAGATATTTGTGATGCTTTGTCTGTTGAGCATACGGTGCCTATCCATCATGGCATAGATTATGGAAAATTATTAAAGAATAATGATTTGCCGGTTACTCAATTCGGATTACCGGTTTCAGAAGTAAAAATATGCCCTCAACCTTTTTTTACCATGCAAATAAACCCGGATGGAAAAGTAGTGCCCTGCTATTCGTTTGAATATCCGGAGATTATTGGCGACTGTAATAATCAATCGGCATGCGAAATTTGGAACAGCGAGCATTTTAGAAAATTCAGGCGCCTAATGCTTGAGGGGGTTAACGCTGCAGGTAAAGTCTGTTCTAAATGCGATATTATTAAGTATCGGTTGTTTCCCGAAGACGTTCTCGACGGCGCGGTAGAGCGCCTTAAAAAAATTTATTAAACCCGGAAAATTAAAATATGAATAGACTTTGTCCTATTTGTTCCTGTGCGAATAAAACCCAGTTATACAGACAGAATTTTAACAACAAAGTCATTGCTTTAATGGATGGCTACGATGTTGTTCTTTGCGCAAACTGCGGGTTTGTATATAGCGACAATATACCATCGCAAAAAGAATTTAATGGCTATTATGCAGCCATGTCCAAATACGAATTTAATTATGATGACGGTATTGTTTCTGAAAATTATACTGAGCATTTTGAAAAAATTGTTAAGTTTGTGTCCCCTTATATGAGCGATAAAAACGCTAAAATATTGGATATTGGCTGTTCCACCGGCGGCCTATTGGCGTTATTTAAGGAACATGGATATTCAAACCTTTTAGGGCTTGATCCGTCGTCAACATGCGCAGCCTCTGTAAAAAGATTATATGGTGTTGATGCTGTAGCAGGTAATATTTCAGATTTTTATAGCAAGGAAACATTCGATTTGGTTATTTTATCGGCAGTTCTTGAACATCTGGTTGATTTCATGCCGGCCATGAATAAAATCCGAGCGCTGCTTAAAGACAATGGTTTGTTGTTTATTGAGATTCCTGACGCGGAACGTTTTGATTCTTATATATTTACCCCTTTTCAGCAATTCAGCATTGAACATATTAATTATTTTTCCCAGTATTCAATCGTAAATTTATTATCAAGCGCTTTTTTTAATATAGTTAAAGTGCTGAAAGATGAAAACCGGGTAAATCAAACAGTAGACCCTGACCTTTTTATTTTATCATCTAAATCGATTGAGCAGGATTTTGCAATTGTCAGGGACGAGGCTTGCGGCCCGTGCTTGAGAAATTATATTGATAAATGCCGGAAAATGGATTTAGAAATTAAGGAAAAGCTAAAAGAGAAGCTTAAGGGTAAAGAAAAGATAATAGTTTGGGGCGTGGGGACACACACCCAGAGGCTTATTGGTTCCGGTTTAGATCTTTCCAGAATATTGTATTTTGTGGATTCAAATAGCAGATATAGTGGTAAAAAAATAAACAATGTAGAAATAAGATTGCCGAAAGACATAAAAGATGATATACCAATTTTGATATCAACTTATTCTTATCAGGATGAAGTTGCCAGGCAGATTAAAGAAAAACTAAAACTGCCCAACGAAATAATAACATTATATTGATTATGAATGAAATAATTAGAGAGGATTTAGAAAACATTTGCACGAGTGGTTTGGATTGGGAAAAATTTAAGGACAGTACGGTTTTGATTTCCGGAGCCTATGGGATGCTGCCCTTGTATATGGTGTTTGTTTTGATGCATTTGAATGATATCCGTCCCGAATTAAATATAAAAGTTTTAGCGCTTTGCCGTAACCCTGAAAAAGCAAAAAAACGCTTTGCCGATTTTTTAAACAGCCCCTTATTCCAGGTGATTTGCGCGGATGTAGTTGATAAGCTTAAAATTAAAGAAAAAATTGATTATATTATTCATGCCGCCAGCCCAGCCAGTTCTCAATTCTATGGCAGCGATCCGATAAATGTGATTACCCCGAACATTTTAGGCACTTATAACTTATTGGAACTTGCCAGAGAAAAAAAATCAAAAGGTTTTTTGTTTTTTAGCAGCGGCGAAGTTTGCGGAGCTGTTAATAAAAATATTATAAGTGAGGAGGATAGTGGTTATCTGGATTCTATGGATGTCCGTAGTTGTTATGGTGAGAGTAAACGTATGGGTGAGAATATGTGTAAGTGTTGGCATTATCAGTATAAAATACCGACATTTGTGGTAAGGCCGGAACATACCTATGGCCCGGCTATGGATTTAGAAATTGACAAAAGAGTGTTTGCGGAATTTGTTTCTAATATTGTAAATGGCCAGGATATTGTTTTAAAAAGTGACGGTTTGGCCTGTCGGACTTTTTGCTATATCAGCGATGCTACTGAAGGTTTTTTCAGGGTTTTATTGAAAGGCAATCCCGGTGAAAGTTATAACGTTGGTAATAAAGACGGGCAGATGGCGATAGGCAAACTGGCACATCTGCTTGTTTCTTTGTTCCCGGAAAAAAAATTAAAAGTAGTTTACGCCAGCCGCGACAACAACAGTTTCTATCTTGAGAATAAGGACAAAATACGCCCGGTATTGTCAACAGCAAAAATAGAGAAAATTGGCTATCGGTGCCGTTTCAGCGTTAAAGATGGTTTTTTAAGAACTATTAAAAGTTTTCTTAAAGGTGGCGGTGTGTAATGTTAAAAGAGATTCAGAAAGCTTTTAAAGGTAATCAGTTCGATAAGTATCAGTATATGGCACAGATGTTTGATGCCCATAAAATATTGTATGAGTATGCTGATTTTATTAAAGGCACTGATATCTTGGATATAACCATAAAAGAGGGCGAAGTTTATTTCACTTTTCGCAGTGCCGATGCACAGATTAAGATGGTGTGTATTCCTTATGATGTTACTTCTGTACCGTTTACCTTTTTGGATTTTGCTTCGTATGAAAAGGCAGAAACAAAAGTTCTTTTGAATACGGTCAGAGATGGGGATGTAATACTTGATATTGGGGCCAACTCAGGCTGGTATACCTTAAATTGGCTCAAAAATTTCAAAGAGATAAAAGTTTTCTCTTTTGAGCCCATGCCGGAGATATATGACAAGCTTATTAAAAACTTAGCATTAAACGGCCAGGAAACTAAAAACGCGTTTAATTTTGGTTTAGCAAACGTGAATGAAGAGGTTGACTTTTTCTTTGACAAAGAGCGCTGCGGTGCCTCATCAATGGTTGATTTGCGCGATAGTGGAAACACCGTGAAGGTTAAACATTCGGTAAAGAGATTAGATGATGTTTTCTTTACCCTGGGAGTTGATAGGTTAGATTTTATAAAATGTGATGTTGAGGGCGCGGAAAAACTTGTTTTTGACGGCGGATTCGAGACTATAAAAAAGTATAAACCTGTAATTTTTTCCGAGCTGCTCAGGAAATGGTCGAAAAAATTCGGGTATCACCCCAATGACGTTATTAAAATGTTTAGGAATATCGGTTATGAATGTTATGTGATTAACGGAGAAAAAATAGAAAAATTTGGCCTGGTGGATGATGATACGAGTTACACAAATTATTTATTTTTTTATCAATCAACTAAGAAAATCTAGCTATGGATTTATCCGGAGTTCGTGTTAGCCTAACCATTCAAACATATAATTATGGCCGGTTTATTGGCCGCACGATTCAATCTTTGCTGGCACAAACTCATACGAATTTTGAACTTATAGTCAGCGACAATGCTTCAGTGGATGACACTGAGAGCGTGGTTAAATCGTTTGGCGATTCCCGGATAAAATATTATCGCAATGCTACTAATATTGAAGGTAACCAAAATTTTCGTCGTTGCCTTGAGTTGGCAAGTTCTGATATCGTGACGGTTTATCATGCCGATGATGTTTATGAACCCGGCATAGTGGCTGCTGAATTAGAAATGCTTTTGCATAATTCGGATGTAGCGGTAGTTTCAACAGGGGATTGGATTATTAATGAAGACGATGAAATAATATCTAAAGGAGTTGATTTGCCCCCTGGATTAGCTGGGAAGAACGTTTATGCGTTCGAGGAGTTATACCAGGACATGCTTAAGCGATCAGGAAGTTTTTTAGTGTACCCAACGCTTATGGGTCGCCGCAAAATTCTTTTAAATATGCATCCTACGGAGTATTTAGATGAGTGTCTCGACTGGATGGGCGGAGCGAGTGATATTTTCTTATATTTGAAGATAGCCGAAAAATATAAAATAGGCGTTATTAATGAAAGATTAATCCGGCGCAGAGTTCATCCGCGTCAAGCTTCCTCACTTTATGAAAGTTCGCGGGTTACAAGATCAGAAGTTATCCAAGTTTTGGATTGTTTTCTTGATTCCCCAGCGTTGAGCAAACCGATAACCCCAGGCGTATTAGCGCAATATGACTATAATAAATTTTGGGATGATGTTAAAATTGCAACTAACATGATAAAGGCTGGCGACAGAAAAACCGCGGTTAAGTTGCTCTTGAAAAGTTTTTCTTTGAAATATTTAGTCCAGGGTTTGAAGAGTTTGCGTAATTTCTGTAAAATCTGTATTTATGCTATATTATTACCGGCTGCTATTTGTGGATTAGGTAAACCGGTTGTTGCTTTCTTGGATAGGTTTTTTTCCCGTTTTACCGGTAGATTGAGCCTTTAAATTAGTTAATAATTTAGTGAAGTCTCCCCGGTCTAAAGACCGGGGCTTCCTCCCGAGCAGAAATCATAACATCCATTCATCCTACGGGCTACCCAACAGGGTGGCCTGTTGGCCTAAAGCCCGAGGATTTCTGCGAGGGATTAAACTAAAAAAATATGAGCCAAGAAAGCATTATCCGCAGTAAAATTTTAGAACTGGTAAAAAAATATTACTTTACCAAAACCAAAGATAAATTTGTTCCCGGTAAAACTTACATTAACTATGCCGGGCGGGTTTATGATGAAAAGAACCTATCGGTGTTCGAAGCTAAAGCCTGGCAATACTAATTTAGATATTACTGTTTATGCTCTGCGATGAAAAAGGTTCCATTCGTTTGCTACAAAATTTATTTGTATGTATAAAACTCTGTTTAAACCCGCCCTTTTTATTACTTTAGCTAACTATATTGGCGGGGCGTTGTTGTTTATTGCTAATATGCTTTTAGCCAACCAGTTTGGGCCCGAGGATTTTGGCACCTTTAAAGTAGTGATAGCTTTGTTTTCGTTTTTGCCAAGCCTGGTCGATTTAGGGGCCGGGGCGACCCTGGTACGGTATATCTCTCATTACCGCGATCAGCGGGTTTATCCTTTGATATTAAAATTTGTCCGTTTGATGTTTTGGGTTTATTCAGGGCTTACCCTAGGGATGTTTTTTATTCGCGGACCGATTGCCGGGTTTTTTTTAAAAGATTTTAATCAGGCAGGGCTTATCGCTGCAGGTATATTATTATTTGCGTTAAGTTATTTAGAATTGTTTAAACAAATCGCTATTGGTTTCCAGAAGTTTAAAATTTATGCTTTTTCCCAGATGCTTACATTCGCGGTTATGGGGCTGGCCAGTTATTTTCTTGGCCGGCAATTTGGTATTTTTTGGGCGATTATCGGTTGGGCGTCAGGTTATTTATTAGGCAATATAGTTTGTCTTTTATTTTTCTTTAAAAAGAATATCCGCGAGAGCGGAGAGGATGCCCTGGAATTTAAATCTGTTTTTTTATCTTACAGTATCCCCATGTATCTTATGGTAATTCCGGGGCTTATAGGGCTTGTGGCTATACCGGTGCTTAGCGTTTTTTTTAATCAGAAACTAATCGGTTATTTATCTTTCGCCATGATTTTTTACCAGGCGGCGATTTCTATTCCCACAGCTTTTTCCACTGTGTTGTTTCCAAAGTTTTCCGGATTGTCAAACCAGGGACAGGAGTTAAAGCAGCTGGTAAAAAAATCAATTTTGCTTTATACTCCTATAGCAATATTTGGTTCAATTTGCTGCTTGTTATTGTCTTTTGGAATAATCAGCAGTTTCTTCCCGGCTTATCGCGACAGTATTTTGATTTTTAATTTTCTGGTGATTTACGCTTTTATTTCCGGGTATCTGCTTATTGGCCGGGCTTATTTTTCCGGAACCAGCCGTTTAAAACAATTAGCAATACTTACTTTCTGCCAGAACATCGGCCTTTTAATAACTGCCGCAGCAGCGGTTTATCTGGTATTTAGGGGTAGCTAAACTTATTGACAAAAATAGCCTTTTGGGAGATAATTACCAACCTTAAAAGGCCGCGATCGAACCTCAAGATTCGCCCGCTATTTTAAAAAAGTGGTATACAGATTGATTTCAGATAGAAAATTCAAGAGGTTCCTATTTAAGTAAGAAAAATCAGGTTCTTACCGAGTACCTAAACGGGACAGAACTAATTTACATTGGAGGTTTTAGAATAATGGAAAAAGTATCATCAGAATTGGAAAAAGCTTATTACGATTCCATCAAAGAATTAAATGAAGGTGAAATCGTAAAAGGCAAAATCGTGGGAGTGACTCACAATGAAGTGGTTGTTGACGTGGGTTACAAGTCAGAAGGGGTAATCTCCCGGAATGAATTTGTCGGTGTTGATCTGGAAGGTCTCAAAGAAATTGAGGTATTTGTTGAGAACGTGGAAAATGATGAAGGCAAGGTTATCCTTTCTTTCCGGAGAGCTAAAGAGCAAAAAGGATGGTTGACGCTTTTGAATGACCACAAAGAAGGCGACTTGGTTGAAGGTGTTATAACCCGGAAGGTAAAAGGCGGTTATATTGTTGAAATTTTTGGTGTCGAAGGATTTTTGCCGCAAAGCTTATCATCTTTCAGGAATGTAAGCGACGAAGATATAATAAATAAAAAGAGCTATCTCCAGATAGTCAAGATGAGCAAGAACAAGGAAAATTTTATCCTTTCCCGTAAAGACGCGGTGAGGATGGAAAAAGAAATTTCCCGCAAAAAAATCTGGGAAGAAATAGAAATAGGCAAAGTATTAAAAGGAAAAGTAAAAAGCGTTACCAATTTTGGAGCGTTTATAGATTTAGGCGGAGTGGATGGGCTTTTACATATCGCGGATATGAGCTGGAAAAAGATTACCCATCCATCGGAAATCGTTGCTGTGTCTGATGAAATACAGGTAATGATTTTAAATTTTGATAAGGAAAAAGGTAAAATTTCCTTAGGGCTTAAACAGACAACTCCTGATCCTTGGAAAGAGATTGAAAGCAAGTATCCTCAAAGCACAACGATAAAAGGAAGAATTACGAATATCCAAAACTACGGTATATTCGTGGAGCTCGAAAAAGGTATAGAGGGGCTTGTGCATGTAAGCGAAATTTCCTGGACGAAAAAATTCTTGAACCTCTATGAAATGTTTGCTGTCGGTGATGCGATTGAAGCAAAGGTAATCAGTATTGAACCATCGGAGAGAAAAATTTCTTTAAGCATTAAACATCTTGAGCGTGATCCGTGGGAAGATGTTGAAACCCTTGTGGCCTTAGATTCCGAGGTTAGCGGAAAAATTTCCGGTTATGCCGAAGGCTGCGCGTATATTGAATTTGAAAATGGCCTTGAAGGCGTAATTTACAATGAAGATATTTCCTGGACCAAGCGTGTAACGCGCGCTCAGGAAGTTCTCAAAAGAGGCTCAGGCCATGCGTTTAAGGTTTTGGGCATAGACAAGTCAAGTCGAAAGGTAATCCTTGGCATTAAGCAGTTGGCCGCTGATCCGTGGGACGAGATTCAGGCCAAGTATCCAATTGATACGGTTATCGAGGGTGAAGTAGTAAAGGTTACAAATTTTGGCGTGTTTGTTAAAATTGAAGAAGAACTTGAAGGGTTGGTTTTTTCCGGAGAAATAGAAAAAGAAGTTATGGATCAGCTAAAGCCTTCTGATAAAATAAAGGTAAAGATAATAAAGATTGATCCAGGTTCTGCGAAGATAGGGCTCTCGGCAAAAACAGAACAAGCTGCTAGTTAAGTTACGAAAGTTACGAATGTTACGTAGGTTGCGAAGGTTACACTAAACACGAGGTCTTAGGTGTAACATCCGTAACCTTCGTAACTTCCCGTAACCTACGTAACATAAAATAAAGGGAGTATTGTCCCGGTGAACAAGGAAATACAGTGCCATTTTGATTGCATAAAAGAAAACGCCGTTGACGTAATTTCTGAAGCTGAACTGCTTACCAATTTAGAAAATTCCCTAAAAAGTAAAAAACCGCTTAAATTAAAAATCGGATTTGACCCTACCGCAAAAGATATCCATTTGGGGCATACGGTGCTTTTACGTAAGCTGCGTAAATTACAGGATTTGGGGCATACGGTAATTTTAATTATCGGTGATTTTACGGCTAAAATCGGAGATCCTTCCGGAAAAACTTTACTGCGCCCGGTTTTAGGTGATGAAGAGATAAAAGAAAACGCTGCAACTTATACAGAACAAGCCTTTAAAATTCTTGATGAGAAAAAAACCGAAGTTAAATTTAACAGTTCCTGGTATAAGTCAATGGATATATCAAAATTTCTTTCCTTGCTTTCTTCTTACACTGTCGCAAGAATTTTAGAAAGAGATGATTTTTCTTTGCGCATGAAGGAGAACCGGCCGCTTACGATTTTAGAACTGGTTTATCCTATAATACAAGGTTATGATTCTGTGGTGGTGGATGCGGATATAGAATTTGGAGGTACTGACCAGAAATTTAATCTAATTGTCGGCAGGCATTTAAAAGAAGTTTTTGGCAAACCTCCCCAAAGCATCGTTACCATGCCGCTTCTTGTTGGCCTTGACGGAAAAAATAAAATGTCTAAATCTTTGGGTAATTATATCGGCGTAACCGATGAGCCCAAAACGATGTTTGGAAAAATAATGAGCATCTCTGACGAAGTAATGTGGGAATATTTCCGGCTGCTTACGGATTGTGATAGCGAGGCCGCCAAAAAAATGCATCCTAAAGTTGCAAAGTTGCTACTAGCTGAAACAATTGTTTCGTTCTATTATTCAAAAGCAATGGGTAAATCTTCAAAGGAAGAGTTTGAAAAAATATTTTCGCAAAAAGAAATACCCGAGGATATGCCTTTATATAAAGCCAAAGGCTCACCTGTGGATTTGATAGAAGTGCTTTTTATCGCAAAAATAGTTACTTCCAAAAACGAAGCCCGCCGCCTGTTGGCGCAAGGCAGTATTTCCATTATGGGCGGTTCATCCGATAGCGGAACCGTCAAAAACGCCGCATTGGAAATACCTTCAAACGGTTTGGCCCTTAAGATAGGGAAGAAAAAGTTCCTCAGGGTTACCTTGTAATTAAATAACCATTTCCAACTTACGAGGCCGGAAATGGTTATAATTTTCTTGCAATTTGCTTTACGGTTGTTATAATATCACGGTTAACTTGCCTTTTACAATAAAAATACATTGTTAGCAGCAAGCAGTAAACTAAAAACATATGCCGCAATTAAGAAAGGACCCGATTTTAGGTAGATGGGTTATAATTTCAACCGAGAGAGCTAAAAGGCCAAAAGATTTTCCGCACGTAGAGTCTTCCCCTGTTACGGAAGATTGCCCTTTTTGCCGGGGCAAGGAAAGCCAAACCCCGCCTGAAATTTTTTCTATAAAAGATAATAATGGTAATTGGCGGGTCCGAGTTATTCCCAGTCAATCGCCATTTTTGAATTTAAACGCGGAATTATGGAAAAAAGGCAAAGGGCCTTATGACCTTATAAACGCGGTCGGCAGCCATGAAGTAGTAATAGAAACTCCCGATCATATAGCAAATCTTGCGGATTTAGGAGAAGACCAGGTTAAGGATGTTTTGCAGACTTATTGTTTGCGTTTTAAAGAACTAAGTAAAGACAATCGCATTAAATATGTGCTGGCATTTAAAAATTACGGCTGGGATGCCGGCGGCGGCAAATTACAACACGCGCGCTCTCAGCTTATAGCCACTCCGGTTAATTTAAAAAGAGTTAAAGAGGAATTGGAAGGAGCCAAGGCTTACTATAATCGTCACGAAAGATGTATTTTTTGTGATATTATCCGTCAAGAGCTTAATGATGGCTCTCGCGTTGTTTTAGATGAAGATGGATTTGTGGCGATTGTTCCTTTTGCCCCCCGTTTTCCTTTTGAAGTTTGGCTACTGCCCAAAGATCATTCTCCTGATTTTTATACGGTTTGCGATAGAAACGTAGGGGGCCTGGCAAGAGTATTTAAGAAAGTCCTTCTTAAAATAAAAGTTTTACTTAATGATCCTCCGTATAATTATGTAGTGCATACCGCGCCTTTCAGGAGATCGTATCCAGGCTATTGGGCGACAATTGAAGAGGATTATCACTGGCATATTGAAATTACTCCCCGCTTAACAAAGGTTGCGGGTTTTGAATGGGGAAGCGGATTCTATATTTGCCCGACGCTTCCGGAAGAAACAGCCAAGTTCTTAGCTGAAACGAAAGTGTAAAAATGTCTAAGCCATTAGTTATTAGAAAATTAGACATTAATTAGTCATTTGTCATTAGCAATTAGAAATTTTAATATATAATAATTAAAATAATATTATGCCTGATTTAAGAAAAGATCCAATCGTTAACCGATGGGTTGTGGTAAATGTCGAAGAGCCATTCTTGCCGAAGGATTTCGGCGTGACTCCTTTTGTCTGGAAAGGTGAAAAGGATTGTGCTTTTTGTAATGGAAATGAACATATGACACCCCCAGAAATTGAGGCGATATCAGAAAATTGGAGAGCTCCGAATACTCCCGGTTGGAAAGTGCGGGTTGTGCCTAATAAATTTCCGGCTTTAAAAATTGAAGGTGATTTAGATAAACACGCGATAGGCATGTATGATGTTTCAAACGGTATTGGCGCGCATGAGGTAATAGTAGACAGCCCTTATCATTTTAAAGGAATCCCTGAACTTACTGATTTAGAAGTTGAGTACATGCTAAAAGCTTATCGTTCCCGCACACTTGATTTAAGAAAAGACAGGCGGTTTAAATATCTTTTGATTTTCAAAAATGTCGGTGCTGATGCAGGAGCCAGCCTTGAACACGGGCATTCTCAGTTAATCGCTCTTCCGATGGTGCCTAAGAACGTTTTAGATGAGGTAAACGGCGCGAAACATTTTTATGAATACAGGGAAAGATGTATTTTTTGCGATATGATCGCTTATGAAGAAGAAAACGGCAAAGAAAGAATCGTTGCCGAGAATGATAGTTTTATTTCTTTTTGCCCGCTTTCAAGCAGGTTTTCTTTTGAGGTCTGGGTTATACCAAAAGAGCATTCAAGAGATTTTGGAGAAATAGATGATAGCCGTGTAAAAGATCTCGCGGTAATTTTAAAAGATTCCTTAACCCGTCTTAAAAAGGTATTAGGTGAGCACCCGTATAATTATATTATCCATACGTCGCCGGTTAATACAGATACGCACGCGTCTTATCACTGGCATATAGAAATAATGCCGAAGTTATCAAGGGTTGCGGGTTTTGAATGGGGAAGCGGATTCTACGTAGTTGCTACTCCGCCTGAATTGGCCGCAAAGTATTTGCGGGAAGTAAAGTAATAAAACAGTAACAGAAAATAGAGTTCAGGGTACAGAAAAAAATATTTTTGACTATACCCTGTTCCCTAAACCCTGTACCCTATATTTCTGGAAAAATGGAGGTTTAACATGGCAGTGAAAATTGGTATTAATGGTTTTGGAAGAATTGGTAGAATGGTCGGCCGCGCGATTTTGGAAAAAAATTCTAAAGATATCGAGCTTGTCGCGGTAAATGATATTACTGATGCAAAAAGTTTAGCGCATCTTTTAAAATATGATTCTGTGCATGGGCGTTTTCCTGGCGGAGATGTAAAAGCCGGTAACGAATCCATAATTGTTAATGGTAAAGAAATTAAAGTTCTTGCAAAAAGAGACCCGGCAGAATTGCCCTGGAAAGCACTTGGCGTGGATATTGTTGTTGAGTCAACCGGGCTTTTTACGGTTAAAAATGATGGCGTAAATAAAAAAGGAAAAGAAGTAAAGGGCGCAGTCAACCATATTACAAAAGGCGGCGCAAAGAAAGTTATAATTTCCGCGCCAGCTCAAGGTGAAGATTTAACTATTGTAATGGGCGTAAATGATGATAAGTATGATCCAAAAAATCATAATGTAGTTTCAAACGCTTCTTGCACTACTAATTGCCTTGGGCCTGTAGCCAAGATTTTAAACGATATTTGGGGCATTGAAAAAGGCTTAATGACAACTATACATGCTTATACTAATGATCAGCGTGTTCAGGATCTTCCTCACTCTGATATGAGAAGAGCGCGCGCTGCCGCAGTATCGATGATACCGACATCAACCGGTGCCGCAAAAGCAATTGGTTTAGTTATTCCTGAGTTAAAGGGAAAGCTTGATGGTTTTGCCATGCGCGTTCCTGTGGTTAATGTTTCCGTGGTTGACCTTACCTGCACTTTAAAGAAAGACGCAACAGTTGAAGAAATAAACAAGGCGCTTAAAGAAGCTGCTTTAGGAAAAATGAAAGGCATCCTTGATTATACTGACGAAGATGTGGTGTCAATTGATTTTAACCACACTTCAGTTTCTTCAACCGTTGATTCAAAAATGACAAAAGTTATCGGCGGTAATTTTGTAAAAGTTCTCGCCTGGTATGATAATGAGTGGGGTTATTCCTGCAGAGTAGTTGATTTAATTGAGTTTATGATTAAGAAAGGGTTATAAAAGTAGTTAGTAGTTGGTAGTTGGTTGAAAAGGAAACTTGATTTTTATTAAACAAACTACCAACAACAAACTACTATTTAGAGGGGTAGACTATGGCGAAACTAACTGTAAAAGACATGGATTTTAAAGGTAAGAAAGTGATCATGCGCGTTGATTTTAATGTACCGCTGGATAAGAAAACCGGTGAGATTGCGGATGATACGCGTATTAAAGAAGCATTACCAACGATAAAATATGTGCTTGAAAAAGGAGCCTCTAAGCTTATTCTGATGAGCCATTTAGGCCGGCCGGATGGTAAAGTTGTTGATGGTCTTCGCATGACTCCGGTTGCAAAAAAATTAGCCCAGTTGTTAGGCGAAGATGTAGAAAAGCTTGACGATTGTGTTGGCGCAGACGTAAAAAATAAAATTGCTTCAACTTCAAAGCGGGTTATTTTGCTTGAAAATTTAAGGTTTCATGCCCAAGAAGAAACCGGCGATGAAAAGTTTGCTAAAGAGCTTGCCTCTTTAGCGGATGTTTACGTCAATGATGCTTTTGGAACCGCGCATCGTGCGCACGCATCAACAACGATAATTGCCAAATTCCTTCCGTCATGCCTCGGATTTTTGATGGAAAAGGAAGTTAAATATTTATCTTCCGCGCTTTGCCCGGATAAACCATATGTGGTTATCCTTGGCGGTGCAAAGGTTTCAGATAAGATTGATGTTATCTCGAGTCTTTTAAAAAGAGCGGATAAGTTTTTAATCGGCGGAGCAATGGCTTATACATTTTTAAAAGCTCAAGGTGAAGATGTCGGTTCCTCAAGGGTTGAGGCAGATAAACTTGATGTGGCAAAAAGTATTTTAAAAGAGGCTCAAAGTAAAAATGTAAAAATAGTTTTGCCCGTAGACCACCTTATTATAGACAATTTTGAAAATCCAACGGTTAAAAAAATAGTCGATAAAATTCCGGCTGGGTTTTTAGGTGTTGATATTGGCCCAAAGACAATTGAGCTTTTTAAAAAAGAATTAAGCGATGCGAAAACTGTACTTTGGAATGGCCCGGTGGGAATTTTTGAAAAAGATGATTACGCCAAAGGCACCGAAGAATTAGCGAAATGCCTTGCAGATTTGAAGCAAGCTACAGTTATCGTTGGCGGCGGAGATTCTGCTTCAGCCGCAAAGAAATTTAAAGTAGCAGATAAATTATCGCATGTTTCAACCGGAGGAGGAGCCTCGCTCGAATTTTTGGAGGGTAAACCGCTTCCCGGGATTGCGATTATACAGGATAAGAAATAATAGTATCATGTTACACGTAACAGGTAACATGTTTTTAAAGACATGTTACGTGATGCTTGCTACGTGTTACCAAAAGAAAGGATTAACCAATGCGTAAACCACTAATTGCCGGAAATTGGAAGATGTATAAAACTAGCGACCAAGCGGTTAAGCTTAGCGCGGGGCTAAAAGCCTCTCTGAAAGATTTTACCGCCGCGGATGTTGTTTTGTGCCCGCCCTTTACGGTATTAAATACGGTGTATAATGTAATAAACGATACGGATATGCAATTGGGGGCTCAAGATTTATTTTGGGAAAAAGAAGGCGCTTTTACCGGAGAAATTTCACCGATCATGCTTAAAGACTGCGGCTGCGAATTTGTTATTATCGGACATTCGGAAAGGCGTAAATATTTTCATGAAACCGATGCAACCATTAATAAAAAGATAAAAGTTTCTTTGGAAGTTGGGTTAAAACCTATTGTTTGTGTGGGTGAAACGCTTGAAGAGCGCGAAGCTGATAAAACTATTGAAGTAATAAAAACTCAATTATCTGGTGGCTTATTAGAGCTAAACATTGAAGATATGCTTAATGTGACAATCGCATATGAGCCGGTTTGGGCAATCGGAACCGGAAAGAACGCGACTGCCGCCCAGGCCCAGGAAGTGCACAAATTTATACGTAACTGGATTGTTGAAAGGTTTTCGCAGGGCGTTTCTAATACCGTAAGAATACTTTACGGAGGAAGCGTTAAGCCGCAAAACGCGAAAGAGTTGATGGCTCAAGAAGATGTTGACGGAGCATTAGTCGGAGGGGCTTCTCTTGAAGTTTCTTCTTTTACTGATATAATAAAAAACTCTATATAATATGTTATATAACTTAGTACTAATCCTGCATGTTCTTGTGGTAATGGGCTTAATTGCCGCAATCCTTGTCCAACGTGGAAGATCCGGCGGTTTAGTTGAGGCCTTAGGTGGCGTTGAGTCTATTTTTGGAACAAAAACCAGCGCTTTTTTTGTGAAGGTAACAGTAGCCCTCGCGATCATGTTTTTTATAACTTCTATTTCTCTTGCTTATTTATCAAAAGAACGTGGAAAGTCTTTGTTGGATAAATATAAAGATACGCCGGCAAAACAGGAAGCCGCGCCCGCAGTAGACCAACCTGCGCAAAGTGCAAAATAATTTCTTTATTTGTGGAGATTTGTTGCAAGTTCGTGGTAACTTGTGTTTATCCTTGACACTTTTATCCATTTATGTTAAATTAAAAAAAATGCGCAATCTTCTATTCTTTTTACCACTCTTCCTTTTTCCCATACATTATTTAACAGCTCAAAATACGGGCGAGCCTCTTATTGAATATCGCAGTTCGTACAAAGGCACTGTTACAACCCGTACCGGTGGGCCAGTTATTACCCGCAGCTCTGATGTAGTGGAAAAGAAGCAAGATCGTACAGTGAAAAATAATACTGTTTCCAAAAAAGATAAATCTAAAAAGCAAAAAACATCTAAAACGCAAGCTGATACCGCAGATAGAGATGATATAACCACCGCGAAAGGTTTGTTAAATGAAGAGGCTGTATCCTATCGTAAAGAAGCGCGTAAATTGCAATCAGCAGGAGACCTGACGGGAGCGCTGAATTATTATCAAAAGGCTTTAGAGTTTTCCCCATACAATGTGGAAACTATCAATGATATAGGTGTAATTTATGAAGGCCTTGGCGACACAATAACCGCGGCAAATATGTATAAAAAGGTGATAGAAATGGATCCCAGCTATCTCGCGGCCTATACTAATCTTGCATTGTTGTATGAGGCAAAAAATGACACGCAAAACGCCACTTATTATTGGCGTAAAAGATATGAATTGGGCCGTCAGGGTGATTATTGGCGGGAGACCGCGCGCAAACATCTTATGCAGCTTGGCACATATCCGGAAGTTCAGAGAGATATGATTGATAAAGAAGTGGCCATGCTTTCGCGGGATTACTCTGAAAACAGAATATTAAGGCAAGAGCAGGCCACTGAAGACGCACAAATGCATTTTAATCTTGGCGCGAGCCTCTATGCGAAAAAAGACTATAAAGCCGCGTTAAAAGAATTTGAGGCGGCTCTTTCTTCAAAACCAGAAGATAACAGGCTAAGAGTAAAAATAATGGAGTTTCATAAGAAAGCGGAAAAAGCTTACTTTAGACAAGCGTCGCTTAAAGAAGCGGAAAGTGCCTTAAAAGACATTAAGAATGATGATTACGATGCAGCTGCAAAAAAGCTTAGGAGCGCTCTTTCTACAGTTTATAGCGTTACACAGGAACAATAATATATTCCAGCCAAGCACCTCATAATTAATAATTATTGATAAAACAAATCACGCATTATTTTAATGGCTAATCCTCTAATAAATAAGGTTGCGTTAATTGGTTGCGGTTACGCTACTCGTTTCGTTAAGCGTTATTCGGTTGCGTTATGAATGACGATTAACGTATAACGCAACCGAGACCAGCTGCGCAACCGCAACCGTAAAACGATTTTATCATGTCTGAAGAAACAATATATCTTGTTGACGGTACTTCCATTTGTTACCGCTCTTTTTTTGCGATAAGGCTTTCTACGTCAAAAGGTTTTCCTAGCGGGGCAGTATTCGGTTTTTATCAGACAATTAAAAAAATAATTACAAGATATAAACCGGCCTATATCGGGATATGTTTTGACGTTTCGCGTAAAACATTCCGCCATGAAAAATTTACGGAATATAAAATTCAAAGGCCTCCGCTGCCGGACGGCTTAAAAAGCCAAATCCCGGTAATAAAAAAGCTTATAGGTTTTTTAGGTATTACACTGATAGAGAAAGAGGGTTTTGAAGCCGATGATGTCATCGCGACAATTACCGAGAAGGCAATAAAAGAAAATAAGAAGGTTGTTATTGTGAGCTCCGATAAAGATATGTATCAATTGCTTGATAAGGGTAAAGTGGCGATTTACGATGATGTCCATGACAAATTAATTGATAAAAATAATTTTAAAGACGAATTTGGTTTTAATCCAAGCCTAATTATCGATTATTTGGCTTTAACCGGCGACAGCGTGGATAACGTTCCCGGAGCAAAAGGCATCGGCAAGGTCAGCGCGACAAAACTTGTGGCAGAGTTTGGCACAATTGAGAATATGTTTAATAATATCGATAAATTGCCGCAAAAAATTCAGGATATATTAATTAGAGAAAAGGAAAATATTATTTTAAGCAAAGAACTGGTAACTTTGAGCGACTATGGCCTTCTTTTGGGCTGGCAGGATTTTATGATTAAAGAAAAAGATGAATCAGAAATACGTAAATTATTCCAGGAATTGGAGTTTAAAAGCCTTTTAAAAGATTTTGCCGCGCCAGCGCTTAATGTAAAGGTAGACATAAAAGACAAATTGCCGAAGGATTTTTTGAAAAAATTAAAGAGTAAGGAAATAATTCTATACACAGAAAATCAAATGGCTTATGTTTGCGGGGACGATGACGTTGTTTATCGAATACCTTTGGAAGATATAAAAGATATATTCGCGTCGCCAGAGTTAAAAAAAGTATCTTACGATTTTAAAGCGCAATTTTCCGCGTCTTGTCAGGCAATGCCTGGGGCGTGGTTTGATGTGAAAATCGCGGCTTATTTATTAGATTCTTCTTTTAGCGATTATGGACTACCGGCTCTTGCATCGCATTATCTTGGAGAATATATCTCGGAAATTCCTTCCGAGGTGAAGGTATACTTTATTGCCAGGCTTTATAAGTTATTCGCTTCAAAATTAAAGGAGTGCCAGTTAGAAGATCTTTTTTTTAACGTTGAAATGCCGCTTGTATATGTTTTATATGGAATGCAGGAGTGGGGAGTAAAGATGGACAGTGCCGCACTGGTTACGCTTTCTAAAGAAGTCCAAAAAAAGATTGAAGGCCTGAAAAAAGAAATTTTTAATCTTTCGGGAAAAGAATTTAATCTTAATTCCCCAAAACAATTAGGAGCAGTACTATTTACTGACTTAAAAATTCCACCGGTTAAGAAAACCAAGACCGGTTATTCAACTAATGAAGATGTGCTTGTAAAATTATCCCTAAAGCATCCAATAGCAAAATTTATTCTGGAATACCGTGAGTTGAATAAATTAGAAGGTACTTACGTAGCCCCGCTTATTGAAATAGCAAAAGAAAAAAATGGAAGGCTGCACGCAGAATTTAACCAGACCCAAACGCAGACCGGCCGGCTTTCAAGTTCATCACCGAATTTGCAAAGTATACCAATAAAAGGGAGCTTTTCTACACAGCTAAGAAGTGCTTTTATTCCTTCCTTTGAAAAAGGGGTTATCCTTTGCGGGGATTATTCACAAGTGGAGCTGCGGATACTTGCGCATTTTTCCGGCGATGAAAACTTAAAAATCGCTTTCAGTAAAGGAGCAGATATACACCGTTATACCGCGGCGCTACTATTCGGCATAAAAGAAGAAAACGTTGATGATTACCAGAGAAATATTGCCAAGACAGTTAATTTTGGAATAGTTTATGGAATGAGCGCGTATGGGCTTTCCAAAGAATTAAATATCGGAGTGCAGGAAGCGGAAATTTTTATCAGCGATTATTTCAAGCGTTACCCAAAAGTGCAAACCTACATCCAGGGGATTTATAAGGATGTTGATGAATATGGATATGTTACGACTATTCTTGGCAGAAGAAGGTATCTGCCTGATTTTAAAAGCCAGAATTTACAGCTTAAAGATTTTGCCATGAGGCAAGCAGTGAATACGCCAATTCAGGGCTCATGCGCGGATCTTATAAAACTGGCGATGGTGCGGATAAATGAGAAGTTAGAAGAAAACAGGCTTAAAACCAAACTCATCATGCAAATTCATGATGAACTGGTTTTTGATGTGCCGGAAAACGAACTGGATACGGTTAAAAAAATCGTTAAACAAAATATGGAAGAGAGCATAAAACTTGATGTGCGTCTAGAGGTTAATCTTGAAGCCGGCCCGAATTGGGGTGATACGAAAGAAGTGTGAAATAAATACTTGTAACACGTTACACGTCTCACGTAACACGTTTAAAAACATGATACGTGTTACCTGTTACGTGAGACATCAACAAGGAGGTTTTAAATGAAGATAGCTATTTGTTCTTCGGAAGTTTTTCCTTATGCCAAAACCGGCGGCCTTGCGGATGTAACCGGCGCGCTTCCCGCGGCCTTGAGCAAAAAAGGCTGTGAAGTAAAAGTATTTATGCCGCTTTATAAGAATGTTAAACCGCAAAAAATGTTTGATGATTATGGTTTAACCAAAGAAGGAAAAGTAGAATTTTACTTTATTAAAAATGACAATTATTTTTCTCGTGACGCTTTATACGGAACGCCGCAAGGTGATTATCCGGATAATCTTGAGAGATTTTCTTTTTATAGCAAGCAGGTTTTAGAATTGCTCAAAAAACTTAAATTTAAACCTGACGTTTGTCATTGCAACGATTGGCAGGCAGCATTAGTTAATATTTATTTAAAGACAACCTACAAGAACGATGAATTTTTTAAGAAAACAAGAACGGCCATTACCGTGCATAATCTTGCTTATCAGGGTTTATTTGAAAAAGACAAATATCCGGTTATGGGGCTATCCTGGGATTATTTTAATATGCATGCCTTAGAATTTTACGGCAAAATCAATCTTTTAAAGGGCGGGCTTATATTTTCGGATATTATAAATACCGTAAGCCCGACTTACGCGAAACAGATTCAAACCCCTGATTATGGCTGTGGACTTGATGGCGTATTAAGAGAAAAAAGAGACAGGCTCATAGGCATACTTAATGCTATTGATTATGACGTGTGGAGCCCTGAGGCGGATAAATTGATTTATAAAAATTATTCTGTAAAGAAGCTCGAGGATAAATACGTAAATAAAACAATGTTTCAAAAAGAGCTCGGGCTCAAAGTTGATAAAGGCACGCTTATGTTAGGTATGGTAACCAGGCTTGCCGAGCAAAAAGGTATCGATATACTTTCCAGCTCCCTTGATTACATTTTAAAAAAATATCAGGTGGTAATTCTTGGTGTTGGCGATGAAAAATATCAGAAGATTCTTAAAGGCAAAGCTGATAAATTTAAAAAAGCCTTTTCTTTAAATTTAACCTTTGATGAAAAAATCGCCCATCGCATATACGCGGCCTGTGATGGCTTTCTTATGCCTTCAAGGTTTGAGCCGTGCGGCCTTTCACAAATGATTAGCTATAAATACGGAACTACGCCGATTGTACATTCTACGGGAGGCCTCAAAGATACAGTAGTTGATGTGGCGAACTCAGGTGGAGGGTATGTGTTGGATAACTATTCAAGCGAGAGTTTGATTAAAGCGGTAGACAAGTGTGCCGCAGTGTTTAAAAATGAAAAAAAGCAAATTGCGCTTATGAAAAAAGTAATGGGATACAATTTTTCATGGGATGAGACCGCGAAGAAGTATATGGATATGTATAAGAAAGCACAAACGCTAAAATAATTGATTATTTAAGGTTGCGTCAATCGGCTGCGGTTGCGTTGCTTGTTTCGTTTATCGTTATACGTCCTACGTAAAACGCAACCGATACGAGTCGCGCAACCGTAACCGAAAAACGCAATCGGATGGAAATTATGTCAGTATTCGGTCTAACCGGTAGTTTATCAAGTGGAAAAAGCACAGTGCTTAAATTGTTTAAAGCCAAAGGCGCGATAGTCTTTGACGCTGACGAAGAGGTTCATAAATATTATAAAAATAGAAAAAGCAGTATTTATAAAAAAATCGCCTCAAATTTTCCAAAAGTATTTAGAAAAGGCAAAATCAACCGGAAACTTCTTGGCGAGATAGTTTTTACCGAGCCTAAAAAACTTAAAATCCTTGAAGAAATTGTTCATGGGCAAATAATAAAAGATTTAAAACTGTGGATAAATAAAGCAAAAAAATCTAAAAGAATTTATGTCGCTGAAGTTCAGCTTCTTTTTGAAAAGAAACTGGAAAAACTTTTTTGTGCGACAATTTTAGTCTATACGCCAGAAAATATTCTTATAAAGAGAATTGAAAATAATTTAGGGCTCTCAAGGGTTAAAGTCTCGGCCAGGCTTAAGCTTTATAGCCCTCTTGAAAGAAAAATAAAGTGTGCGGATTTCGTTGTTAATAATAACTCTAATATTAAAGCATTAAAAAGTAAAGCTAATGCTTTATGGAATAGAATGAAATGGCAAAACAAACAATAAAAGAAAAAACGGAGGTTATTATGGAAGGAGCTACGATTGATATTGCGGCGTTAAAGGATATGAAAATTTCTGCTTTAAGCAAAATGGCCAAAGAGCTCGACATCAACGGCCTTTCCGGCTTAAAGAAGCAGGATCTTATTTTTGCGATTTTGCAGGCTAAGGCGGAAAAAGAAGGGTTGATGTTTGGCAGTGGAGTTTTGGAAGTCTTACCGGAAGGTTTTGGCTTCCTTCGTTCAACAAACTATAACTATCTTCCTTCGCCGGATGATATTTATGTTTCGCCTTCGCAAATCAGGAAATTTTCTTTAAAAACCGGCGATACGATAAGCGGACAAATCAGGCCGCCTAAGGATAATGAAAAATATTTTGCCCTGCTCAAAGTTGAAGCGGTTAACTTTGAAGATCCGGAAGCTTCGCGTAACCGGGTGCTTTTTGATAACCTTACACCGATATATCCGAGAGAAAGATTTATTTTAGAGAACGCTCCGGATGAACTTTCAACGCGTATCCTTGATTTGTTGAGCCCGATAGGCAAGGGTCAGCGTGGTTTGATTGTTGCTCCGCCTTACAGTGGAAAAACCGTGCTTTTGCAAAAAGTTGCCAACGCGATAATGAAGAATTATCCGGATGTAATCCTGATGGTTCTGCTTATTGATGAACGGCCTGAAGAAGTAACGGAGATGAAGGCAATAGTTAAGGGGGAGGTAATCAGCTCGACATTTGATGAGCCTGCTCAGCGCCACGTTCAGGTTGCGGAAATGGCGATTGAAAAAGCCAAAAGGCTGATTGAACATAAAAAAGATGTGGTAATTCTTTTAGACAGTATCACCCGTTTGGCACGAGCCTACAACTTGGTTGAGCCGCATTCAGGAAGGATACTTTCCGGCGGTATTGATTCAGGGGCATTGCACAAGCCGAAAAGATTTTTTGGCGCGGCACGCGCGCTTGAAGAAGGCGGTTCTTTGACGATTATGGCAACCGCGCTTGTTGATACCGGTTCAAGAATGGATGATGTAATTTTTGAAGAGTTTAAAGGAACCGGAAATATGGAAATATCTTTGGACAGGAATATTTTCCAGAGAAGAATCTACCCATCCATAGATATTAAGCGTTCAAACACCCGCAGGGAAGAGTTGCTGATTCATCCGGATGAACTTCAAAGAATCTGGATGCTTAGGAAAGCCTTAAATGAATTAAGTTCAGTAGAGGCCTTAGAGCTTCTTATTGAAAAATTGGCGAAAACTAAAAATAACGTAGAATTTCTATTAACTTTAAACAAATAAAAGGAGGAATCATGAAGGAAAAAGGACATCCAAAATACGAAATGGCGACAATTATGTGCGCTTGCGGCAACGTATTGCACACACGGTCAACAAGAAAAACATTGAATGTTGATATCTGCTCACATTGCCATCCTTTCTTTACCGGAAAACAGAAGTTTGTTGACTCTGAGGGTAGAGTGGATAAGTTTATTAAAAAGTACGCTAAAAAAACTAAATCGTAAATATTAAGGGTTGTGTTAATCGGTTGCGGTTACGCTACTCGTTACGGTTGCGTCAAGCGGTAAGCGTCATTTAAAACGCAACCGTATAACGATAG
>Ga0172381_10001029_pt1 | contig 34583 bp, 47 predicted proteins | sample Leawel6488metaG_FD_119754 | JGI IMG/M metagenome (GOLD analysis project Ga0172381, IMG submission 119754) | Leachate microbial communities from a municipal landfill in Southern Ontario, Canada - Leachate well 64-88 metaG | ecosystem: Engineered > Solid waste > Landfill > Unclassified | place... | reverse complement strand
CCCCAATAGTCGCCTTTAATAGAAATAATAAATAATGAAACTATGTCTCTAACCGAATACGCAAAAGATAAATTAAAATATGCAGTCATCTACACGAAAAAGAAACCCGAAATCTATAATCGACTTGATAAAGAGTTTGGTATCTCAAAGAACGATGGAATAATAATCACTTACGGACAAACTGTTTATTGTAAATATGACTTACCGGAACATTTAAAAACTCACGAGAAAACACACATCATTCAGCAAAGACATATGGGAGTAGAAGAATGGTGGAATATTTACATAGCAAACAAATCATTCAGGTTGAATCAAGAACTAGAAGCTTACAGGAATCAAGTTAAATATTTAAAAGAGCATACAGAGGAAATGACTCGCAATGAAAGGAAGGGTTGGTTTAAAAAGATTGCTACAGACTTATCCGGTCATATTTACGGAAATATGATCAGCTACGATGAAGCATATAAAGCAATAATGGAATGATACACGGAACAATATTTAGAACAGTCCATCTATGTTACAACAAAGAGAGTGCACATCACTTTCAGAAAGAATTTGTTGATGATCTTGATTTTAACGGAATACAATTTGAGAGAATACAAAATGTAGTTATTTTTGGAAGAAAGAATATCGAAGAGAGACATATTTTTATTACACCGGATGAAACAAATCAAGTTGTCGGAAAAAGATATAATGATCTAATCTTGTGTGGAAAGGTCAGAGAACATCCTAAGTTCAATGAGGCACTAGATTTTATTAAGAAGTTTGAGATAAATAATTTGTTTAATGTCAAAAAGAATTAAAAAACCTAAAATATTTGTTCAAGAGTGTGGAACATACTCAAACGAGATACTAGTCTTGTGTGGTGCTTCGAAGATGGATACGTTCAGATTTCTAAAGAAAATCAAAGCTAAAGTTTCTTTTACAAAATGGGTGCTAGAAGATTTTGATGATTGGAATAAGAAAGTTAGTGGTGAGAATGACGGAATGTTTTGTTATAATACTGAATGTGCCGGTACAGTTTTGGTCTTGAAACCTATCAAGGGAGATGGCGATTGGAAATACTGGGAAACACTTATGCACGAAGTACATCACATTGTCTTTTGGTTATCTGAACAGAAAGCATTTAAAGGTGAGACAGAAAATCAGGCATATCTATTCGATCATCTTTTTAGAAACATTCGAAGGAAGATTCAAGGTGTTGAAGACTGGAGATATTAGTTATATAATAAAACAAATGCCTTACCACATTAAAAAAGTAGGAAAGAAGTTTAAGATAATTAGAGACGAAGACAATGTTGTTGTCGGAACTTCTGATTCAAAGGCTAAAGCTCAAAGATCTATTGGTTATCGAATGGAAGCAATAGCAAAGACTGAAAGAAAGCCGGTTAAGAAATCGATTGTAAAGAGATTGTCAAGTAAGAAGAATAAATCAATAAAAGTATTATGAAAGTCACGCCACTTTGGAAAGCAGTTCAAGAAACGAAAGCTGATCGTGTAGAAGTAAATGCTACAGGAGAGTTATTTTCTACTTCCATAAACGACTCTGTTTTTGTAGAAAAGAAGAATTGGTTTGTTAAAGGTGAATACTCTATCGTTGAAGACGTAAAAACTATGAATAGAGTGCTTTGGTGCAACAAACTTGAGAAAGATATTACTATCACAGTCAATCACCCTACAATCGCAGATTCTAGCGTTCTAGATAGATCAGATGTATTAAACCGTATTGTATCAGTAACTGTTTTTCATAAAGGATCTCTTATTTCATCAAGTAAAGATATAAAATTTAAAGATATCGGTGCTTTTGCTGATGCTTGTATAAAATCTTATAACGATAAGAATAAAATCGTTTATACTCCTGAAGTAGAGTTTGCAATTTTTGTTGTTGATTGGAAAGAGAAACTAATAAAACTCCAATCAATATAAGTTATCAACAGAAAACTATTCCACTTGCGTTTAACTTGACGTATAATTAAACCAATAGCGGGGTAGTCTAACGGTAGGATGCTTGGTTCATTCCCAAGAGACGAACGTTCGAATCGTTCTCCCGCAACATTTATTAAATAACAAATAAAAATTATGCAAAAAGATAATGTATGTGTGCCTTGTGAAAGTAAGAATACCGGATTGATACCTCCTTCTATCGCTCCTCTTGATTTTATTGCCGGTGCAGAATCGGCTATTGTTTATTCAGTCAGAGTTCCTGATGGAGACTGGAAAAAATACAAGCCAACTGATGAATGTCAGAGAAAATTAACTGCAACTATTTATGATACTTCTTCTTGTGTAACTTTCAGTGCTTTAAATTCTGTTGAATCGCAGATTGAATATTTACTTGCAACAAAACAAATTCCACAAGATAAAATAGATCTTATGAGAACATTAGGATACTTCGATGCGAACGGAAAAGTTAATTTCAGTGATCACTTTACAGCAAATATGTCAGGAACTACTTCTGCCGGTAATACTCTTCAAGCTGTTTGGGAAAGTATTCGCAAGGATGGAGTTCTTCCACAATTAGGCGGATACAAAGTTGAAGATTTTAATTCAGATTCAGAATGGTTTGATAGATCAAAGATTACGGACACAATGAAAACTCACGCAAAGAAGTTTCTTGAGATATTTAATGTTCAATACGAATGGGCTATTATTGCACCAAACGGAAATGCACACGAAGAATTTGCAAAGCATTTAAAACAAGCTCCTCTGCACGTTGCAACTCCAACTTGTGCCTCTTGGGGATTACCGGAAGGATCTATTGTTACGAATTGCGGAGATTATAAGAGACTCAATCACGCTACTTTAAATATTGGAATAGATTCATCTTGTTATTACGATTTAGATCACTACAATCCTTTTATAAAAAAACTTGCTCTTGATTATTATATTCCTTACGCAATGAAAGGATTGATTACTTTAAAAGTTCCTACTGTCGCACCGGTTATTGAAAAATCTCATTATCAATGGACTCGCAATCTTTCAAAAGGTATGAGAGGCGAAGATGTAACTATGCTTCAGAAAGTATTGATTATAGAAGTTCCTGATAAATTCAAAGTTCTTCCTACTGGATATTTCGGAGACATAACTTTCAATGCAGTGATTTCACTTCAAGAAAAATATACTCCAAAGATATTAAAGATATTCGGCTTATCAAAGGGTACTGGCTTTGTCGGTGTAGGTACTAGAACTTGGCTTAACTTAAATTACAAATAATGAAAGCATCACATTTTCCAAGAGAATATAAAATATTCAATCTAGAGACAGGAAAGTTCTTTACTGATAACGAGTTGGCTCAAAACAAACTAACTGTTTCTTATGATGGTCTTCCTTTTTGGAATGCTAATCCAAGCAACGTTATTGTTGTTTGGTATTCAGGTCAGAAAGATATTAAAGGAACAAAACTATATGAAGGAGATATTGTCAAGATGAATGTTAAAAACGAATTTGGCTCTTATCAGGAAAGATTGGGAATAATGAGATGGTCAGAACAAAGTCATCAATTTATTCTTGGATTCGTTGCTGATTTTAAAGGAGTATTTGAAGTTATCAATGTTGAAAAACTAGGTCACGAACTTACACACCCCGACTTATTGTCCTAAGTTGGTTGTTATTTTAATAATGAATGGATAGAAAATTAGTTGGTATTATTACAGAATGTTTGCCTGATACAAAGTTCCGTGTTGATTTTGAAGACGGAAAGAATCGTTTTTGTTATCTCTCCGGTAAGATGAGAAGTAATTATATAAGAATTATTATTGGTGATAGAGTTGAGGCAGTAGTTCCATATCAAGGAGATATATCTAGAATAATCAGAAGGTTATAATGGCTAGGATATGTAAATCTTTGAGTGCTCCTTCACAGGGATATAGGCACAGAGATCATCGGACTAATAAAAATCCGAAATTAAATAAAGTCTTGAAGAAAAAGAAAAGAGATTTTTTTTTAAAAATTGAAGAGATTGAAGAAAGTGCTGATGATTATGATGCACGGATGGGAGATGTCAGATTAAACTGGTAATGATAAAAACAACTTACGATAAAAAAACTATTCAAGATATGGTCGCTTCGATGTATAAGAACGAAGACGGCTCTCCTATAATTCTTTCTGAATCACAGATAGATATTTTTGCTACAATATCAATGAGATTATTTCCTCGTGTTCATTGCGAAACATTTACACGATTTGGAAAATCAAGAACAACTGCTCTCGCTGTATTAACTCGTTGTGCTTCTTTCCCTGAAAAGTGGGCTATTGTTGCCGGAACAAAAGACAAAGCAAAAATAATTATGAATTATGTGAATGCTCACATATTCGATAACGAATATACAGCTTCAAGATTTAGAATGGATAAAGGAGACTCTGCGGAATCTATTAAACGCCATAGAAATAAAGATCACATTACTTTTGATGTAGGAAATGGATTGATATCAGAATTATTTATTTGTTCTGCAAAAGATGCTCTAGGACACGGAGCAAAAAATATAGTTGAAGATGAATCAGCTTTGATAGTTGATGATGAACACTCTCTTGTTATGCGTATGCTTGGAGATGATCCCAAAGATAATTTTCTTTTCAAGATTGGAAATCCTTTTACACGAGGACATTTTTTGAAATCAAGATTTGATCCAAAGTATCACAAAATACTTGTTGATTGTTATCAAGGATTAAAAGAAAATAGAATCAATCAAGAAACTATAGAAGAAAATCGTCCATATAAATTTTTTGGAGTTTTATATGAATGTATTCCTCCAAGAGCAGATGAAATGGATGATAAGGGTTGGTTGAATCTTCTTACCGAAGAAGATATCAATAACGCTATGGAACGTGCGAAGACTGTTCAGAAACACGGACAGAAGAGACTAGGAAATGATATCGCAAGAGGTGGAAGGAACTTTAATGTTTGGTGTTTGCGTGATGATGTATATGCGACAATTTTGCAAAAGGATCACGAGAATAATTTAATGAATGTTGCCGGAAAGAATATTTCTTTTATGTCGGAACATAGAATTTCTGATGGATTAGTTTTTCTTGATGATGTAGGAGTTGGTGGAGGAGTCACGGATAGAATGATTGAAAGCGGATTTCATCCTGTTGCAATCAAAGAAGGTGCAAAGGCTACAGAAATGAAAGTAAAATATAATCCTAAAGCTGAAAAAGATGAGCCTATGCCTGAATATGCGAATATGAGAGCTCAACTCTATGCCGGTAAAAAAGGTTTGGCTTATTGGATAAAATATGTTGGTGCTTTAGATCCAAATATTGACTGGTTTGATCTTCTAAGAATCAGATATAAGAAGAATCCTAGCGGTCTTACGATGATTGAATCAAAAGACGATATGAGAGCAAGAGGAGTAGAATCTCCCGATGTTGCCGATGCTCTTATGCTTACGTTTGGAAATCCTGAAGAAATGAAACCTGCTGAAAAATTTTATGCACCTGATCCTAAACTTATTCTCGAACAAGGTGCTCGTGTCAGTAAAGGAAATAGGGGTTTGTTATAAAAGTTATCAACAGAGCTTGTTTGTTTTTAAACAAGAGTGGTATAATAATTACATCAAGTTTTATTAGCAATCTTAATTTAATTTTGTGAATGTCAATATTTCAAACAAAAAGTGATCTTCCTTTGAAGACACAAGAAGAGATCGATAGAATACTCGCTATTGCATCTGCTCAGAGAAATAGTTATGAGACGAATTTTTTAGCATCTAGAAGTGACTATATTTATAATGAAGTTTTAAAAAGAAACGAGGATGATGAAATCGTTTCTGCTTCAGGACATACTGTTCCAACAGGAATGTCAGGTTTTGCAAAAAGTGCGATATTTAGAAAATCAAATGCCGTTGCCGGTACTAAAGCCATATATGAAAATACAGGAGACTCAACAACTGCTGTTTGGAATCTTATGGGTGAAGTTTCTGCCGATGATTTTTCTGCTGTCACACAAAAATATTATGTAGATGGTAGCAGGACAGATGAATATACTGCTGATGGTACGATTATGAAGCCATACAAAACTATTAAGTCTGCACAAGATGCGATAAATACTATATCCGCAACATTACTCACTACAAATGCTTTATTTGAAACGAGTAAATTTGTCGTTCATATTGCAAAAGGAACTTACTCAGACAACATAACAATCTCAACACCAAGATATCTTAGATACGAAATGGAGGGCGTTATTATTTCAGGATCTATTTCTATCACACAAGAACAATTAGGAATTTCTGATTACTACGGAAAAGTTGAATTTGTCGGTAGCAGATCAAATAGAGCAGAAAAAGGAAAGTGTGCAAAGATTTCCGGTGATATTACATTTAATAAATCAGCTTACGATTCTCTCGCTTACGATGCTTTCATTGGAGTAGAAATAACCGGTGATATTAAATATGGAGCTACAGCCGGAGACGGACACGGTACTTGGGTATTGTATCTTGAAAATACTTCTTTCTCAGATACTTCAAAATCAATTACTACAAACTTTACAACTGGAGGACATTGTTTGCTTATAGAAACATTTGGATTCAATGAAATAAAATCTACATTGACAGGTGTAATTGATTTATATGATTGTAACAATACATCATTCAGAAATATAAATATTACTCCTGCAAATGGATGTGAAATTAAAAATTCTAAATTTACTGGTTCAGTTTCTATTGTTGCTTCAAAAACATTATCTATTGATGCAAACTCATATAAATCATTACTTTCAAGAACTCCTACTCTTACAGGTATGACACTTGTTCATTTAGACTATGTTAATCCTACAGTTGGAAAAGAATATTTCGTTGATGGAAGTAGAACTGATTCTTACACAGCAACAGGTTCTATATTTGCCCCATTTAAAACAATAGCCACTGCTTTGACAGCAATCAATGCTGATTCAGCAATTCAACAGGCAATAGATCCTGCAACATACGCACTTCAAGCAAGATATATTCTTAATGTTACCCCCGGAATCTATAGCGATAATTTGACTATTGGAAATGTAAAATATTTGAGAATAAATCTTAATGGTGCTGAAATATCCGGTAATATTACTTATACAACTACAATGGTTGGGGGAACAGCAGATCAATATTATTCAAAACTTGAGTTCTTTGGAGGACACGGAATCAGAGCAGAGAAAGGAAATTCAGGAAGAATAACGGGAACAATCACAGCTACGAGAAACAACGATTCTCTATCTTATGTTTCATTCTCAGGAATAGATCTAGCCGGTAATGTTAAATTCACTACACAAGGAACTTGGGTTGTCCATATGCACAACACAAGAGTCGGAGCATTCTTCGAAGGTTCAACTTTGAATGGTGGTCTTGTATTACTTGAGACTACTGGTTGGGTTGAATTTACTTCTGCCGGACATATTGCAAATAGTGCAGATGGTTCAGCTACAACAGTTTCTCTTTACAGAGTTCAAAACACAGAATTTGATTTGATAAACATTACACCACTTACAGAATCTTTGTTCTTTAATTGTAAGTTTAAATCAGATGTCACAGTAACGGCACAAACTTTGTATCTTGATAATAACAGTTATAAATCATTGATTGCACAAACAGAAAATCTAACTGGAGCAACTGTATCTTTGTTAGATGATTTCAAACTTTCTGCAACAGCTCAAGAAGAAATTGCCGGAAACGTTGGAGGTGCAATAAGCGTTGCTACATTCTTATCATTCATAAGTTCAGATGCCGGAGGAGATGCCTTTACACTAGCTTCAGGAACTCATTTAAGACAGCAAAAGAAAATTATATTCAGAACTGATGGAGGAGGTGATGCCGTAGTTACCGGTGCTTTTGCGGGAACAGCGAATACTCTTACATTTAACGATGCCGGAGAATATGTTTTGTTAGAGTGGAACGGAACTGATTGGATTGCTTTGGAAATAGGTAGCGTATTGGATCTTACAAACGCACCTGTATTGACAACAGTATAAAATAATTTTTGAATGGCTGACGAAACAAAAGACAAAATTCTAGCAAAAGAATACACTGCTGAGGATTATTTAGAAGCTCGTATAAAAAAATATAGAGAAGGTGCTTTTAATCATCAGCAAAGAAGACACGAAGATTGGAGAGAAAACTATTCTCTTTATAGAGATCGTGTTTTTACTAATCGTCTTACTCAAAGACAGTCTGTAAATGTTCCTTTGATGAAGGAAACAATAAAAACTATTCTTTCAAAGACAGACGAATTTACAGATGTTTATTTTGAATCTCTATCGGGCGATAAACAAAAGGAAATATTCTTGAATGAATATTGGGGTTGGTTCTACAAAAAAGACAATCTTGAATTAAAGGATATTGTAGATAAAAAACAAGTTGGACTTTACGGAAGATCTATTATGAAATTAAACTTGATAGATGGACGTCCTTCTTGCGATATCCTTGAGCCTTATGATTGGCTTTGCGATAGATATGCAGATCCTTCAGATATTGAGAACACCGCAAGTTATCAGGCACACATAAATATTTTCAGAACTCTTTCTAGTATCGAAGCAAATCCTATGTATGATAAAGAAGCGGTTGCAAAATTAAAATTGCAATTTGCAACTACAATGGGTCTTGCTCTTTCTGAAGAGAATGTTAAAGCATTACAAGCAAAGAATGAAAGAATGCAAGATCTCGGATTGTTTGATATAAATAATCCCGAAGTCGGACAGACATACTGCGAAATAAACGAACACTATATAAAACTTTTTGATGAAGCATCTAAAAGTCTAAAAATACATATAAGGGTTACAACATCAGGTGTTACTCTTATGGATAAAAAACTAGAAGATCTCTTTGGTATTAACTTTTTCCCATTTGTTACTTGGGCAGATGATATTGAAAAGACTGATATGTGGAGTGACGGAGTTGGAGATATAGTTCGAACACCAAATAAGATTCTTAATTCTTGGTTCTCACAAATGGTAGAGAATAGAACTTTGAGAAACTTCGGTATGCACTTCTACGATGCTACAAAGGGAGATGGAAAATGGATTCCTCAAACTTATGATCCTGTTCCTTTCGGTTGGTATCCTACTTATGGAAATCCAAACGAAACAACGAAGTCTGTTGAGATTCCTGACCTATCAGAGTCTATGGATGAGATGCAGTTCATTATTGGTATGGTAGAACGTGCTACAGCCTCCACAGCGACAGAGAAAGGCACTCAAACCGGTAATGAGGTAACTCTCGGAGAAATTAAGCTTATGTTAGCAAATAGCACTGAAAGAATCACTTCTATTGCTAAATTCTACAGACTCGCAAGAATTGAGTTCGGTGATAAGTGGTATAAGTTCGTAATGGCGAACGAGAAATGGATAACTCCTGTAAAACTTTATAAGAAATCTTATAAAGGAAAGTATTTCAAAGAGGAAGTTAAACCTGCTGATTGGAAAGATGAAGAAGGTTATTCTTGTAAGGTTGTTTCATCTTCTGAAAGAGAACAGAAAACGATCGAAGAGATACAAAAACTTCAAGCAGTATCAGGTATGTTTCCTAATAATGTTCCATTGAAAACAATTCTTAAAAAGAGGGCTTTAGATATGGTTAAATTATCTCCTGAAGAAGTAAAGGAAGTTATGGACTTTGATGAAAGTGCCGTTGCCGGTGGTGGCGAAATATCCACAGATGGAGGTGTTGGATTAAAAACTAAAACAGTTGTATAATATATCTAACAAATGGAATCATTTTTACAAAAACTAGGAATTAAAAGAGAGGACTTGAACATTGCTGAAAAGGAAACTTTAAACAAGTGGCTTGAAGCTCTTTCAAAGAATCAAATATCGGTTAAAGAGATACAAGAATATATCAACGAAATGATTTCTGCTCTTGAACGTGAAGCCTTCGGATATGATAAACCAAAAGGAATTGCTGAATATCTTTTCAGAAGTACTAGAAAGAAGCACCTTGAGGCTCGTTTGCAAAACTATGTTATGTTAAGAGACTTCTTGACTGCTCCTGAAAAGGCGAGGTCGTATGTTGAGAAAAGTTTAAGTAATGTAGTTCCAAAATAATTTATGAAAGCAAACAAAAAAAAGGTTCAGAAAAAAATAGTAGTAATGAAGAAAAAAGTGATTAAATTGAAATCTAAAGGTTTAAAAAATAAATCTAAGATGGATATTAAATCGGTGATGAAAGTCAAACCGATGATGTAAAAAGTCGATTTTAAAAGTTTTAATTTTTTAAATAAAATGTTAGATGCAAAAACACAAGAGGTATTAAATATCATCTTGAAGAAAGGAAAGGATAGTCTTAGTGCTGATGAAATAGGATTCTTGATGGCTCGAAGAAGTTATTTAAGCGATACAGAAAGAGAAAATTATAAAGGTTTTTTTAAAGATCAAGAAGCAGGTGGAAAGAAAGGAAAGAAAGGAAAAAGTGAAGAATAAATAGAAGTTAGTTTTATAAGGTTTCATAATTTAGCCAAACCCCGAAAGGGACGGCAGAAACAAAATGTCAGAAAATAAAAAACCAGTTCAAACCCCGAAAGGGACGAACAATGAGAATAATGATCTCAATAAAAAACCTATAGAGGGCGAAGAAGTCATTGAGGACATTGATGAAGGTTCAGAAGAAGGTAAGGATGGTGTAATCATAGATCCTACAGAGGAAATTGATGAACACGGAAATCCTAAAGTTACTCCACCGGTCAAAGAACCGGTAGTAGAAAAAAAACCTGCTCCTGTCGTTACGGTTGATTACAAGGAGAAATTCGGTAATTCAACTAGAAGAAACCAAATTGTAGAATCTCAATTTAGAGATTTGCAAAAAGTCCTTGGGGATATTACAAAACAGGAAATACCAACAGACGAGGAAATGAAACTTACTGATTCCGACTGGGAATTTAGAAGTCCTTTCGAAAAGAATCTTGCTATTAAAACAGTAGTTCTTGAGAGAAGACAGAATCATATTCTAAAAACCATCGGGAACATAAGCAATCAAAGTGAATACGCTGACAAAATAAATACATTCGTTGCATCTAAGGAACAGTTGAAAGGAAAGGAGGATGCCTTCTATGAATTTGCAACTAAGGATTCCAATAAAGGTGCTTCGCTAGATGTATTACTCAACGCTTTCTTGTTCGAAGTCAAAGACGAGGAAGAAATTCACAATCCAAATCCGGAAAACAAGGAAACCCCGCCTTCTCTTGAGAGGGCAACTCCTTCCGGCGGAATCATACCTGAGAAAAAAGACGGAAAATACACTGATGAAGAAATCAAAGTCATCAGAGAAACAGATCACAGAAGGTATAACGATCTTGTTCGAAGAGGTTTGATATAGTCTAGAGATATTTCCGTAATTAAAATTTTAAATGAGTAACTACGGAACAAACGTAGGCGAGAAATTCGCCAAAAATACCCTTAAGATTTTCTTCGAACAAGCAATAGCTCCTGATATTACAAATCAGGACTACGAAGGAGAAATCAAAGGTGGAGGTGCAGACAGACTTAATGTCTCAACCTTCGGAGCACTTGGTTTGAAGAATTATATAGGAACAGCAATGTCACCTGATACACCTTCAGAAAGCGAGGCAACACTTATAGTAAATCAGAAGAAGGCTTACTATTTTACAGTGGAGAGTTTTGCAAAGTTTTCTTCATACGTTAGCAACCCTGAATCAACATTGATATCAACAGCAGGAAATACACTTGCTGAGACTGTCGATGCTTTCGTTCTTGGTTTGTATGCTGACGTAGCATCAGGTAATAGAATCGCAACGAATTACACAACAGGAACAGTTACAGTTACAACTGGAACAGGTGCAGTTACCGGAGACGGAACTACATTTACTTCTGCAATGGTAGGACTTGGCTTTAAAGCAACAGGTCATACATCTTGGTACAGAATCAAATCACAATCTTCAGGAACAGCGATTGTTATTGAAGACGATAAGGATGATGTAGCAAGTGCATATACAGGAGGAACTATTGATGCAGGTGCAACTTACATCATAGAAGCAAGTACTGTTGTTACGGTTTTAAAAACAACTATATACGATTATATAGTTGATGCAAAAACCAAACTTGATGGAAATAAAATTCCTCAATCTGAAAGATGGATGGCTATGCCTTCTATTGTTTCAAACCTTCTTTTGAAAGCTACTGAACTTCAACCCGCAGTTTCAACTGCATATGAAGATGTAGTCAAGAAAGGTATTGTTGGTTACGTTGCAGGATTCAAGATTTATTCTAACGAACAGGTTTCTGGTAATAATACTACAGGATACTACTGTATGTTTGGACATAAATCAGGAATAACTTTTGCTATGGCTTTCACAGAGTCAGGCATTGAACCTTTCATTGGAGGATTCGGACAGAACTTCAAAGGTCTCAACTGTTATGGTGCAAAAGTTGCAGACGAAAGAAGAAAAGCTCTTGGTTACCTTTGGTTTAAGGTCTAACCTAGCTTGAAGATGTGATCTTCCTCTTACCCTCAATTTGGGGGTAAGTGATGAGGTCGAATCTTTATTAGAAAACTCAAATTAAAATAATCAAATGGTACAAAACGCAGAAGCAAGAAGGAATGGTGCTGATCGAGCAGAAATAGAAGCTCGAAGAGGTATCGTTCGTGATGAGGCAGGTAAAATTATTCGTTCTAAGGAATGGAAAAAGAGCAGAATAGTTTTCTTGGAATCAAAGATTGCTGATTTCGCACAAAGAACGAAAAACGCAAAGGCAGAAATTAAAAGATTAGAGAAATAGTTTGGTCGAATTTATTGGAAATTAACTTAAAAAATTATAATGGCGGACGTAATCTACAATAGTTTTAAGAGAGATATAATGAACGGATCGATTGATTTGGATACAGATACAATCAATGTGATGCTCGTTACTTCAACATATACTCCTGATGCAGATGCTCATACAAAGAGATCTGACATAACAAACGAATGTGCAAACGGAAATGGTTATGCAACAGGAGGCTCGGCATTAGCAAATAAAGCAGTCACAGCCGATAACACGGATAATGAAGGTGTTTTTGATGCTGATGATATCGCTTGGACAACTTCAACTATCACAGCAAGAGGTGCAGTTCTATATAAAGCTCGTGGAGGTGCTTCTTCAGCAGATGAACTTATTTGTTATCTTGATTTTACAGCAGATAAAGTTTCAACAGTCGGAACATTCACAATCTCTTGGAATGCAGAGGGTATTTTGAATTTAAACTAAGAAATTTGAGTTTTCTTACAGCACTCATTTTTTTGAGTGTTGTGCCTTAAACTTAAATAATGTTTTTCTCAAAAAATAAAAAAGAAGCAATACCAAAAAAATATCACTACGCAAGAGGTGATACGTCTCTTTCATTTGAATTGAGAACCGATGGAACATTCCAATTGAAAGGGTTTCTTGAATTATTAAAATTGGCTGAAAAAGAAGTAGGTGATGAAATAAATACTGTTGATACGACTGAAAGTTACTACCAACTTGTAAATGGGATTGAAAGAAAGCACGAAATTAGAAAGAGATTTTTCTATGAAAAAGACAAAATATCATTGGATTTTATATTGAGAATTGACATAGATAATGAATTAAAAAACTTCTTGGGATTATTGAAATCCGCAGTCGCAGAAGTAGAGGAGGATATAAATAATAAATAATATGGCAACAGCAAAAATAGTCGTTGTAGCTGGAGGAGGAGGTGGTGGATACCAATCAGGAGGAGGTGGAGGAGCAGGAGGTTATCAATATAATGCTTCTTTTACTATAACTGCTACAACTTATGCTGTAACAGTAGGAGCTGGTGGAAGTGGAAGCACAGATGCGGCAGTAAAAGGAGGAAATGGTAACGACTCAATTTTTTCAACAATAACTGCTACAGGTGGAGGAGGGGCTGGTTCAGTATCTACAATCGCAGGTGCTAATGGAGGTTGTGGAGGAGGAACAGCAGGAGCTGGAACAAGTGGAACAGCAGGAGGAACTGGTAGTCAAGGTGGAAATGGAGGAGCTAATTATATAAGTAACCCTTATTATTCAGGTGGAGGAGGAGGTGGACAATCAGTAAATGGTCAAGATGGACAAACAAATGGAACGGGAGGTAAAGGTGGTAATGGTATTTCCAATCCAATACAAGCATCTGTTATCGGACAAAATATATCTGGCACTTATTATTTAGCTGGAGGTGGAGGAGCTGGAGCTGACTCATTTCGTTCAAGAACAGCAGGTGTGGGTGGGGACGGAGGAGGAGGAGGGGGTGGAAATACTTCAAATGGAACTGCTGGAACTGCTAATACTGGTGGAGGGGGTGGTGGAGGTTCAAATGTCACAGGATTTTCAGGAGGTAATGGTGGCTCAGGTGTAGTCATAATAGAATACACCACAGCAGATTTCTCATTTACTTATTCAGGAACTTCAACAACAGGAACTGATGGTTCTTTGACTTGGTTGGCGATGAAAACAAGTGGAGATTTGGTATTGACTTCTACATCAACAAACGTTACTGTTTCAGCAACAGTTTTATCTTCAACTTTCTCAATTCCCGCATACACAGTCACCGCAATAAGAAACGTGACAGTTTCAGAAGGAACACCACCAAGTATTATTGCTTCTATCCCATCTTACACAGTTAGAACAAGTGTAAGCATTTCTCCTTCAGTAAAAACTGCAACATTTAGTATTCCTGCATATGAAGTATTGATTGCAGATATAAAGGTAGATGTTTCTACTCAATCAGCAACATTCTCTATACCGGCATATACAATTACGGCACAAAGATTTGTAATTGTATCTCCATCTGTAGTTTCTTGTGTTTTCTCAATTCCTACTTATTCAAACATTGTCAGTGTTGCCGTTTCTATTGCATCTCCAGTAAGTTTGCTTGTTTCAATCCCAAGTTATTTATTCGAAGGAGATGTTTCAGTTTCAGTTGGAGTTGAAACATTGACATTTTCTATTCCTAGTTATTCAGTTGTTGCTCAAAAGTGTGTGACGGTTTATGTTTCGTTATCTTCTTCAACATTTTCTATTCCAACTTATGCAGTCGCAACAGTAAGAAATATTACTGTGCTCGTGGGCGGACAAGTATTGACTTTTTCAATTCCTCTATACACCATCATTGGAGATTTTTGGCAAAATAAATTTGATACACCAGTTACATCGTATGCGGACAAGCATACAACACCAGTTACATCTTGGGGAGATAAATATTAAGTGTTATAATAAAACAAATGGCTTCTAAACTTGAAACAATAAAACAATTTGAAGGATTCGGTAACGATTACAAAAATTCAATCGGTGAATATCATCGTTCTTCAAATTTTATAAAATCAAAAAATGGAATAACTTCTGCCGGTGTATTAAGACATCTTATTGATACACAAACATTATGTGATATTTATTCAACTCCTACATCTATTGTTTTTGGAAAAGGAAGAGGAATAGATCAAGTAACTCTTAATGATTATATTTATTCATCTGACAGAAACGGATCAATAATACAATCATTTGGTGGAATATTTCTTACTGGAGAATATGTTCATCGTGCTATGAATGATAATCACATTTATCTTATGGGTTTAATTAGTGATCCAAAGTCAAGAATTTTATATATGCAAGACAGATATCTTGGAATGGCTGATCCATTTACCACACCAAATTATATTGCTGGAACAGTCACTCTTACAAGTGGATCAAATGCTGTAGTTGGTTCAGGTACAACTTTTACAGCCGGAATGGTTGGATTTGTAATAAGAGCAACGGCAGATAATAAATTTTATCGTATTTCAGGATATACAGATGCAACACATATTACTCTTGCCTCAAATTATGCTGGTACTACAGGATCAGGAAAAGGATATATTATAAATACTGCGTGGAATGATCAATGGAAAGATTTTGGTGCTAGTGTAACCCTTCCATCAGGTGTAACTTCTATAAGTTGTCCTATGGATGTATATGAAGATACTGTCATTTTTGGAAGAGGATCTATTATTGTTACTTTAAATATTTTGACTGATACTATAACAACAGATGCTTCTCCTTCTCTTACTGTTCCGGCTGGATATAGTATTGATCATATTGTTTCAAATTCAAATGGAATTTTAATTGCAGGATCTTCAGCCAAAGGATCATTCTTCTTTCTTTGGGATAATCTTTCTGATAGATCTATTTCTCCTTGGACTTGGTTTGATGACACGATAGTTTCTGTTTGTAAAAATGGTAGCGAATGGATTGTAAGAACAAATAGAGGAATCTATCAGACAAATGGATATGCTGTTGTAACTTTAAAAGAAGAATTTCTTGATAATTCAACTACAACATCATTTATAAATCATCCTAAAAATTCAATAGTTATTGACAAACATCTTTATTTTGGTGCTACAAATACACAGAATGCAAAAAGAAGAAATGTTTTGTATAGGATGAACATAGAGAATGGTTTGATGGAATGTTTTACAAGAACAAATTTAAATCAGGGAACTATGTCAATACTCCAATTTGAATACTCAAATAGTGCTTATAGACTTTTTGCTCTTATATCAGAAGATGCTCTTGCGGGAATAGATTATTTATCAACTGAAATTTCTGCTAAATGTGCAAGTTATATAACCACTCCTATTGGATCAGGTGAAAATCAAAAAGTAGCAGAAAAAATAAAAGTTAGAATAAGAAAAAATAATAGATCGGCAAGTCCTTTAAATGCTTTTACTTTTAACGTTGCAATTAAAATATCTACAAATAAAAGAACAATATATTCTGTATCTCGTGTCAAACAAACAAGTGCATCGAAAAAAATAATAATTGTTAATAATACGGCTAGTCAATTTCCTACTCCAAAAGTTGGTGATGAAATAGAATTTGTTGGTGATTTAAATTCAATACTTAATGCAGGATATTCTCGTAATGTTGTATCTGTTACTGGTGCAGGAACAGCAACAGAAACAATAACTGTTGATAGTGATTTTCCTGAGTTACCACAATCAGGTCAGTATATCGTTATAACACCTTTTAGACTTGTTGTTAGAAAAACAATTACCGTTACCGATGGAGAGATACAGGAAATAGTTGCAACTATAAAAAATAGTTTTCAGGGAACAAAGTTTATGATTAAGGTCGATATTGAAGATAATACTTCTAGTGTTCCTTTGGAAATTCAACCAATAGATATTATTTATAATGATAAAGGGGTACTATAAAAATGGCTAAAAATAAGGATAAAAAAGAAGATTCTTCTGTTGAAATTATAACAACAGAGCAAGATAAAAAAGATGAGCAACAGAAATCAGGAAAAACTCAAAAAAATTCTGAATATGATATTGCTCAGTATGTAGCATTTTTAAGTGCGATGAAATTTTTAAAAAAACCTTTAGAAGCAATACCAACATTTACACCAAAGAATTTTTATGAGCAAATACAATTTATCGATGATGGAACAGATCAGTCGATATGTGTATATATCAATGGAACTTGGCTTTCCGTTGCGGTCGCATAGTGGTATAATATATTAAACAATAATGACATTTTTAGAATCAAAACAAGCACTAGCAAGAAAATTAGACATTGATTTTACAGACATTGCAAATAATGATGTTTTTTCTTTAACTGATTTGGAATCTTATATAATCTCAGCTTGTTATAAGGCTTGGGATTTTGAATCGTGGGATTGGTCAGAACATTCAAAGACTGCAACATTACTTTCAGCAGATATTACTCGTGGATATGTCTCGTATCCAAATGATATTGCTCCTTCATCGATAGAATTTTTAGTTATCAATGGAAAAGAGTTTAAAAAGAAAGACAGAAACGGATACAAGAGATATTTTGAAAATAATGCAACTGCAACTGATAAATATTGGTATGAATTTAAGAGATTGATATTCTTTAATGTTAATGCTGTGTCTGCCGGAGAAGTTATAGATATTTACGGAAAGAAAAATTTTGTTGCACCAACTGCTGATGCTGATCTTCTTCCATTCTCACCGGATACAGATAACGAACAGTTTTCAGGAAATGATGCAATCGTTAGACTTGCCTATGCCGAAGCACTTTCTTCTGATAAGAAAAATAATCCATCTCAGGGTGCAATAGAAGAAAAAAATGCTTATGGAATGTTATCAATTTTAGCAAACGCTTTGAAGGCGGGTCGGTCTTCAGAGCAAACAAAAGATCAACCTATGTTTGATGTTCCTGATTTTTATGCAAACAATCAAGGAAGTACAGATAAAGGAAGATTCTCTAGATCATAAAATATAATGGCGGAATATAAATCACCAACAACTTTGAATTATTCAGGAATATCTACAGCAGATGCAAATGATTATAGAACTAGACTTTCCAATCTACTTTCATCTGCACCTGCTAAAACTGCAACGCAGACAAGTACTGTTCCAGTAATAAATAGTCAAATAAAAACCCCTACTATTGTTGCACCAGTAAAACCAGTTGAAACTTCTCCTGTTCAACAAACAACAAAATCTTATACTGTTGTCGGTGGAGATTCTCTTTCAAAGATTGCACAAGCAAACGGAATGTCTCTTCAACAACTTTTGGAATTGAATCCTAATTATAAAGCAAACCCAAATCTTGTAAAAGTTGGAGCTACTTTAAATCTTGGAGGAACATCTGTTCCTATTGTTGATACAACAACAAAACCAGTTGTTGAAAAACCTGTAGTTGCAACAGCAATTACACCCGAACAGAAAGCAATAAACGATCAACAAACTTTAGCACAAAATGCAGGAAGTGCAGGATTGTCTGTTGAAGAATACACAAAACTTTATGGAGCAAATAATAATGTTTCAAAAGTTGAATCAGATGCTATTGCAAAAGAATTGGGTATTACTGATTTAGAAGGAAAAGTTTTTGCGAAACCTTCTAAATCTTCACAAGATATATTCGATCAAGCTTATGCAAGTACCGGACTCGCTGATGTAAAAGCAAAAATTGATGCCCTTAATGCAGAAATAGCAACTGACAGATCTAATCTTTCTGATGCAGTAGGAGCTATTGATGAGAATCCTTTTCTTACAGAAACTTCTCGTGTAGGAAGAGGTAAAAGAGTTTTGGATCAAGCAGAACAAAAAATAAATAATAAACTATCTCAGATTGATGCTTATCAGAAACTATATGATTCAGGCATTACAGAAATAAATAATTCTATTCTAAGAACTCAAAATGATTTTAATACAAATCAAGCGATCGATACAGCACAACTAAATTATCTTCAAACAAAAGCGGAAAAAGAAGCAACTCAACTTCAAAACACAAAAAATATTGTTCCTAATACTGTAATGTCTGCATATCTAAAAGCGAAAGCAGAAGGAAAAGCTCCAACAATGATTGGAAGTTCCGATACCGGATATTATAAATATGATGAAACAACAGGTAAATTTATTCAGGCTGTAAAACCAACTACTTCTACAAATAATGAATATGCTTTAGCACAAAAATTTGTCACCGATAATCCAAATGCTACACCGGAAGAAATTGAACAAGGTATAAGAGCAAATACAAAAGGACTTTCTGAATCTGATATAAAATCATTACTTCCAAGTACATTAAATCGTGCAAATATTGCAAAACTTTATGGAATTACTGATGATGATACAAAAACCGCTTGGTTTGGACTAGGAAAAACTAATAAAGAAAAGATTGATGAAGTAATGGATAGTATTGCTCAATATAAAGCAGTCGGTACATCTGATGCTGACATTATTAAACTAATTAAAGGAGAATAATATGTCTTTAAACCTCTCTGCATTTTCAAATGGAGGGAAAACAACCGAGAATAAACTCAATCTCTCGGCTTTTGGTATTTCAAATAATAAAATATCAACATCACAAAACTCTAAAACTTCAAGTGTTTCTACTAAAAAACCCAATGAACCTTTTGACAATACTTTAACAGGAATAATTTTAAATACAGTATTGGGATTACCCAAGGCAGGATTAGAAGTTGCAAAAGATATAGGACAGGGTATTGCTAGAACAGTGGGAACTGTTGGTGTTACTGCCGGAAATATTCCCACACAAATTGTAAATAAAATAGGTAATCTAAAAGAACCTCTACCTTTTGAACAAGAAATACCAACAAAAGGAAATAAAATTACAGAAGCATTATTTGGTGGAGAGCCTATTAAAACAGTACAAAAACAAACCGCAGATGTTAAAGAATTTTTGAAACCATTTATAGGAGAAACTGGTTCTAACTATACATCTTTACCTCTAGTTTTGGGAAGTATAGCACTTGATCTTTACGGTTTTGGTGGAAAATCCGGTGTATCTTCTTTTACAAAAGGAGAAATACCTGAAGCTTTCTTCAAGTTTATGGCTAAAGAAAAAAATGTTACATCTATAGAGAATACATTAAAAGGAATTGGTCTCGATGAAATAAGATCTAAAATACTTGCCCCTAAACTTGCTGAAACAAAAACTATTGACGAAGTAAAAAATATATTATTAGATTTTGAAAATACTGATAAAACAGCCAAGATAGTTGCTAAACAACTTGAATCTGGTCAAATAGCTAAAACTAAAGGATTACCCGAACTTCCAAAGATACCTAAAACCATTGTAGAACAACCAAAAGTAGCATCAGTAGAGATTAAACCAGTTGAGACGATAGATACTATAAAAACACCCGAAATTACGCCACAGGTCAAAATTGAGCCAGCTAAAGTGTCAGAAACACCTACTATTTCACGTGAAACATCTTTAATTGCAGAAGCCAAGAAGTATAAGAGTGCGGAAGAGTTTATGAAGACACAAGCCACTTTATATCACGGAACAGATAAAGATTTTACTGATTTTAATATTTCTAAAACTGGAGACTTTGGTAGTGGTGTTTATTTGACAAACGATAAGGGTGTAGCTACAGGTTATGCTGAACTTTCAGGTAAAGGAAAACCACAAGTAATTGAGGCTTATTTAAATTTAAAAAATCCTTATAGAACAGATAACTATACTTGGAAAAATAAAACCTTTGATAGTTTCTATAATAAAGACGGAACGCCACTTGATACTACAAAAGAATTGATTAAAAAAGGTTATGATGGAGTTGAATTTACTTCAAATGATGGTAAATATAAAGAATATGTCGCATTTTCGCCAGACCAAATTAAAACTAAATCTCAACTCATCGATATATGGAACAAGGCACAATCTAAAATTGTTTCAAATCGTCCTATATTTACAAAAGATCCGCAAATTTTACGACAAGAAGCTATTGATATGATAAAAAAAGAAGTTCCCGGAATAAGATTATTGTTTGTTGAAAATGGAAGTATGGGAAAAAATATTAAAGGACAATTTATTCCTGATTCAAGATTGGGTGATCTTATTAAACTTGTAGAAAAAGACGGAAAGACTGGACTTATTACTGCAAAACACGAAGTAAAACACGCACTATTTTCAAGACTTGATAAATCTATAAAAAATGAAGCTATTGCCTTAGCTAAAAAAGAAATTGGTTCAATGTATAGGGCTATTCTTGAAAGAAGTTATAGCGAAAAAATTGGGGAAGCATATACCGGAATTGGAAGAGAAGATGCTCTTATGGAGGAATACATTGTAGATAAATGGGCAAAAGCAGATGCTTCAAAAGAGTATGGATATAAAAAATCTGTCTTTGGAAGAATATTTGAAGCACTTGACAGATTGTTAAAAAAAATAATTGATACATATAAAGAAACAAAAATAAAGTGGAATAAATTTACAAAAGAAAGAGGGGGTTCAGAAGGGGGATATATAAATTTATTTGGAGAAGAAACTACGAAAAAAGTAGTCAAAAAACCTGAAATATCTTTACAAACTCAAAAACTTATTACAGAAGGAAAAATAAGAATACAAGAAAGGAACGGAAAAAATATCTATCAATATAACAACAAAGGAGATTGGTTTTCTGCACAAAGTGAGCAATATGCCGTAGAACAGTTTATAAAACCACAAGAAATTGTTAAAGAAAAAATACCTAAAAAAATAATCAAAAAAGAGGTTATTGATGAAGATTTGAATAAAATCGCAGAACTTATTAAAAGTAATACTAAAAATATTACTGAAAAAGAATATGGGGAGATTCAAATTCTTATAGATAATGCTGAAAATGTTATTGAAAATATGCCGGGCAAACAACTTGTAAAATTTAAATCAAAAAGGGAAGGTGAATTTCTCGATTTTAGAGATCCAAATTTGGTCAAATCAGAATCAGAAAAGCAAATGATTATTGAACGCAACGCAAGAATAATGAAAGCATCTGAATCTGCCTTCGAAGGAACTTCCTTATCGGATCAATATGATAATCCTGATACTATTCGAGAAGCCATTGATCAATACGAATCGGTAAGAGATAGACTAAAATCTTTGAGAATAAAAGCAAAAGAACTAAGAGAATTAAAATCAAACATTGCTAAAGGTGAAAAATTGATGAGACTTGCTCGTTCTGAAAGAAGATCGATATATCGTGCAATATTAGAACATTTTAATCTAACAGACAGCGAACTTGCCAAAATAAGAAAAGGTAAGGATATTATTGCTATGTCTGAAGAAGAATTTCAAACTTTCCTTGAGGAAGCAAAAAATGAAGCTGAACATTTGAATAAAGTGAGTGATGCAAGAGGTTTATTAAATGCAATGATAGGAGAAAAACAATTTCGTGGTGTTGAAAATTTGCAACACGTGATGAAATTGCCTCCAATCAATAAGATGAATATCGAACAATTAAAAACATTTAGTGATGAACTATCAAAATATACTTTTCAGGATGAATTTCTTTCTGTTAGAAAACTTGAAACAATAAATAAGACAGACTTTGGAGATATAAAAACATACCGAGAAGCAAAAGTAAAGTTTGCTGAAAAGTTAAGTAAAATGTATGGAGAAAAAATTGATGTATCAAAACTTGATGTGGGAATAGTAACAGATATAGATAGGATGAGATGGGATACCGCACTTGCTGAGAAAAATATATTTTATAAATATATGGTTGAATCTTTCAATGCTACTCTTTTTGAGGGAGAGTCAAGATTTTACGAAATAGAAAAACAAGCACAACAACTATTTACTCGTTCAAGAAAGGGTACTGGATTATTAAATAAACTTGTTCCCCAAGACCAAAGAATATTCGACTATCTTTCAACTCCTGATGCAGATAAGGCAGATTTTGCAAAAAATATGTCCGGTGATGAAATTTTAACAGCAAATTACGTAGATTCTACACTAAAAGAGGCATATAAATATGAACTCGCACAAAACATACTCAAAAAATCAAGATTTGAAGGTATGTATGTTCCCCATATTCCAAGATCATTTTTAGAGACTATAAAAGATAGTGGAATCAAAGATGGTTTTATTGAATTATTTACACAAAATAAAGTAGATGAAAAAATTCTTAATATACTTGATTCAAAAACAGGAGATATACTTCCATATGAAAAATTCTTTAAATTTGCAATGAGAAGATCAGGTGAAGTTGTACCAACAAAAAATGTTGCAAGGGCATTTCTTACATATATGAAACTATTTGAAAGAAAGAGAGCATTGGATAAAATAATTCCTGAGATAATGACTTCTGTTGATATAATTTCACCTAGAGAAATGACTCCAAAAGGGCTTATGATGGATGATTCAGTTCAAAGATTTGTTAAGGAATACTTAAACAATAAAAAAGGAAGACCATTTAAAGGTTTTGTTTCTCCGGGCGGGAAGATAGATTTGACACTTAGAAGTGTAAAATCTTTCGTAACTGTATTAGATATGGGATTGAATATTCCCCTTCAACTCGGTTCAAGATTCGGTGCAGAAACTGGTGCTTATGTTACTTTAGGAACAAAAAAATATCTTTTAGGACAACAAAGATTTCATTCAAAAAAAGGAAAGGAGATATTAAAAAATTATTTAGAATTTACTGGTAAATCTCCTTTTTCTGCTTTGTTGGAGGTAAATAAAGATATCGGAGACAAGGCTCACGAAGCATTATTTTATTTCTTTAGAGACGCAACGAATAAAGTTCAAAGTGAATATTTATTAGGCAGTATGACAGGTAAAGAATGGGAAACAGGAATAGTTTCACCTGATAGAATTGCTCAAATAAAAAACGAGATGGGAAGATGGTTATCGGTTGAGGGTTCAAAATCGATATACGGTTCAACTGTTGAGGGTACTACATTATCTCAATATAGAACTTGGGCTATACCTGTATTAAGATCAGGTTTCCAAGATTTTAAAATATTATCTGAGAAACTAATCGGTAAAAAATTTACAAACGGAGAAGACAAAAGAGCATTTTGGGAATTATTTAGAGTTGCACAAATTTCTACTTTAGTCGGATTGATAGCTTATGCAGTTAGTTATGATCCAAATAAAAAAGCAAAAGATATGACTTTTCTTGAAGCTACTATAAATAAATCTATAAACGATGCTTTTTCTGTTGTAAGTGCTTTTGATCCTGCTACGTGGCAACTCGGTCTTGGTCGTGTTCCTTCTTATATATCTAGTGTGATGAAGTCTTTAGCAGATCTTATTCGTCTTCAAAAATATACAACATCAGGTGTCGGATATGAAAAAGGAGACTTGAAAGGCATTAAAGAACTTGAAAGAAATATAACTCCAGTAGTTATTAAAAATTTAAGTCAGTTTGTTCCAAAAGAAAAAAAAGGATTTGGCTCAAAACTTCCTGAACTTCCAAAATTACCTAAACTTCCATCCTTACCAACACTTCCTAAATTACCAAAATTATAAAAAAGTAATCAACAGTTTTATTTAAAAATGTGGTATAATAATAAAAGACAAAACAATGGAAGATGAACAAAAAGTAACAGTCAGAGAGTTTGAGGATAGAAATAAAGTTGTTGATAAACAATTTGATTGTCTTTCAAATACTCTCATATCAATAAAAGAGAATCACCTTGTTCATATAGAAAAATCTATGAATGGTATTGAAAATTCTCACATTGAACTTAAAACAAATACCGAATGGCTGTTAAAATTCTTTTGGATTATAGCGACTGTATCTATCGGTGGTCTAATAACATCAATCATAACTTTATTAAAAGATAAGATTTGATGTGTCGCGTTTGTTTATTAGTCTAATTTTAATACAATGGAAGAAATAAAATCAGTTGGTAAGAGATTATTAAAGGGTTTGATTGCAGGATCTATCGCTTCTATGGCGATGATTACACTTCAAACACCTTCAGTTTGGACAGACTTTGTTCCTCTTTTAAATAGTTTGGCTGTAGCAGGAATGTTTGGTGCGATCACCGGACTTCTTCTAGCTCTCCAAAAATGGGCTTCTTGGACTGAATAAGTTTTTATAACTCCGCACAGAAGTTGTCTGTGTAAAGATGTTAAAAATCTTAAAAATATCGTTGGCTACGATCATATTATTTCTGTCTATTATCACTCATTATTCTTTTTCAGAAACAAATTTGACTTCAGTAATACCTGAAGTTCCTCCTATATTGAAAAAAATCTCTTTTTGTGAGAGTAAGAACAGACAATTTGATAAAAACGGAGATGTTCTACGAGGCGAGATTAACCCCAAGGACGTAGGTTATTATCAAATCAATGAATACTATCATTTGGAGTCTTCTCGTTCTCTAGGCTTTGATATCTATACGCTAGAAGGCAATACGAGGTATGCTCTATATCTTTATGAACATTACGGAACTGATCCTTGGAATTGGTCGAAAAAATGTTGGTTTAAATAATTGTTGTTTATTTATAAAGTGGTAAAATATATATAGGTGTTCTTTAAATTTTTATTTTAGGAGGTGTATTATGGATGATTTAAAATATTGGAATATGCACCAAATTGTCGATTGTTTTCTTGACGAAAGTCTTAAACACGAATGTAGAGTTATACATTCCTGTGATAATGATGAACTTAGGAGACATCCTAGTTGGATGATGGAACAGTATGTAGCATCTGGTCGTGCAAAACAATGGGCTGATAATAATCCTAAAAGAAGAGATTAAGCCACTCATTATTTGGGTGGCTTTATTTATAAACAGTTTGTATGTAAGTTATCAACATATTAAACTTGCTTTCTACTTGTCGTGAAATATAATATATGAAGTCGAATTTATTTAATAGCTTTGTGTTCTATCGATCGCAATCACTCACAAGGCGATTGCGATCGATAGAAATAATTAAAATATGTTGATACAAAATCAAAAATCATATTACGCAATCATTCCGGCAAATGTCCGTTATGATGAAGATTTGATTCCTAGTGCTAAACTTTTGTATGGAGAAATAACTGCTTTATGTAATGATCAGGGTTTTTGTTGGGCTAGTAATAAATATTTTTCTGATCTTTATAAAACAAATGAAAGAACAATTAGAAGATGGATTCAATCATTAGAATCAAAAGATTATATTCGTGTTGAATTAGATAAAATGTCACGATATATATATCTTGTAAAGGGAGGACAAAAAAGTCCAATAGGGGGGACAGAAATGTCCGTCAAGGGAGGACAAAAAAGCCCACATAATAATACAAGTAATACTATAATGAATAGTATTGATATTGAAAAAAATAATGCAAAAAAAATAGATAATTCTTTATTGTTTGATATTTTTTGGTTTGAATACCCAAAAAGAAAAAGAGATAGGGAACTATGTTTTAAGAAGTTTTCATCTTATAATGTTGAACTTCAAAAGCAAATAATAGATGATGTTAAATTAAGGAAAATAAATCATTCCGACTGGGTTAAAAACGATCATCAATTTGTTCCTGCACCAATCGTTTATCTTCGTGGTAAGAGATGGGAAGAAGAGATTGATGGAAAAGGAAGTGCTTCGGGAGTATCGAATGTGTTCAAAAACAAAACAAATAGTGCAGTCGAAAAAGTAAAGGCTAAAATGGGAAAATAAATATATGAATTATTCAGAAGCAAAAATTGAACATATAGATAAAAAGATTGTAAATATTCTTAATAAATTTGCAACCAAAGAAGAAATTATCTATAAAAAAAATCATAAAGGCAAAAAAGAATCTAGGATATACGGTCTTTCAAAAGGAATCTTCTTTTTTGGAGATACCGGTATCGGTAAAACATTCGCACTACACGCAATCAAACACAGACTTCAAGATTTCGGTATATCAGTGAATCTTGAAAAATGGGTAGAAATGCTTTTAGAGTTCAAAGATAGAATGGACTACTTGCGAGATTCACTTAACGCCATCTGCGACAAAGAAGTTTTGATGATAGATGATCTCGGAACAGAAAAACAAACAGAATGGTCACAAGAAATATTGTTTATAATAATTGACAGAATAGTTTCAAAAAATAAAACACTCTTCATATCAACAAACCTTTCTCTTGAAGAATTTCAACAGAAATATGGAGACAGGATATTCTCAAGAGTTATGGGTGTATGCGAACCTTACGAAATGAAAGGAGAAGATAGGAGATTGGCTTAAAATAAGGTTGTAAAGTTATCCACAATTATATTACTTGCTTTTCACTTGCCGATAATATATGATATACTCAATGGCGAAGAAAACAAAATTGATTAAGGCACTGAATGATGGAGAAAGAAAATCTCTAGCCAAAAAATTGAAAGCTATATCTTGTTTGGAAAGAGCCAAAAAGATATATGCTTGTAAGTTTGGTTTGAATGATGGAATTTATAAATCTAATGTTGAAGTCGGTGTAAGATTCAAAATTACACGAGAAGCAGTTAGGCAAACAATTCTAAAGGTCAGTAAATTATTAAAATAATAGTCGGGTCGTTCCACCTTACGGACAAAATAAACACGATAAAATCAATATGATAAATAATATATTCAACAAAACAGGAAAAGTCACATTCATTATTTTGAACGTGGCTTTTTATATTTGGATTGGTGATTTATTCTTCTTTGTATTATGGCTTATCAGTGGGCAACATCCACAGGGTTGGTTATTTTTAGGAAGTTTGAATTATCATCTGTTAGGTTTATTGTTTTAGAGAATAGAGAAATAGTCCTCTCAAATTCTCATTTATTAAGTTAGTTATTATTAAAATTATGCAAATTGTAAATACACAAGATCCTCAAGCAAAACCAAGTGTGGTAATGCTTACTTATGGAAATGGTGGTGTTGGTAAAACAACATTCGCTTCAACAGCTCCAAAACCTTTGCTTGTTGATTGTGAAAATGGTGCAAAGTATTTTGGTCTTAGAGGTATAAGTATGGATGTAGCAAAAATTAGTCAATGGTCAGATGTAGAAGGTTTATTTGAAATCGCAAAATCAGGAAAGTATGAAACAATCATCATCGATCCTATTGGTGAGCTTATGGAAATGCTTAAAAGATATATGGTTAATAAAGGAGATAAAAAACTTGTTCAATCAGATGGATCTCCCTCAATGGCTGGGTGGGGTTGGTTGAAAGATACAATGAGAAGCACTTTGAAGATTCTTAGAAATTCAGGTGTGAACTTGTTGATTATTGCACACGTTGAAGAAAAAGAAGTTGAAGGAAATCTTATCAAACGTCCAAAGATTATGACAAAAATTTCAGAAGAATTGATTGCTTTTGTTGATGTTGTTGGTTATATGGAAACTGTTACGGTTGAAGGTGAAATAAAAAGAGTTATCAGAATACAACCTTCAGAGAGATACGAGGCAAAGGATAGAACAAATCAACTTGGTTCAGTTATTCCACCAAACTTTCAAGAGATTATTCACGCTTGTCAGGGAACGAAGACTTATAAATGGTCTAGTGGAAAAGCTATTGAGAAAAAAATAGCAGATGAAAACAAAGATGTCGCACCAGTAAAAGAATCAGCACAGGATAAACTTACAAAAGCCGGAAAGAAAACAGTAAAAAAATCAAAATAATATGGCTGAAAAAACTATAAAAAAAGAGAGTCAATTTTTTACCTTCTATGGCGGAAAGGTGGAGATTGAAAAGAAACCTTGGGGAGATAATTTCAGATATTATATTTCAGTAGAAAAGTCTGAGTATAGATCAGGAATGATTTCTGCAACAGGTGCAACAAAGTATCTTGATAAAAGTAAGGCATTGATTCCTTGGGCAGTTGGTTTAGTTGGAAATCATATTAAGAATAAAATAGAATCTTCAACAGCAAAATCATTTTTGAAAGAAGAAATATTCTTGCTTGTAGATGAAGCTATCGCAAAGCCGGAAGAAGCAAAAGTTAAGGGTGGAGAGGCAGGAACATTGATTCACGATTACGCATATGATTTTGCAAAAGCAGTTATTGGAAAACTTCCTCTTCCTACACTCGATCATCTTGATAAAGAGAACGAAACTCACGCAAAAGCTTTAAATGGTATCAGTGCATTTCTTGACTGGTATAACGGACATAAAGTTAAGTTTTTTGCGATGGAACAACTTGTTTATTACAATTCTTTTCTTTCCGGTGATACTAAAAAAGGAGAAGAAGTTATTGAATTTTTTGGAATCATAGATTTATTCGCAGAGGTTGATAAAGAGAATCAGGTTATAGACTACAAGTCTTCAAAGGGAGTATATTCAGATCAAAGATATCAAGTTTCTTGTTATTTCAAAGGTTGGAATGCAAACACTGATAACAAAAAGAAAGCAAACAGTGCTCACATTCTAAACTTCAATAAAGAAACAGGAGATCTTATAGAGAAAAATATTCCTGCTGAAGAAGTAGAGAAAGATTTTAAAGCATTTAAAGGTTTATTAGTGGTCGCAAATCGAGAGAAAGAACTCGATGCAGAATATCAAGCTTCAAAAAAAGCACAAAAAAATGAATCTAAATAAAGCACAACTTATCGGAAGAGTAACAAGAGATCCTGAATTAAAAGCTCTTCCATCAGGTCAGAAGGTAGTTACGTTTGGAATTGCAACGAATAGAAGTTGGAAGGACAAGGAAGTAGTTAAACAAGAATCAGTTGAATTTCATAACTGCACAGCATTTGGAAAGGGTGCTGAATTACTTGCTCAATATGTTAAAAAAGGAAATTTGCTTTATGTTGAGGGTTATCTAAAAACCAACACTTGGGAAGATAAGGAGACACAAAAGAAAATGTATCGCACAGAAATTATTGTAGAGAATTTTCAGTTTGCACCAAAAGGGGCAAATGAAAGTAGCGGAACTTATGGAGATTATGATAAGAAACCGGCACAAGCAACAAAATCATTTCAAAAGAAAATTGTAGGTAAAAAACAATCAGATGAAAATGTAGATACGATCGAATATCCTACTGAAGAAATTAATCCTGAAGATATTCCCTTTTAAAATTATGTGGAAAATAAATGGAACAATTTGTGTAGATGAAAAAGCAGTCAGAGACTACGCTTTCAACTACACAAAAAAAGGATTCAATCAGGATTTTAGACTTGTGAATGGTGCTTATAAGTTACCTTTGATTCAGTTGATAGAATTATTTGAAAAATTAGGTCATACGGTTGAGGAAGTAGAACAAAAATAATTATATGAAAAATCTCAAGGAAAAAATCAGAGATATTTTAGATAAATATCCATTAACAAGAAACTCAGATATTGGATTGATGATTGCTCTTTGGAAGATACATTTCCCAAAATATATTAAAGTAGGTGGTGGAGGACGTCAGGGTATATGGTTAGAAGATCTGTTTAATTTACCGAGAGAAGATCATATAAAAAGAATCAGAGCAATGTTTCAGAACGATAAAGGTTTATATCTTCCATCAGATCCTGCCGTAAGAAAACAGAGAAAAATAAGTGAAGAAAAGTGGCTTGATTTTGTTAGAGTAAATACAGAATATAAAAGGATATGAGTTTAACAAAACCTATTCCAAAACCTTTAAGAGAAGAAATGGAATCTGATCCTTTCTATCAAAAATGTTGTTTATCAGGAAGAATGAGAAGTTCGATTGTAGAGATAAACTGGCATCATAATTTTTCTACGTATCAGTTTGGAAATAAGGGCAGACTTAACGAGAAATGGTGTATCTTACCCTTAATAAAAGTCTTACACGACAAGGAGAAAGTCAGAGAGATTAAGGATTTACTTAATTGGGTGATGTTGAATCGAGCCGATGAAGAAACACTTAAAAAATATAGTAAATCTATGGACTTAATAGCACTACGAAATCGGCTCAATAAGGAGTATAATAGTAAGGAGAAAAGGGATCGAATTATTAACCAATATCTAAATTAAAATGAATTTTTTTCACACATTGTTTGTAAAAATATCGGTAGTAACAGGATCAATTCTTATTGCTCTTGGTTTTGCTACTGCACCGGTATCAGTCGAAGTTCCAATACAAGCAACTTCAACTGTTGAAATTGCTGAATCAACAACAACTGTTGCTGATTTGATTCCACAAGAGACTATCGAAAGTGTTCAATATGTTCCAGTCGTTCAAATAACGACAGCAACATCAGAAATAAATCAGGTCGAATCTTTACCAGTTATAACGCAAGTTGAGACACCAGTATCTTCAGTTCAGCCGGTTATTCAAATTATCGTTCAGCAACCGGAAGTTCAAGAACAAGTTTCTCAACAAGCAACGTCAACAATGGATATAGTAAAAACATACACAGTAAATAATTCTCAGAAAGGGTTTTCAAATCCTGCAATGACAGAACAAGAATTAAGAACTCTTATGTCTTCTCTTGATGAACATATTGCTTGGAAAAAATCAGCAAAAAACGCAACGATTGAAATAGTAATAAGTGCTCTCAAATCAAACGGATATGTCATCACAGAAAACGAGATATAAAGAAACTGATTTCCAAAACGCAATTTGCGAATATTTATCTGCAAGAAGAAGATGTTTTTGGAGATCAAACAATATTCCGGCATTCAATAGGGATGCCGGAGGAGGAATAACGATGAGAAGACTTCCAAAATATACCCCGAAAGGATTACCGGATATCAATGTAATTGCCGGAGGTATATATTGGGGTCTTGAAGTAAAAACTCCAGTAGGAAAACAATCACAAGAGCAAAAAGAAATAGAAAGATGGATTAAAGAGCACGGAGGAAAATATGCGGTTGTAGTCACAATCGAGGACGTGCAGAAATTGGGGTTATGAAAAAATTGACTCAAGCAGAAAAAGAAGCATTAGATTTTATTCTTTCAGAGTTTATAAATACTCATAGTAGTTCGGGAGAAATATACAGAGAAGAAATATCGGTAAGTGAAAAAATTTTAAAATCAATAAGAAATGGTAAAGAAACAAAAACACACACGGAATAAAAGAAAGTTCGATGTTGAAGTTGTAGAGACTAAGGACTTTGCCGGTGTGATAGATAAAGATCTACATACTGGAAAAAATAAACTAGGTATTCTTTCTCCTGTTTGGTATCAACATCAACTCAACAAGTTTAAAGCCGGAGAAAAGGTTACGTTGTATATCAGTTCAAAACGAGTAAGAAGAACAATGCAACAAAACCGGTATTATTGGGGCGTATATCTTCCATTGATTGCAAAGGAGACAGGGAATCACGATTTAGAACAGCTTCACACATATTTCAAAGGAAAATTCCTCACAACAGGGATTGTTGAAGTTTTTGGTCAAAAAGTCAGAATGACAAAATCAACGGCTGAATTGAACAAAAATGACTTCTCAGAATACATTATGAATATCGAAGCAGATACTGGTATAGAAGCACCACCTACGGCAAATTATTTTGACAAGTAGAAAGCAAGTTATACACAGTTTTTGTCTTTGAAAATAGTTTTAAAAATAGTATAATATAGGTAGTTAATTTATTAAGTTAATCTAAAATAATTTATGGAAAATTTGTTTCAGTTCATCGCTTATATGTTTTTTGGAAAAAGATACATCAGATGGACTATGATTCAGGGTGTGAAGATGGCTATTTTTGTTGATGAGGTAGAGATCGATAGAGCAAAAGCAAAAAGACAGGTTATGGTCAAATTGCTTGAAGATACAGAAAAAGAATTAAAGGAAGTTGAATCAACTGAAGTATCTGGTGCAAACTCAGATCTTGATAATAAAGAAAAATACGAAGCAGATAAAAAAATCAAAGAAGAAAGAAAAATAAAGATTGCTACTCTTCAGAATAGAATCAAACAGGCAAGAACAGAAGTCGAGCAGTCAGATGGAGCACTAGCTCAATGTTTTTCTCAAGCATATCAAGATAGAGTTAAATACGATTTCCTACGTGGCTATAAAATAAAAGATACTTACGCAGATTTAAACAAATAATATTATGGCTAAAAAACAAAAAACAACAGAACGTTTGAATCTAGATGATAAGATCATCGCAACATCAGTCTTCTTGTTCGAATCTTTGAAGATGGATAAGACTCTTTCTTGGGATTTGAAAATTAGAGTCCAAACAAGACTCTCACAATCATTCAGAGAATATACAGTTAAGCTTTCTCTTAACGAAGAACCTTTTAGAATGAGAATTTCAGATCTAGAGAAATCTAGACAACAGGTTGAATCAGAAAATCAACTATTCGAAGGTCAAAGAAAAACACAGTTGAAGAATATTGATACTGAAATCAAGGAGATAGAAAAAGAACTTGAAGAAGCAAAAGAAAATACTGAAGAGATAGAATTTGCCGGTGTCATAAACAAATTGGAATACAAGGATTCAGATACGATCCTAAATATGTGGATTCCAAAAGATATAGCTAACAAATTCAATGATGTGTCGAACGTCTTGAAGAATTATAAGATAGAGTTAATCAGAGAATAAAATGACAGTCTTTATTACAATTTTGTGCATAATATTATTTATTTGGTTGATGAATCTTTCATTGACTAAAGTATCAGTTGAAGATTTATTAAGAGAAAATAAAAAATTAGCTGACAGAATTGGAGGAGTAGAAGAGCATACAAATAAAGTTTGTAGTGCTGAAAAAGAGACAAGAAAACAAGCAATAAATTTTGATCATCAACTTTTGAAGATTCTTCGTGAAATTGTTGCAAAACAAGGATATGAGATAGTTATAGAAAAGAAATCTCAATATGATGATTTACCAAAAGAACTTATTTCAATGTTTGATCCATTAAAGAAAATTGGTGTTAGTTTCGGAGGAGACGAAAAACAAGTTCTTACACTAGTTAAAAAGACAAAATCAAAAAAATAGTTATGACATCAATTTACATTATCATTGTAATATTCTTAGTCTTATCCGGTATTACTCTTTATAGATTATTATTCAAGAAGAAAGGTATATCGAACAGTATTGATTCTGAAGGATATCTAAAGCACGACTATAAAGAAAAAGAATGCCCTATAGGACAATGTGACGGATCAGGAAAGATAAAACTTCATAGAGCATTCAAAGAGCCAAAGATAGTCAGATGTAAGTGCAGAAAGTTTTTATAGGAAGTTCGTTTAAAAAAGAATAGTGAATATAAGAAGAAGGGGTTTAATTCACGGACGGACATCTTGCGTAAGGCGTATCGTGGTATATCCTACTTTAATTTGAGGACAAAAAAGTTGAGGTAACAAAACCTTAAAGCTCACGAGGTTTAGTGGAAAGATTACGCACTCCTTCTTATGTTCATTATTCGAATAAATATATGGCAGGTAAAAACAGAATCAATGTAGAAGAAACAATAGACCTTTTAGAGAACGGATATAGTCTTAGCGTTCGTCCGGTTAATTTCTATCAGTTACGAATCAAGCATTTCGATTACGATAACGTATTCTATGATTGGTATCACACTACAGGTTCACTTGTCAGATGTGTTGAT